>ERZ773013.1024-NODE-1024-length-17200-cov-2.958122_pt1 | contig 17200 bp, 16 predicted proteins | sample MGYA00511670_ERZ773013 | MGnify/ENA primary metagenome ERZ773013 (study PRJEB29015, sample SAMEA2738120) | human oral metagenome | biome: human oral; feature: human-associated habitat; material: saliva | place: China | collected 2257 ... | reverse complement strand
GCGAGGCTCACCGTGAGACGCATGCCCATGTCGCGGCCGCGCGTGCGAGCTGCACGAGCACCGCCCGAGGCGCCTCCAGCGAAGAAGGAGTCAAAGATGTCGTTGATGCCAAAGCCCGACCCGTTGAAGATGTCGGACATGTCTACATAGTCGGAGCCAAAGCCCGCGGGGCCATTCTCGTCACCATAGCGGTCGTAGTTCGCTCGCTTGCGTTCGTCGGAGAGGACGGAGTAGGCCTGGTTGACCTCCTTGAACCTCTCCTCTGCGTTGGGGTCGTCTGAGACGTCGGGGTGAAGCACCCGTGCCTTCTTGAGAAACGCCCGCTTGATAGTCTTCGCGTCCGCGTCACGAGGCACGCCAAGGACCTCGTAGTAGTCCTTCTTCGAATCCAATCTCACCAAACTCCCGATACCGCCCCTTTGCGGGGCTCAAACCTGCAGACCCGGCGCCACCGCGGCGGCGCGTACAAGGGTCTTCTCTACCCAAAGCCATGGCCTATGAACGCGAGAAGGGCCGATCCCGCGCGAGGCCAGGGGCTACCAGAGGAAGCCGTAGTACCTCACACCCGGGCCCGCTGCGGTGCAGGAGAACATCGAGACCATGAGAAGGGCGAGGATGAGGCCCGTGGCGGCACCGTTACCAAGGGAGGAGAGGGCGTTTCTCCACCAGCGGGAGTTCTTCTTGAAACCACCCCCGCGAACCACGAACCCAATGCCAACCGCCGCGAGGACGATGATGAAGGCGAGAAGCCCCGTGAGGGTGTTGGAGGCTGCGCCAAAGATAAGGAACGGGAGGTCAAAGCCGAGTATCTGGAAGCCCGTTGCCTGGTAGGGGTTGAGGCGCTCCTCGGGGACAACAACCCTGCAGACAAAGTCGCCAGCGGCCGAGCCGTTGGAGCCCGCGTTGCCCATACCCTTCACGCGGATGAGGTCGCCGTCGTGGGAGCCGGCGGGTACCTTCACCACAACCTCGCTTGCCGTGAGCACGCGGCCGGAGCCACCGCAGGCGTCGCAGGGGTCGGCAACCACACGACCGGTCCCCTCGCACTCCGGGCACTCCATGTCCATCACGCCAAACCCAAAGAGCCCGGTGAGGTCAACCGAGATGCGACCGGTACCGTGGCAGGTGGGGCAGGTCTCGGAGTGCTCCGCCTGAACGGAGCCCTTGCCGTGGCACACCTCGCAGACGGCATAGCGCTGGTAGGTCACGCCGCGACTGACGCCCTTCTCTGCCGTGGCCGAGTCAAGTGTGAGGTCGAAGATGACGTCGGAGCCCACACGAGGGTTGTAGGAGCGCGAGCGGGCACGCGTGGAGCCACGGCGAGAATAGCCGTTGGTGCCAAAGGGGAAGCCCCAGCCAAAGGGGTCTCCCCCGGCGTAGCCGCCTGCATAGGGCGAGCCAGTAGCACCAGTAGACTCCGCAAAGGGAGATCCTGAACGCATTGCGTCGTAGCGGGAGCGCTTCTCGGGATCGGAGAGGACGGCGTAGGCCTCCGAGACCTCCTTGAACTTCTCCTCTGCATCCGGCGCCTTGTTGACGTCGGGGTGAAGCCTGCGGGCCTTCTGCTGGAAGGCCTTCCGGATGTCCTCGGTAGAGGCGTCCTTCTCGACGCCGAGGATGGCGTAGTAGTCCTTGTCGTTCATCGAAGCCATGCGAAGTCTCCTGCCGATGCTCGGGGCGGGCCCTCCATGGGTCCGACTTCGCACGATTGTAGCCGGAAGGCAGCGCTCCTATACAGGGCGGGATTGCTTCCCAACGATTTATCACGTGAGACAAGGGGACAGTCCCTTTGTCTCATCGCTGTGACGCGGCCGAGACAAGGGGACAGTCCCTTTGTCTCATCGCTGCGACGCGGCCGAGAGATCGACGCCGATGGGCCGATACGTCACCCCGCACTCGTCGAGGACGTGCTTGGAGATAAGGTTGTCCTCGGTTCCCTCGTACTTGTCGTCCAGGTACACGACCTCGCCGACACCAGCCTGAACCAGGGTCTTTGCGCACTCGTGGCAGGGAAAGAGCGTCACGTAGACGGTCGCGCCAGCCATGTCCTTGAGCGAGCCCCGGTAGTTAAGGATGGCGTTTGCCTCGGCGTGGATGACGTAGCTGTGCTTGTCGTACAGGGGGTCGTTGGAAGTGCCCCAGGGGAAGTCTGCGTCGGCGAGGGCGGAGGGCGTCCCGTTGTAACCAACGGAGAGGATGCGATGGTTTGTGTCCGCAATGCAGGCACCAACCTGTGTGTTGGGGTCCTTGCTCCTCAGGCTCGCCGCGATGGCTACCCGCATGAAGAACTCGTCCCAGGAGATGACGTCAGTTCGCTCACCAGCCATGTCTTCCCTTTCCCGCTTGACTTACCCGGCTTCCTCCACCGGGAGGAGGCTCAGACGCGCAGTTGGCCCTAGCATGCCGTGCTGACGCCGGCAAATCAAGATGTTTCCCGATTGGCCAGGGACGTGACACAGGAAACGTAGGGGGCGTTGGGGGGAGACCCGACCGCGCGCCGGTCGAGGGCAACGTGACGATGCTGCCCGGCGGAACCTCAGAACCAAATCAGGGCATAATATGTACAATTTGATGACAAAAAACTGCCACTAATAGGATATTCGTGCCAATTTTAAATGAAATTGTACGAATTTAGGCCGATTAGCATCCACCACGCGTCACGCAACGGACCCGCGCACCAGCCTACCCGCTTCGCCTCACAAGCGTCTCCGTGTCTCCCGCAAGGTTCCAGAGCTCGCCGTAGAGCCTGTTGCCCAAAAGCCAGCCCTTCTCGGTAGGGGCAAGGGAGCCATCGAGGTAGCCCTCCCCTCTCAGACGCTCTAAGGTCTGGTCAAACGCCTTACCGAGAATGGCTCGGGCATAGGAAACAAGGCCGAAATCCAGCCCGCAGGCAAGACGCGCGCCAAGCATGAGGTCCTCGGCAGCCGCCTGGCGCTCGGTGAGAAACTCCTCCTCAAACGAGAGGGACGAGAGCCGTGCACCATCTGCGATCGCCTCTCCTTCAGAGAGAACCTTGAGTCTTACCCGAGACACACCCTTAGGTAGAGGTCCAAGCTGAGGACAGGCTTCGAGGATCCTCTGGTAACCCTCGGCTGTAAGCATCGATGCAGCTCCGGTACCCAGCCCGAGATACGATCTTCCAGCCCAGTAGACCTTATTGTGGCCGCATTCCTCCTCAGGCGAACGAGCATAGCTCGCAACTTCGTACCTGTGAAAACCACAGCCATCAAGTTGCGCTTGAGCCTGCTTCATTCTCTCGGCCTGGACATCTGGCGAGTTCCACGGCGGCTGTTCATCCCCCACCCTCTTCTCAAGCGCAGTCCCCTCCTCGATTTGGAGGGGATACACGCTCACGTGCCCAACGCCGAGAGAGACCGCCTCCCCAAGCGTGGCTTCCCAGGTATCCGACGTCTGGAGGGGAATGGCGCACATGAGGTCGCAGGAGACATCCAGCCCGCTTGCAACAGCCGCGCGAACCCGATCTCGCGCCAAGCTCGCGTCATGAATCCTGCCCAGCTGAGCGAGTTCGGCGTCGCGCAGGCTCTGGACGCCGATGGAGAGCCTCGTGCAGCCGGCGGCTGCAATGTCGGCCAGGACCGCATCCGATAGCGAGTCCGGGTTTGCCTCGCAGGTTAGTTCCTTAAGTCCCGGCACTTTGCCAGTGACAACGCGAATGAGATCTCCCAGCCCCTCCCCCAGAAGAGTCGGGGTCCCCCCGCCTATGTAAGCCGTCTCGCATTCGTCGAGTAGGCCGAGGCTCGCAGCCTCCTTGACCTGCTCCCCAATCGCCCTTGCATAGCGCTGGGGAATCGCGCCACCACTCGGCGTTGCCCACGAGGCAAAGTCGCAGTACGCACACTTCCTGGCACAGAAGGGGATATGCAAGTAGATGGCGTGGGCACCGCCCGCATGAAGACGGCGAGTCCAACTGGTGCCAGCAGCGCCCGTAGCGCTACCCGACATCGTCAAGCGCCCCTTCGGCAGCGTCCGCCACGGCGAGGTAGTCATCGAGGGTCTGGCACGTCACGACCATCCCGCGAAGCCTGGCAGCCTCTGGCATGCCGCGCAGGTACCAGCCAGCAAGGCTCCGCGCCCTCTTGAGATTTGCACCCGTGGCATCGAGAAGCCTCACGTGGCAGCGGAATGCCGCAATCTTCTCGCGAGGCGTGCGTGGGGATGGGGAGGTCCCTGCGAGAATGGCCGCAGCGTCTCGAAAGACCCAAGGGTTACCGTAGCTCCCGCGGGCAACCATCACGGCGGCGGCGCCAGTCTCGGAGAGCATGCGCGCCGCGGCCTGGGAACTCGAGACGTCACCAGAACCTATGACGGGCACGCACACGGCCTGCGCCACTCGGCTCACGCAGCCCCAGTCGGCTTCGCCGTGGTAGAGCTGGTTGGCAAAGCGCCCGTGCACCGCAATGGCGGATGCGCCAGCGTCCTCCATCACCCGGGCGAACTCAGGTGCCACTTCCTCCCCCATGCGCCTGCCGCGGCGAACCTTCACGGTCACCGGGACATGCGACCCAACGCCATCGATGCACGCGCGAACAAGCCCGGCAGCCAGCTTTGGGCTATCGAGCAGGGCCGAGCCCTCGCCTTTCTTGGTCACCTTGGGGACGGGACAGGCCATGTTGATGTCGATGAGGGCCAGGCGCTCTCCCAGGCGCTCGGATACGCTCGCAGCCGCCTCGCGGAAGAGCTCCGGCTTTGATCCAAACAGCTGCACGGCGATATCCGGCTCGCTCTCCGCCGGCTCCACTAGCTCCCAGGTCTTCTCGCCACCGTAGTGCAGGCCGGCGCAGGAGACCATCTCGGAGTAGGCAAGCCCGGCCCCACCGACACGTGCCATGGTGCGATAGGCCGCATCCGATACGCCGGCCATCGGGGCCATGAGAAACGGGTTAACCCTAAACCTCGACTTTAGGTCTATTCTATCTATCTTCACAGGTAGAGACGTTGGTTTGCCAAGAAGTCCCGCTCGTGGCCCCCATTCGGCAAGAACTTGGGCTGGTGTCATTCGCCATCCACCTTGAGGACGGCGAGGAAGGCCTCCTGCGGCACCTCGACGGAGCCGATGGACTTCATGCGCTTCTTGCCCTCCTTCTGCTTCTCGAGGAGCTTGCGCTTGCGCGAGATGTCGCCGCCATAGCACTTGGCCAGGACGTCCTTGCGCACTGCCTTAACCGTAGAGCGCGCGATGATCTTGTTGCCGATGGCCCCTTGGATGGGTACCTCGAACTGCTGGCGCGGGATGATCTCCTTCAGCTTGTCGCAGAGGCTTCTAGCCATATCATAGGCGCGGTCCCTCGGGACGATGAACGAGAGGGCGTCGACCTCCTCGCCTGCAAGCAATATATCGAGCTTCACGAGGTCGCTCGTGCGGTAGTCACCGATCTCGTAGTCGAGCGAGGCGTAGCCCTTTGTACGGCTCTTCAGCTGATCGAAGAAATCGAGGATGAGCTCGGCCAGCGGGATGTCGAAGTGAATCTCGACGGACTTCTCCGAGAGGTAGACCATGTCGCTCGTCTCGCCGCGATGGTCGACCACCAGCTGTATCACGGTGCCCATGAAGTCCGGCGGCACGATGGCCTTGGCCTTGAGGTAGGGCTCCTCAATATAGTCGATACGGGTAACGTCCGGCAGGTCCTGCGGGCTCGTTATGTCAACCATCTCGCCGTCGGTCTTGTAGACGTGATAATCCACCGAAGGGGACGTGGCAATAAGGTCGAGCCCAAACTCGCGCTCCAGGCGCTCCTTCACGACCTCCATGTGGAGAAGGCCGAGGAACCCCACGCGGAAGCCAAAGCCCAGGGCAACGCTCGTCTCTGGCGTCCAGATAAGCGAGGGGTCGTTCACCTTGAGCCTCTCGAGTGCGTCGCGCAGGTTCTCGTACTGCTTGTTGTCGATGGGGAAAAGCCCCGTGAAGACCATGGGCTTTGCCTCGTGGTAGCCGGGGCAGGCCTCCGCGCAGGGACGGTCCTCGTAGGTGATGGTGTCGCCGGTCTTCACAAGCGCCGGATCCTTGAGACCCGTCACCACGTAGCCAACCTCGCCCACGCCAAGCTCGTCCAGCGGGGTCTCGAGCGGGCGCTTGCAGCCCACGCCGTCGCAGAGGAAGGTGTCCCCGAGCGCCATCATGCGCAGGTGGTCGCCCTTCTTGATGGAGCCGTCAAAGACGCGCACGGTGGCTACTACGCCGCGGTACTCGTCGAAGTAGGAGTCCAGGATGAGCGCCTTGAGCGGTGCGTTGGCGTCCCCCTTTGGCGGCGAGACAAGATAGACGATGGCCTCGAGAAGGTCGTGGATGCCCTCGCCGGTCTTGCCCGAGACAAGCACCGCGTCGTCGGCAGGGATGGCGAGGTCCTCCTCGACCTCCTTCTTGACCTCCTCGGGATGCGCCGAGGGAAGGTCGATCTTGTTGATAGCGGGAACGATGTCCAGGTTGGCGTTCATGGCCAGCGTGGCGTTGGAGACGGTCTGCGCCTCCACGCCCTGGGTTGCGTCCACCACGAGAACCGCGCCCTCGCAGGCGGCAAGCGAACGCGAGACCTCGTAGGTGAAGTCCACGTGACCCGGGGTGTCGATGAGGTTGAACTGATAGGACTCCCCGTCGTCGGCATCGTAGACCACGCGCACGGCGTTCGACTTGATGGTGATGCCGCGCTCACGCTCGATATCCATGGTGTCGAGGAGCTGGTCGGCCATGTCGCGCTCGTCCACCGCGTGGGTGAGCTCCAGGATGCGGTCAGAGATGGTCGACTTGCCGTGGTCTATGTGCGCAACGATCGAGAAGTTGCGGATGTGTGAGGTGTCTTTTGTCTTCATGCGAGACATCATAGCGCATGGGCCGCGCGTCTTGCCTGCGTCGAGGCGTATCATGAAAGCTAAATCCCGCGGTATGAGAGGGAGGCAACTTTGGACGCAAGTGAGAAGTGCATTCCTGACTTCGAGCGGCTGTTGTCTGAGGCAGGTCTATCCGAGCGTGAGGCAGAAGCTTTACGTACAGTTGCCCAAGGATTGACTGCTGAGGAGGCGGGGCAGCTCATGGGGGTGACCCCCTCGACCATTGGCACCTACCGACAGCGCGGATACAAGAAACTTGGTGTCTCCACGCGATCAGAATTCTTGAGTATTCCTCAGGCGAGGGCCGAGGCTGCTTCGGCCGCGCGGAATGCCGATGCGGCAAATGCTGCCAACAACGCACCAACGCCTGATCGCCCAAGTGCAGTAATCCCTTGCGGCGAGAAGCGCGCAAACGCAACAAAAAGGATTGTCCTCATAGCGATCGCATGCTTAATAGCTGCATTTGTCACGCAACGGCTATTTTCACTACATTATTACGAGGAGAAAGGCTACCTAGGTTCCCCCTCTGGAATCATCTCCACAGACTATGGCGAACTCCCGAATGTGATTGGCATGCGCGCGGACGCAGCAGCCTCTGAGGTCGCTCAGTCCGGCTTCTGCCCCCTATTTGAATCGCAGGCATCCGAGCTACCTTCGGGCAAGGTCCTGGAGCTCAAGGAGGTGAAAAGCGCGGAGGCACTTGGAACGGGTATCTCCATCTTCTCCTGGGGAGAGGGCTGCACTTCCGGCTATAACTTGGAGGGCGACTGGAAGGCAAGCGTGGTTTTGGTGGTAGCGACATAGCCGCTCACCCAATCAAATGCCCCACCTGCGGGTCAATCTATGTAGCATCTTTCGCTAATGACAGATTTGCCACAGGCCAATTCGCTACCTTGTAGCCGCAACGCGTTGTACAGCAGCAATGATTGCTACGAAGAGGTGAGCTCATGTTTAACTTCGATACTACTAATGTGTCAAGAAGAGAGCTAATTACTATCGCAGCGAGTGCATTTGCGCTAGCGACTATTTCGCCAAAAGTAGCAAAAGCAGAAGAGGCCAATGCCTCAGATGCGTTTATGATTCCAGGAAGTGAGGGAGCTCGTTGTCGATGGGATGAGGCAGTCAGGCGAGCGGCACTTCAAGGTGAGCCTGTATATTACGGGCTCGATAATGGGGCGCATCGTGTATTTCCAGATGCATCTCGAGCCATTGGATCACAACGTACCGTAAGCGCTTCGAAGAAGCTGATAATCGCAGGTCTACCTAATACCATTATCATCTCTGCAAACTATGGGGTAACTTCAGCAGGGAGAATATCGCCATTTAACTGGGCTGCAATCTATATCTCGGCCGGCAGAATTATCAGTTCAAACTATAATCGCGCAATACTTGATGGCGGAAAAACGAACGCCATATATTATCACGCAGAAATACGCGACGTCGCTGATATCTCAACCTATGTCGGCGATTTCTACTGTGAGTTTTACGCTTCGTTCACCGGGCATTTTTACTAAAAACAATCGAGGCGAGTGACTATGCTATACGGGCTTGGAGTTCCTGAGCTTCTCATCACTTATCTCGTAACCTATGCACCGGTGCTTATTTGCATTGTTGTTGCTGTCATGGCAATTGTATGGCTGCGGGGAAATAAACGCTCCTAATCCCTAACAGCTAAAATCTTGAGTAGATACGCGCTCTTCTCGCAAGAACATGTGAAAATTACTCGATGAACACTCGAAGCCAGCACAACGTGGCAAATAGAGGGTTCCATGAGCGTTTGCTCTGCTATACTGCTCTAGTTGGCCTCGCCGTGTCTGGTGCGGAACCCCCACTTCCCACCTACCTAGTTCTTAAGAGGCCTCTAGGAACAAGATTTTTGAAAGGATCCGCACCGTGGCAAACATCAAGTCTCAGAAGAAGCGCATCATCACCGCCGAGAAGGCCCGTATGCGCAACAGGGCAGTCCGCTCCGAGCTGAAGACCTACGTCAAGAAGGTTCACGCCGCCGTCGAGGCCGGCGACGTCGATGCCGCCCAGACCGCTGCCAACACCGCCTGCAAGAAGCTCGACAGGGCCGCCGCCAAGGGCATCATCCACAGGAACCAGGCCGCCGACCGCAAGTCCGGCGTCCAGAAGCTCGTCAACTCCATGAAGTAGAGCTGCTTCTCTGAGATGAACTGAACTTTGGAGCCCGGCTTCGCGCCGGGCTCTTTCTTTTGCCGACAAGGGAACAGGCCGCCCTGGCGAGACCAGCAAGCCCTCTACCGGACAGCACCACAGATAGTCGCGATAAGCGAGAGGAACGCAGAACCCGAGTCTGCCGACCCCTTGAGAGCCCGCTCGCAAGACGCGCAGGCCGCAAGGTCGCGCTCCAGCTCGCCCAGCGAAAAGCGACGAGCCCAGCGCACGTAGTTCCTCACCTGCCAGTCCTGCTTGCCGAGCGCCCGCGCAACGCCCGCGCCCTCGCCTCGGGAGTCAAGCGACCGTGCACAAATAAGCTCGCGGACGCGAATGGTCACAAGTGTGAGAAGCCCCACCTGCGAAGAGCCCCTGAGGAGCGCGTAGAGCTCCAGGGAGCGACGGGCGTCCTTCTCGCTCAGGCGGTCGAGGAACTCCCACGGCTTAACCTCCGCCACGCGCGCGACGCTGGCCTCGACGTCCGCAAGGGTCACCTGGCCCTGCCCTCCCTTGAGCGCCGAGAGCGTGCGCAGCTGCGTGTCGAGCATGGTGGTCGACTCCCCCACGCGGTCCACGAGCGCGCGGGCGGCATCCTGGTCGATGGCAAGGCCATGGGAGCGAGCCAGCTTCTGCACGTAACCGGGGAGGTCCCTTCTCGTGGCCGGCGTGCAGTCGATGACCGCCTTCGGGCCAACCTTCGCAACCGCCTTGTAGAGGCGTGTCGACTTTGCCAGCGTGGTTGCCGAGAGAAGCAACGTGCAGGCCGGGTTGGGATCTTTCAGGTACGCGACGAGGGCTTCCGAGAGAGGCTTGGGGAGCTTGTCGGCAGGATCAATGATCACGATGCGGGGCGAGTCGCCCGCAGGCATGGTGTTGAGGGATGAGAGAACGGCGGTTGGGTCCGTGTCTGCCGTTGGTGCGATCTCGTCCAAGTTGAAGGCCGCCAGGCCCTCGTCGAGATAAGTCTTAAGGCGCGTGATCGCGCTCTTGCGCTTGAGCTCGTCCGCACCAACCACCAGATATGCCGGCAGCAGCTTTGCCGTCTTTGCCATGCGTTCCCTCCATCACATTGCCCTCCCTACTTTGCCACAAACCGCCCACCATCACATGCCAGATGCCAGGAGACCCTCTGGCATCTCCCCCACCGCCCTCTCGCACGAGACGTCAGGCCCCTTCTCGCCAGGTCTAACCGTGACGCATCCAACGTCCTTCGTGCAAAGAAAGACTGACCCCGCCTCCTCAAGGACGGACACGCACTCTTCGTTTGGATGTCCATAGCGGTTTCCCTCGCCGGCGCTCGCTATAGACACCTCGGGATCCAGGAGCGCCACTTCCTCGGCAGTCACGGATATCTCGGAGCCATGATGTCCCACCTTGAGGAAGTCGATATCGCCCACGTCGCCCCGCGCCAGGCAAGCGCCCGTCTCGTTCTTCTCTGCGTCACCAGTGAGGAGCGACGTGAGCGTGCGGCCGCCCTGCTCGTACGAGAGCGCAAGCATCACGGAGTCTGCATTCTCGCTACCGTCAACTGGCTTGGTTGGCGAGACCATACGCAGAGCAAACGAGCCAGCGCGAATGGTGTCGCCGTAGGAGATCTCCTCGGCATCGTGCCCCGTCAGTTGCCTGACGCTCTTCGCGAGGTCGCCAGAAATCTCGCCCGCAACGCCCCTCGCCACAAGAACGCGCTCGCAGTCCAATCGCCTCACGAGGTCATCGACGCCGCCCACGTGATCGTCATGGAGATGCGTCAACACGATGGCGTCCAAATGGACGATGCCCTGTCGCGCAAGGGCCTGGGTGACAGTACTATCGGGACCCGTGTCTACCAGCACGGCGGCACTCCCGTCTGCCACCAGGATGGCGTCGCCCTGCCCCACGTCCAGCACGCAGACACGGGCTGGCTGCAAGAACCGCAGGCAGAGCAATGCGAAGACGAGCACTCCGGCGAGGATTCCCACCACTCGCACCAGATGTCGACGTCTAGGGGTGGGCCACGCAACGTACAGCGCAACGCACGCGAGGCTGAGGGACACAATCATGGTCGCCTCGTCCGTCTCCATGGGGACGCATGCCAACGGAAACCTCGACAGCGCGGTAAGCGCAAGGCAGAATGCCTGCGAAACACCCTTGGCAGCGGCGAGAATCGGCCCTTGTAACGGAGGCAAAGGAACAAGGATCGCCGCACCCAGCCCCAGCGAGACGAGAAGTGCAAAGAGCGGTCCAAGCAACAGGTTCGCGATAGGCGCGATGAGGGCCACCTCACCAAATACCGGGCAGGTCAGAGGCAGCGTGAAGAGCTGCGCCACCATGGAGACGCCCAAGGCGTCACAAGCACTGGACCGAAGCCTCTGAGAAGCGTGCGTAACCGCAAGCAGACGCTTTCCGCAGTGCCTTCGAGGTCTCGTAAGCACATCAAACGCGTGGCTCGCATAGGTCCCAAAGAGGGAGATGCCGACCACAGAGGCAACCGAGAGAAGAAAACCCAGTTGACCCGAAACGTATGGGTCGAGAAGCGCCATGGCAAGTGCGGCAGCGCATGCCGACGAGAGTGCGTGGGACCTTCTCCCCACCATCGTTCCGCCAAATGAAACGCAGCTCATGATACCCGCTCGCACGGCAGACGCGGGTGCGCCGCAGAAGACGATGAAGAGAGCGGCGGCCCCAAGACCAAGCGTTCCTCGTGCAGCTGGCCTCAGCCGCAACCTCCCAAGCAACGCCGAGAGAACTCCCGTGAGAATGGCGAGGTGGCCTCCAGAGACCGCCACAAGATGGGAGACGCCGCAGGTCGAGAATGCGTCATCCAGACGGCGAGACCGTATGGGAGCACGATCACCGCATACGCTTCCGGCAAGTACGGCCGCCCCGTCGGACTCGTAGGGCGAGAATGACGCAAGCACTGCTCGCCTCACATGCAGCACCGCACCGAGCGGGCCCTCTGCCTCACGCGAGGACGTTACGTGCACCACGGACACGGTGCCGGCAATGCCCTGCATGCGCGACGAGACGCCCCATTCGTCATTGTCGTTGGGCCGGAACCTTCCCACGCAGGAGATCTCGTCTCCGCTTTCCAGCCGAGCCGGCGAACTAAGCCAGACAGTCCCCACCTCAGAGATCCCGTCAAGCACGCGAGCACGCCCCCACCAGCCTCGGCTACTCTCGACCATGTCGCCCTCGACCTCAATCGACCAGGTCGAGACAGGAGATGCGGAAAAGGCATCTGCTGCCGCCGACACCCGTCCAAGCGAAAGAATTCCCAGGTACGTTCCGGTAATTGTCGCGACAAGGACGAGTGGGACCGAAGTGGACGCACGAAGCATGCGCTTATCTCGGCCACCCCTCCCCACGAGAAGAGCCGCCACAACGAGAAGCACGATGCAACTCACCACGACCACTGCAGCCACTTTGAGCGAGCGTGCCGAGGGAAGCATCCCCCGTCGCAAGACAGCGCGTTCCGACAGAATGGTTGCGAGCAGCGCCCAAAGTGTCACGGGGATGGTGGGTCGAGCAGGCATGCGCACTTCGTGTGGTCTGATTGTAAGAACACCCGCTGGTCTAGGCGCAGCATCCCCCTTCCCCTCACACACGTATCCTGTCCTTCAACTTCGCGAACTTCTTCTCCCCGATTCCCGAGACGCGCATGAGGTCCTCGACGCTCGTGAAAGCCCCGTTGGCCTCACGGTCTCGTACAATCTCTGCCGCTGTCGCGTCGCCCACACCGGGCAGCGCAGTGAGTTCGGCCGCAGTTGCGGTGTTGATGTTCACGATTCCCGCATCGGATGAGGCAGACCCGCCTCCGTCAGGCGAAGCGGATGACAACTCTAACCCACTCGGGTTGGCGTTCTCCTCTCCCACCGCCGGAACATGCACCTTCTCGCCGTCGGAAACTGCCTCTGCAAGGTTGAGCCGTGAGGTGTCCGCTCCTTCCGCAAGTCCGCCCGCTGCCTCCACGGCATCGTTCACCCGCAGTGACTTGCCCTGTAGCTGATAGACCCCAGGTACTTCGACCATGCCATCGACATGCACGACTATGACGGGGAGGCTCTCGGCAGGATTATCAACGGGAGCCTTGGCATGGTCGTCCCTCTCACCTTCCGAGGTTGTCTCTATTTCCGCTGCCTCTACCGATGCAGTGGCTTCCCCGCGCTCTATCGCAAAGGAGTCTGCTGGCATGCCGGGAAGCAGCCGTGCACAGGCAAGCACTACAAAAAGCGCGATGACCGCGATTCCTGCCGCGCCAGCCTTCGCTGCTGGGGAGAGTCCCGCTCTTCTCGCCAGCGCATGTGCCTTTCCCCATACATGTACGCCAAATCTGCCACGCCGCGTCGAAACCTGTGCCATAGTCCCCACCTCCATCTCAATGATGGGGACGTTTCTCTGTTGGCACGGCATCGATTTGAGAAAGGCCGACAGCCTTCTGACGGACATCTGACCAGAAACTGACAGATACCAACGTTATTGCCTGAATACCATGATGCCGTTGACTCAACTGCTGTTATCAGGACAAACCGTTCACAGCGTTCGCCCAGGTATGAGTGGTAGAAAATCCCGAGCGCGCCGGAAGGGTGGTTTTACTCGTCCTCGGCTGTCCCTTGAAACCGTGGTGCGAAAAGCGCATCTTCGGCGAGGTTCTGACGCCAAGGGACGTGTTATCGCAGCCATCACGTAGGAAAGATCACTTCCGGCGAGATACTGACGCCGGGAGCGGGGTTCCCGACGGGATTACGTACGAGATGCGCCCTCCGGCGAGGAAATGACGCCGAAGCCAACGTTCTCGCAGCCATCACGCACAAAAATGCCGCTTCGGCGCCACATCCGCGCCGAAGCAGCAGTTCTCGCAGAGAAGTACGCGTCACTCAGCCGGCGCGTCATCCCTCGGCGCAAGCGAGGAGTGATGCGCACGCAGCGAGCCCTTTGGCGCATGGTAGCTCGGGCACTGCGGGAAGTCCTCGTACTCCACGGAAGCCACCAACGCGTTCACCATGGCCTCGTGGTCGAAGAGCTCCCAGGCGTCGAGAACCTCGCGCATCCGCGCGTGCGTCTCCGGGCGGCGAGGCATGAACAACGTGCAGCAGTCGGGCGCAGTCTGGGACGAGATGTCGTAGGTCCCAAGCTCCTGCGCGCGGCGGATGATCTCCTGCTTGTCCGAGCCGATGAGCGGCCGCAGCACGGGGATGGCGACGGCCTGGTTCACCGCCGCAATGTTGTCGAGCGTCTGCGATGCCACCTGTCCCAATGACTCGCCGGTAACAATGGCCTTGGCGCCCTCGAGCTGCGCGATTCTCTCGGATACCTGGTACATGACGCGGCGATACATGATGATGCGCAGGCTCTGCGGCACCACCAAAGAAATCTGCCGCTGGTACTCGCCGAAGGGCACCACGTACATGCGGCCAACCACACCGGAGGGAGCAAGGGCGTCAACGATGTCGCGGCACAGGTACTCGCTGGTGTCCGACGTCATGGGCCTGCCCGAGAAGTGCACGGGGATGCAGGTGGCGCCACGCCGTCCCACCATCCACGTGGCCACCGGGGAGTCGAAGCCGCTCGAGAGGAGCGTCACGACCTTGCCGGCCGTCCCCACTGGAAGACCGCCCACGCCAGGCATGGAGGCGGCATAGACGAAGGTTGACCCTTGTACCACGTGGACAACCACGGTGACGTCTGGGTCATGCATCTGCACGAGCTTGTCGGGGAAGGCCTCGCAGAGCGCGGATCCCACGATGTGGTTCATGTCGATGCTGTGCACCGGGTACGTGGTGGAGCTGCGGCGCGCATGCACCTTGAAGGTGGAGAAGTCGCCAGCCTCGCGCAGCGAGCGAATGGCGGCAGCGTTGTACTCCCCCTCGTCCAGCCCGCACTTGTAGGCAAGCGAGACGCGAGCAACGCCCGGCACCTTTGCGATGGCATGCGCCATCTCCGGCGTGGCCATGCGGTCCTCGGACTCGACCACGATGTAGCCGGAGATGCGCTGGATGTTGGAGATGGGAAACGCCTTGAGCGCACGATGCAGGTTGGTCACGAGCTGGTTCTCGAAGGTAGAACGGTTCTTTCCCTTGAGGCCGATCTCGTGGTAGTGGACCAGGCAGAGTCTCTCGGTCATGGCCTACTGGATGCCCGCGTTCTCGCCGCGAATGGCCTCGTCGAAGTCATCCTGGACAAAGCCCAGAGTGCCGTCGGCGATCTCGCCCATGGCAATGGAGACCGAGTCCTTGCCGGAAGCAACGGTGGTGATGTCATCGAAGTCCTGGATGGCCGTCACGCGAAGGTGCTGGCCACGCAGCATGTTGTTGATGTCGCAGGCGCGCTTGGACGCAACGGAGCAGAGCAGGAACGGGTTGTGCTCGGTCCTCTCGAGCAGGGTGTCGATCTCGGGCTTAATCACTGACATCTTTGGTAGATCCTCCATTTGACTCGTACAGGTCGATGGTGCGTTCCAGCTCTTGTGCGGCATGCTCAAGATCGTCGTTCACGATTCTCACGTCGTAGGACTCGCCCATCTCCATCTCGCGCCGCGCGTTCTCGAGGCGACACTCGATGGAAGCCTCGTCCTCGGTGCCGCGGCCACGAAGCCGGTGCTCCAGCTCTTCCATAGACGGCGGCTCGATAAACACGAGAACCGCATCCGGATGGATACGACGAACGTTGAGACCACCTTGGACATCAATCTCCAAGATGAGCGACCTCCCCTCGGCGAGGTTCCTCCTCACTTCGGAAAGAAGCGTGCCGTAGCGATGTCCGTGCACATTGGCCCACTCGAGGAACTCGCCCTGGCTCACCCGGCGAGAGAACTCGGCGTCATCCATGAAGAAATACGAGACGCCATCGACCTCCCCGGGCCTAGGGGGCCGTGTCGTAGCGGAGACCGTCAGGCCAAGCGAGGGCCGATCGCCACGAACCTTCGCGACGAGCGTTCCCTTGCCCACGCCTGACGGCCCAGATACGACGAAGAGCCTAGCGGAGCGCTCCACTACTTAGAGAGCGCCTCGATGAGCTGCTCGCGCTGACGGGCGCCGAGGCCCTTGACGCGACGGGTAGCGGAAATACCAAGCTCGTCCATAATCTTGGCGGCCTTTGCCTTACCGTAACCAGGAAGGGACTCGATGAGAGCAGAGACCTTCATGCGGTTGGCAATGGGATCATCCGAGTCGAGAACCTCCTCGAGGGTAACCTTGCCGCTCTTGATTTTCTCACGAAGATCGGCACGCTCATGACGAGCCTGGGCGGCCTTCTCGAGGGCTTCCTTGCGCTGTTCATCGGTAAGCTGGGGTAGAGCCATTGTTCCTCCAAACATCGGTGCAAACTGTTGTGAGAGACTGGGAGGGAACCGCAAAGCCGTCCCAGCGACACAATTAGCTAGTTTGCCAATTCCTCGATAAGTTTACAAGCCCTTTGTGACTACTAGCAGCAGGAATGCAGCCTACACACACAAACAGGGCTATACAAAACACGGGTAAAACGCTACGAACGGCATGTTACGCCAGCATTGGCAAAGCCCTGCTTAGTGGCAGAGTTCGTCCACGATGGCCTCCATCGCGGCTGCGGGGTCCTCTGCCTGCGTGATAGGTCTGCCCACCACGAGCTTCGAGGCACCGGCGGCAATGGCAGACGCAGGGGTGGCAACGCGGCGCTGGTCCCCCACGGCAGCACCGAGAGGGCGAACGCCAGGGGTCACGATGAGGGCGTCGGGGCCGAGAAGCGCGCGCATGTCGGATGCCTCCTGCGGCGAGCACACGATGCCGTCGGAGCCGGCCCCCACGGCAAGACTCGCAAGGCGAGCGACCTCCTCCTTGAGCGGACGTTCGATGCCAATCTCCTCGAGGGAGCACTGGTCCATGCTTGTGAGGACCGAGATGGAAACGAGCTGCGTACGCTTGCCCCCGCGCTCCTTGGCAGCCGCCTCGGCACCCTCGCGGGCAGCGGCGACCATGATGGATGAGCCGAGCGCGTGGATAGAGAGGATGTCCGCCCCAGAGAGCGAGGCAGACTCGACGGCACCCCTCACCTGGAACGGGATGTCAAAGACCTTGAGGTCGAGAAAGACCGAAAGGCCGCGATCCTGCATGGCGCGCACGATGGAGGGGCCCTCGCGGAAGAAGAGCATCATGCCCACCTTGACCCATGAGGCAGTTCCCGAGAGGATGTCCGCGAGTTCGATGGCGCGCTCACGGTCGCAGTCCAG
>ERZ773013.1020-NODE-1020-length-17254-cov-3.313623_pt1 | contig 17254 bp, 15 predicted proteins | sample MGYA00511670_ERZ773013 | MGnify/ENA primary metagenome ERZ773013 (study PRJEB29015, sample SAMEA2738120) | human oral metagenome | biome: human oral; feature: human-associated habitat; material: saliva | place: China | collected 2257 ... | reverse complement strand
CAATCGCAATGCAAGCGATACATACTACAGCGCAGAACACACCAGTAAAGGTCACTTCGATGTTATAAAACGGCGACTCGTAGACATAAGACTTCTTCATGGCTCTCCAAACAAGCCGGGGCCGCACAAATAGGTAGTGTGGCCCCGGCTTTTGTAATGCTAGAAATAACCTAGGGGACCAAGGACTCGTACTAGCTACTACTCCTCGCCCTTCGCTGCGTGAAGCTCAGCTGCCTCCTTGAGAATGCGCTTGCGATTCCAGATGGCAAGGGCAATTGCCAGAACCGCAATCACAATCATGCCAATGCCGTTCATGAAGGAGCCAACACGCACGATAAACCAGGTAAGCGGGTTTGCTCCATCGCAAATTGAGGAGATGGCAGTCGCGGTGCCCATATCAAACTGAACGTTTGCAGCTGCGGTTGTAATCAGCGGCGAAAGATCGGTGGCGATGTAAAGGCCAACAGTAAGAACAATGATGCCGATGATGATGCCACGGAAGCCATTATTGTGCACGACCGGGGTGATAAGAACAAACATCCACGGAATCACTGCCAGGTCAGCAAAGGGAAGCACCTTGTTGCCCGGCAGGATAACAGCGAGGAAGATGCAGAGGGGAACGAGGACGAACGAGATAGCGAGTGTCACTGGATGACCAACGCCCACAGCGGAATCGAGGCCAATGTAAATCTTGCCGCGGTTCTTAAAGCGCTTCTCGACGAATGTGGATGCAGCATCAGAGATGGGGAGCAAACCTTCCATGAGCAGCGCTGCCATCTTGGGGATGAGGACCAGCACAGCGCCAAGAGAGACAGCGAGCGTCAGAACTTGAGTAATCGAAGTGGTAACGTTGCTGGGATCCCAATACGCAAGGCAGCCAATGACAAGACCAATCATAGTACCAACGAGAATCGGCTCGCCAAAGACACCGAACTTCTTCTGCAGGGTATCAGTATTGATATCGACATCGCGCAGGCCGGGAATCTTGTCGAAAATCCAGTTGAAAAGCATGGCGATCGGCGCATACGCTGCAGTGAAGCCGTGTGGCAGAGAGACGCCAGGCATGTTGAGGGACTCCTCAACCAGCGGGGCAGTGTAGTCGCCTAGGACCATGATAATGATCATGTTGAGGATGGCGGCAATGATGCCCCAAACGATTGAGTCGGTAACAATTGCGACAAGTGCGCCCGTGAAGGCGAAGTGCCAATAATCCCAAATGTCAACGTCAACTGTCTGGGTCGTGTTGGTGAGAAGCATCACTATATTTACCGCAAGACCGAGCGGGATGATGATGATTCCAACAGTGGAGCCCATGGCGATTGCGGCAGCGGCAGGCCAGCCAACATCCACAACCGTCAGAGACAGGCCAAAACGCTCAACCATGGTCTGAACAGCAGGAGAAAGGGTTGTACCGAGCAGCGAGTTAATAACAAGGTTAAGACCGATGAAACCAACGCCCACTGTCAAGCCAGCCCGGAGGCTCTTACCAAATCCGGCACCAAGGCAACACCCCAAAATGGTGAGCACGATTGGCATCATTACCGATACTCCCAGCCCAGAGATAAACTGGAAGAATCCGAGAAAAGCATCCATCTCCATTCCTTTCCTCTAGTAACATACCCAACGTCTATGCGCTTGTCAGCGCAAGAAACCACCAACACACCCCGGAGGAATGTGAAGCAAGCAATCTAAGTTGTCGGAGCACTAACGCGCAGCCGCTAATCCTCTTTCATTAGCTTAAGAATCTGAGCATCGGTTTCCTCGGTCCCTCGCCCCATCAGATACGGGACCCCGTTGACATAAGGACAGTGGAGTTCAGTGGGGGCTATCGAAGTCGCAACTATAAAATCGTAGTTACGAGACTTCTCCGGAGCCGAAGCCAAAGGAATCTGAGTAATTTCGTACTGTCCCTTATAACCATGGCTGTCAAGAAGCGCTTCGACCTTCTTCTTCGCTATCGTCGAAGTAACGATTCCTGATCCACAGGAGAGAAGAATGTGCTTCATCTTTGCCATCGTAATCCTCCAATTCACCTGAGAGCGAACGGCTCGCTCCACTACCGACAGAATTGAAACAGCTAGTCCCCCATCACCACGACGCGAAGCCTACGGGTGCGCTCGCGCGTGCGATCGAAGTCGACGAAGAAGACGCTCGCGAGTCCGTTCATCTCGAGTTTGCCATCGGAGACTTCGAAGGTCTGGCTACTGCCCACGAGAACGGAGCGCAGGTGCGCGTCTCCGTTCCAGAGAAGGGTACGGTCGCCACCGGGAAGATATGCCTCCGCGTTAGGCCAGCTCTCGACCTCCTCAAAGTGGCGGAGCCCGGGATAGCGGTACGTCCTCCAGTCGTGCTGCTCGGGGAAGACCCTCTCCAGGCCGTCCGAGAGGTCCGCCTGCATGAAGGTGTCGCCGGCTGGGGTCATGTCGTGGTCGAACTCCTGGGAGTAGACGGCGCAGGTCGTATGGCAGGAGATGCAGTGGACGACGCCTTCCTTGATGCCGCTCTGGGAGACGATGCCGGCGACCTCCTCGGTGACGTCGACGTATGTCGGCTTCCCGGCGAGCGTCTCCACCCTCACGAGTCCCTTGAAGACGGTCATGGCTATGCCTCCCTCCGGATGTCTGCGCGGACTCGGTCGAGCGCCTCGAACATCTCCTCGAGCTTCGCCTCCGGGTCCTCCGCACAGACGATGCCGGAGGTACCGCCAGTGGCATCGCCGCCGTAGTAGATGGCGTCGTAGACGTCCTGGCCGGTCGAGATGCCGGCGGCCTGCAGGACCATGGTCTCGGGCGAGACGGACTTGACGGCCTCCGTGGACGCGCGGATGTAGTCCTCGCCGGCGACGTGGCCCGTGCCGATGAGGCTGTTGAGCTCGCACGTCATGATGTCGGGGTGGAGCTCGGCGATCGCCCGGGCCTCCTCGACGGAGTCGGCGCAGACGCAGGTGAGGATGCCAACCTCGCGGGCGCGCACGATGGTCTTGGCGAGCTCCCCCACCGTCATGGGGTTCTCGGCATGGTTGAGGAACGTGGCGCGCACCCCTGCGGCGGCAAGCGCCTCCGGGAGGACGTGGCCCATGCCGCGCCCGGGCCTGAGGCTCTCCATGGCCTGCGCGCATGGGATGAGGTGCGGGCAGTTGTCCGCGACCCACGCGAGGTCGACGAGCTGCGCGGTGAACAGGGACTGGAAGCCATAGCGCTCGCAGAGCTCGTCCGTCTTGCGCGCGAGCCCGCGGAGTTTCTCACCGTACAAGTAGGACTTGGGATTGACGACGAAAAACGGGCGCTTGAGAACAATCTTGTCCATGGGTCTCTCTCCTCAGTTCACCGCAAGATAGAGATGGAAGCAATATGGTTGTACCTTTAAAAGTGGACAACAATGCTTCTTGTCCAGTATCTGATATACAAGTTGAGATAGATGTGAAGAATCCATGAGCGGCGCTTATGCGCCGACAAGTGGCGTAAGGGCACTCTTGTGTTAATTGGGCTTGGATTAGCTCTCAGGTTGATAGGCAGTGCCAACTATGGATTGTCCTGGCGTCAACCATGTGACGCTCCATTCTATTTTGGCGTCATCCTCAAGATGAATGACCTGTTCAAGATGAAGGACAGCCGTGTTCTCGTCACAGCGAAGTAATGCGCCGTGTTCATGACCCGCAACCAAAGCCTCGTACTTCATTACAGAGTACTTGACCTTGCGCTTAGACGTCCTCTCGACAGCGTCGAACAGTGAGACCTGAGTAAAATCCATGTCCTCAATGCCCTTACACTCGCTGAGATTCGTCCAACTCTCTTGGCATATGACAGGGACTCCCTCCACCGTTCGAACCCTGCGCATATACATGACAGGGTCACCCACCTTGATGTCCAGCGCATTCGCCACACTCTCGGGCGCAGCTGTTACTTCTTTGGTAAGGACATGCGTTACAAAGTCCTTGCCTTGGCGCCTTAAGGACTCCGCAAAAGAAATTGGTCTCACGCCCGCCGGATGTGAGATACCCGGCCCGGTGACAAACGTGCCCTTACCACGGCGCTGGACGAGCCTGCCCTCTTCGATGAGAACTCCTATCGCGCGTCGAACAGTTCCACGAGATAGCCCGAATTCGCGCATCAGGTCATGTTCGGAAGGTATCCGAGATCCGCTTTGCCATTCATGGGAATAAATCTTCTCTCTGAGAATAGATGCTAGCTGGGTGAAGAGAGCTTCTGTCGATGTAGCGGAATCATTCTCCCCCAGAAGGCTTCTTGTGGCCATGAATGCCTACCAAACAATAGAGAAATGGACAAGTTCTGAACATGATATCTCCTGAATATAGGGGAGAATGCACCAGAGTCACTTCCATTTTTACAACAAAGATTTCGAATCGTTGGATACCCTATCTAGGGTTGGTTTTCTTATTTCGCATACACCCGTAAACAACTACTGAGATGCGTGCTGCGATGTCAAGAAATCTGACCGCTTGACTATTCCTCACCAGCGTTGTTCATATCCAATAGAAAGCTAGACCTAGAAACACAACGGGGAGGCCGACTCGCGTCGACCTCCCCGTTCTTGCGTTGCGCTATGAGCGAGTGCTACTCAGCTGCGGGAGCCTCGGCAGCGGCCTCGGGCTCTGCGGGAGCCTCGGCGGCCTGCTTGACAGCCTTGGCAGCCTCTGCCTCGGCCTTCTTGGCGTACACAGCAGCACGCTTGGCCTTCTTGGCAGCCTTGGCCTCCTTGGCGGCCTTGCGAGCGGCCTCGAGCTCTGCGACCTTCGCGGCCTTGGCGGCCTTGGCGGCCTTCTCGGCATCGAGCCTGGCCTGCGCGGCACCACCGAACTTGTTGGCGAAGCGCTGGACACGGCCGCCGGTGTCGACGAGCTTCTGCTGGCCGGTGTAGAACGGGTGGCACTTGTCGCAGAGGTCGATGACGAGCTCGGGCTTGGTGGAACGCGTCTTGAACGTGTTCCCGCAGGTGCAGCGGACGGTGCACTCCACGTAGTTAGGATGAATTCCTTGCTTCATTGCAGGACTCCTTTTGTCGGTCCTGGTTTCCGACCAGGACAGGGGTGGTGATGCCTTGGTGCGGATTGCTCCGCTTCAAGACGGTCAAGCTCTCGGAGTATAGCAAATCGAGCGCCGAAGGTGTGTGGAGAATCGCTGACAGCTCCAGGGACGGATTCCGGCACCACCCTCTCAGTAAGTCCCGGTGGGCAGTCCCTCTTACCCGTATTGGCGCTGGCCTAGCGCAGACCGACTAATGTCTGAGTTTTGGGTGGCCTATTCAAAGGGATAGAGCTCTCGAGCCCGCTCATGGGTATCTTCCGGCGCATTCCCCAAGATGATGCCAATGAGCGTCTGGAAAAAAGTCTCGGGGGAAAGATCACCTGTCTCTCCCATAGACGATACGCTCACCACCTTAACGCTTGCATCAACGCGTTGGTAGAGGAGGAGCGCGCAGGCATCATACACGTCCCCACGCCGCTGCAGGCGGCGAAGCATGTGCACGAGCTTCGCAAAGGACTGGGCCTCTGTTTGGATGCCCGCCTCTGCAAGGTAGAAGAAACCGTGAGCCGTTAGGGGATAGCGGCCTCGGAGATTCTTCGCGTCTCCATAGGCCTCCTCAAAGCGATTTGCGAGGTTCTTCCCAAAAGCCCTGTCCATTGTCTTTGTGGAGACAAGCAACTCGGGACCAGCCATCCACGACGACATGCCGACGTCAACCTGCTTGGTATAAGCCGAACCCATTACGTTAGCGTTAGATCTGCCGCGAGCTTCTATTAGCTCGAGCGCTGCCTCCCGAACACGTCGTCTTTTTGATTGCACAGCGCTCAAAATCTCGGGGTCGATTACGCGGGGAGCTTCTGCACGCGGCCAAACCCCCTCGTTCACGAAGCCCGCTCTCTCGAATTCACTCGCAATCCAGAGGTCGAGCGCATGTGCAAATAGACCGGTCTGGGACTTCTCGCCTCCGTTCGACAGAGCAAGCTCGAGCAAACCCTGCAGCAATCCATAATCAAGCACAGGAACGTCTATATGCCAGAACGGCAGCAAGCCATTCGACGCGCGGTGGCGGGTAAGGTACTCGTTAAAGCAATCGTTCTCAGCATTAGATGGCATTAGCAGTATCCCTCTTCCCGTGCGTTTGTCTCCCACGATTTGCGCGACGATCCCGAAGTTCGACAAGCAGGCGGTGCATCTGTGTACGCTCACTCTCTGCAAAGCCCATCATGGGAAGAATCAGATCATCCACCAGCATCGTCGCACCATCGCGGTTTCCTCGCCCAAGCAACACTTCAACCTCATCTCTGACGCCTAGGAAATCTTCACGGTTTGTCAGCAGCAGCTTAGGGCTCGCGACCAGCAGGTTGCTGGCCTCACGCGGCTCGAGCTTGAGGATGCCCCCGCCATAAGAGCGGCCGGTCAGTTCCGCAGAGAGCAGCGTCACCGAGCTCAGACAGGCAAGTGGGAGCAGCTCCCGCGCAACCTCGCGCAGCTCGGGATGGACAAACAGGCCATGGACGGAGTTGAGGAATACGAGCCCGGCATCATTAGCGCATAGGTTGGGACCAATACCGTTCATGTAAGTAAAGAACAGGTCGCACACCCTGACGCCCGGTATGCGCCACCACGGCTTCCTTGTCCGACATTTGTACGCAAGATTGATACCGTTGTCCTCGCCCCAGTTGAGGTAGCGACGAACCGCGTCACTCGGTTCGTCATTTGGATATAAGAGCAGCGCTTGTTTTCCCTGGAGAAGCAGCTGCTCGTAGTCCCTCTGTGTCAGCCGAAGGTTTCTCAGATGACGAGATCCCGGTGGACAAAGGGAGAGCAGCTCCTCTCTTGGGATGCCCCACTCCTGTGCCTGTGCCGTAGTAATTGCGAAGAACTTGTTCGCTCCGCTCACTGCCCCAAGGTGAATACTTCCATAGGCGGAGAGCGGCACGAGCAAATGGGAAGCCGCCTCGGAGAGGAGCTCGGTAGCATCGCTAGCTGCAGTACCTCCCGGCCACTTCATGTAGTCATGAACTTCGACGGTAGAGTTCTCCACACGTCCAAGCTTGTCGATGTCCGCAAGCTGCACAAGACGAATCGAACCACTGCGACCACGCTGGAATCCGTCCGCGACGAGCAGCACAACCTCCTCGGTCACTTCGGGAAAGACCGGTTTTTCAAAGAGAATGAGCTCAATTGACGAAAAGGAATCAAGCAGGTACTTCCTGACCGGCGCAGCATAGTTGGTACTGAGGAGCTCGGCCGGCAACACCATGCCGACCCTGCCGCCGACCTTGAGAAAGCTCGTTGCGTGCACGAGAAAGGGTGCCCAGGACGAAGCGAGAGCGTCGAGACGCACGCCCATGGCAAACGCGCGCTCTCTTGCACGCGTGCGTGCTGGCCCAGCGAACGCCTGGTACCTGATGAAAGGGGGATTGCCCACTACCGCATCAAACTTGATTGGCAAGCTCCGACTATCAACCGAGAAGAAGTCCCCAATCAGCATGGTCGGCCTTATCTTCTGCGCCTGGAGACGACGTAGGGCAGCGTCTGCTGTTGCCTTGTGCAACTCGCAACCGCACAAGTTCGAGCCGGCCTCATCTATGGACGCGCCAAGCTCGATGAAACGACGAGCGGCGCTGAAGAGGAAAGAGGCCTCGCCGCACGCTGGCTCCAAGACCTTATCGTCCTTGCTGCGTATGGACGCAGTGCAGAGGAAATCGGCAATAACTGGTGGCGTGAAAAACGCCCCGCGCTCCTTTCGACTCTGCCGAGGGTCTTCGTCCTGCGTCAGTGTTGCACCATATGCCATGTTTCCTCCTCTCGTATGTTCAGTATCTCACGAAAACCGGACACAAATTCGCGATGGGCGTGCCATCCAGTTCGGAGGTTCCGTAGCGTCCCCTGGCTCTCTCCGCTGCGGAGTTATAACGTCTGTCGAGCTTCACTGGATAGTTTTGGCACCTCAAAGCCGGCCGGGATTGAATGTCGTAGGCCTAACTTTGCTGAATGATCCATCAGTTTACCCAAGGGTTCCGCCACAGTGCCAATCAACACCTCGGTTTGGCATGCCTCTCGAGGCTTGCTTCTCGCTCGGGGTCGGGAAACCGTCATCGACCTTTTGCTCGCCCCATTTGCGTTGCTTATTTTGCCCTCTCGCTGCTGGGGCCGAACCTGAATGACACTATGTTAGGAACCTCTATTGGCAAAGTTGGCAGAACTGACCTCTTGAGAGATTGCTGCTCGTCAATCAATGTGCGTCTGGCGGCCATGATATAAGCTTCTGGGCAGCAAACGACCGCCTTTCCGGTGGGCACAGCCTACATTCAGGCAGGCGGCTCGTTGTTGAAAAAGAGATGAGGACGCCCATGTTTCTCGCGATTGACGTTGGCAACACCCAGACCACGCTCGGCCTCTTTGACGAGGACGGCAGCGTGGTCCACGGCTGGCGCATGGCGACAAGCCACACGGACACTTCCGACATGATCGACGCCCGTCTGCACGGCTACTTCAACAAGGACGGTCTGGACCAGGCGCGCGTCACGGCTGCGGGAATCGCGTGCGTGGTGCCCGTGCTCACCCGCGCCTGGTACAAGTGCCTGCTCGACCGCACGGGAACAGAGCCTCTTGTGGTGACTCCTCAGACGGACTCCGGCATGCGCATTGACATGCCCGACCCCACCCAGGTGGGCGCCGACCGCATAGCCAACGCCGTGGCCGCGCGCCTCACCTACGGCGCACCTGTCATCGTGGTGGACTTTGGGACGGCAACCAACATCGACGTGGTGGACGCGGCGGGGTCCTACCGAGGAGGCGCCATTTCCCCGGGACTCATGCTCTCGGCGGCTGCGCTTTTCTCGAAGGCGGCAAAGCTCTCCAGCGTGCCAATCCAAGCCCCAGCCCACGCGCTTGGCGAGACGACCGAGACCGCCGTTCAGTCCGGCATCGTCATAGGCGCGGCCGCACAGGCAGAGGGCCTTGTCGCTCGCATCAAGCATGAGCTTGGCATCGAGAATGCACCTGCGGTGGGAACCGGTGGCCTCGCGCGTACCGTGAGCACGGCAACAGATCTTTTCTCCGCTGTGGACCCCGACCTCACGCTGCGCGGCATCCGCGAGATCTGGCTGCATCAGCAGGGCTAGCCCCGGCGAGAAACACGCACCTACTGCGCCGCGCGGGTCGAGGCCTGCTCGGGCGAGGCCTCGACCTCTCCCCCAAGCTCGTTTCTCACGGTCGCGCGGCCCCACACGTCGACGCCCGCAAGGGTGCCACGCATGGCCACGCGCCCGCTTGGATAGACCAGCTCTACCGGCTTGCCCATGAGGGCAACGCGGTCAAAGTAGTCCGAGAGCACCGGCGCAAGCGGACCCGCAACGGCGCGGCCGGCACCCACGGCAGTGGCCCATGCGTCAACGCGGTCGAGAATGGCGCCGCACACGGCGTCCGCGACCTTCTCGTCATCGAGGAGCGCGCCCGCATGCGCGCCGCCCTCAACGTCAAACGCCAGCGAGCAGACAACGAACATCCCCTCGGCATACCCGGCAGTGGTTCGCACGCGCAAAACCAAGCCGGTTCCATCCTCGCGCACAACGTCCGAAGGCCAACCCACGGCAACCCCGGAAATGCCCAGCCGCTCGAGCCCCTCGCAGGCACCAAGCGCCGCAACATAGGGGACGCCCGGCAGGCTTCCCATACCCACCTGCGGTCGAAGCACGCAGGCAAGCTCCAGCTCGCCCCCCTCTCGATGCGAGAAGAGCTCCCCGTTTGGCGCCCCCTCGCGCGCACGTTCCATGGCCTGCTCGGCAGCTACTCCCATACGATCTCCCCGAGGTCAGACATCACGTGGCCAACGCGGTCATCTGGGTCCACCACGTTGACGCCGGAGTGGCGCAAGAAGCGCACGGGGTCGTGCATGAGGTCCTCCATGGAGACGAGAACAAAGTCCCGCTCACCCAAGCCGGGATGCGGCAGCGTGAGGCGCCTGCCCGCGTGCACCTCGCCCTCAACCCACACCAGGTCGCAGTCGATAGTGCGGGGGCCATGGCCGGCCTCCTCCGGATTGCGCTCGCGGCCCAGGGCGTCCTCCACGGCAAGCAGGTGCCCCAGGAGCACCAAGGGGTGCAGCTCGGTGCGAATCTCGGCCACGGCGTCGGCAACCGGCGTCGCGATACCGTAGGCGGGCTCCGTCTCGTACGCATGGCTCACCGAGACCACGCAGGTAAGAGGGATTTCGTCGATCATTTGCACGGCACGGGCGATGTTGGCCAGACGGTCTCCCACGTTGGACCCAAGCGCCACAAAGCCCTGGCGGGAATCCTTATGCGAGACTGCCCAGAAGGCATTTATGGTCTGCGCCACGCCCGCAACGTCGTGAACGCGCAGGATGCGCGCACCGTTCTGAACAGAGGAGATACAGACGCCGTATGTCGCAGGATCCTCCTGGCCGGCCTGGGTCTCTCCGGTCAACGCGCCAAGAAAGTGCCTGCGCGAGACTGCCGCAAGAAGCGGGTAGCCCATCGAGGCCATAGAACGCGTTGCGCGCTGGATGACCACGTCCTCATCAGCATACTTGTCGAAGCCAGCACCGGGGTCAAGGCAGATGCGGTCGTGCGCGACGCCCGCTCGCATGAGGATACGCGCCTGATCGCCGAGAAAACCCATCACCTGGCGCATGATGGGAGCCTCGTCAGGCAGCGTGAAGCGATGCTGCGAGGTTATGGGGCGCGGCACCGCCGAGCGCGTTGGACGCGAGTCATCGAGAAGTACCTCTCGCCTAGGCGCGTGCGAGCCAAGTCCCTCGTGCTCCCAGTGCATGACCACGCAACCGCAATCGGTGTCGGCGGCAACCTGCACCATGTCGGGGTTGGTAAAGCCGGTGGCGTCGTTCACTATGGAAGCACCGAGACGTACGCACATCTTGGCAACGTCGGGGTGACAGGTGTTCACCGAGACGATGGCGCCCTCCGCGACCAGCGCGCGGATCACGGGCACCACGCGCTCGGCCTCCTCGTTGGAGGCAAGGGGCTCCTGGCCGGGTACCGCTGTGGCGGTGCCAACGTCGATGATGTCCGCCCCCTCGTCGAGCATCTCGTGGCCTCGCTCGGAAGCGGCCTTGGTGTCCACGCCGCCCTTCCCATCCGGGAAGGCCTCTGGCATGACATCGAGAATGCCCATGATGCGCGGACGCGCGAGCGAGAGCTCGTGCGAGCCAACGAGCCAGGTTGCGTAGTTCTCTCGGAGCACAGACATCGACCTCCCGTGGACTGCACCGTGCATGAGCGCGGCGGGGGCGGCATGCTCCCGCCCCGTATCCAGGATATTGTAGCGTGTGCCTTTGTGCCCTTGCGGACGGCTGGGCCGAGATGGAGATTACCCCGCCGCGGGCAAGGCCCCAAACCCCGCGCTAGAAGTCGAACGCCTTTGCGATGTCGCAGGCGCACACCAGGTTGGCGGCACCATCCTGCGGGCTTGGCTGCTTGTTGACAATCACGAGGTCATCGCCCTGGAAGTACTGCACAAGGCCTGCCGCGGGATACACCACAAGCGATGTTCCGCCCACGATGAGCATGTCGCAGGACCGGATTGCCTCGGCTGCGCCCACAAGGGTCCTCTCGTCCAGCGACTCTCCATAAAGAACGACGTCGGGCTTAATGCGGCCACCGCACTCCTCGCAGTGAGGGACGCCCGTTGTGTCCATGATCCACTCGGCCGAGTATACGTGGCCACAACGCTGGCACACGTTGCGATGCACCGAGCCGTGAAGCTCAAAGACGCGCTTTGAGCCCGCCGCCTGATGCAGGCCATCGATGTTTTGGGTGACCACTGCGGTGAGCTTCCCCTCGCGCTCAAGCTCGGCAAGCTTGTGGTGGGCCTGGTTGGGCTTGGCGTCCAGGGCAATCATGCGCGTGCGGTAGAAGTCGAAGAACTCCTCGGTGTGGGTGAGGTAGAACTCGTGGCTCAGCATCTCCTCGGGCGGGTACTTGAACTTCTGATGATAGAGACCATCCTCGCTCCGGAAATCCGGGATGCCGCTCGCCGTCGAGACCCCTGCGCCACCAAAGAACACAACGCTCTTGGCATGCCCGATCCTCTCGGCAAGCTTTCGCGCCGCCTCCGACGCGTCCGAGACCACCCTCGCACCAGCCATGCGTACCCCCTCGACGAATGGGTAGAAGAATAATTCCGATGCTAGCACCGAGAGGAGTGGTTTCCATGACCGACCAGCCCCAGCGCAAGGACGACATGACCGAGCACATGGACGAGAAGCCCAACGCCACCCAACCCGAGAGCACGTCCGAAGAGACCAGGGGGACGGCGAGCGAGGAGAGCCCAGAGGACTCGCAGGCCCCGGCGACACCGCAGGCCCAGTCGGCCCCCATTGCACCACTCGAGAACAACGTGCACGGCTGCGCCCTGGTCATTGAGGGCGGCGCCATGCGCGCAAGCTACGTCTCGGGCCTGGTGAACGTCCTGCTCGAGCAAGGCATCTACTTTGACTACGTCTGCGGCATCTCCGCGGGGTCGGTCATCGCTACGAACTACGTCTCACGCGACATGGCGCGCACCAAGCGCTCGTTCGTCGACTCTGCCGCAAACCTCCAGGCAGGCGGTGTGAAGACGCTTCTCAACAGGCGTGGCCTTTTCAACGCCGGCTACGATTACCTGGGCTGCATCGAAGACGACTCGACGCCCTTTGACTGGGAGGCCTTCCAGGCCAACCCGGCGCGCGTGCGCATCCAGGCGTTCCAGCGCGACACCGGGCGCACCGTTGTATGGGGACGCGACCACATGCAGACGCCCGAGGATCTCATGACTTGCGTGCGGGCAAGCTCGGCTATGCCAGGCATCGTGGAGCCCATCGAGGTGGATGGTCAGCTCATGATTGACGGGTCTTTGGGCGCGGGCGCGGGCCTTCCCAACCACATTGCCGAGGATGACGGCGTCGAGCGGCTCTTCGTGATCACCTCTCGACCTGCGGGCTACCGCAAACAGGAACTCTCGACCATGAGGCGTCGCGCCGTCATCCGCATGATGAAGGACTTCCCTTACGCGAGAAATGCCATGCTCACGCGGCCCGAGCGCTACAACGAGGAGCTTCTGCGCCTGGAGGAGCTCGAGGAGTCTGGCAGGGCACTCGTGGTGAGGCCACGCGAGATGCCCGTCACAAATACCACCCGCGACGTCAAAGAGCTTGAGCATGCCTTCCTGCTTGGGCACGAGCAGGGCATCGCCGAGCTGCCAAGGTGGCGCGAGTTCCTGTTTGGTGCATAGGCCACGCGACGAGCGCAAGAGATGAGGCAGCCGACTGACGCCGGTTGCCCCCAACGTTTCACGCGTGCCCTACTCCTGCGCCTTGAGGGCAAGCGAAAGCGGGACCCGCCTGATGCGGCGCATATGGAGCAGCGCGACGACAACGTAGGTGGCGAAGCCTATGGCAAGGTCCTCCACGATAACCTGCGGTGTGTAGGTGACGACGAAGTTGCCCGGGTAGGAGAGCATCATCGCCTCGAAGGTCGCGCTGACGCCCCACATTGCCAGGGGCAACCCCACGACAAGCGAAATGGCGACGGCCAGCGTGACCGAGGAGAGATAGAGCCTTCGGACCTCGCGGTTGCGGTACCCGAACACCTTCATGAGCGAGATGGACCGAGCGCTGTGGTCGAGGACGGTCTTTGTGAGCAGGTACATCACGACAAAGAAGACGAGCGCAGCAGCCACGAGGATGAGCTGCACCGTATCCGAGAACGTGTCGATCATCTGGTTTGCAAGGTCCCGCATGTCCTGTGGCGTAATGTCCGACGAGAGGTAGTCGGGGTCGATGGCGAGCTCCTCATTGCTCGCATAGGCGTTAAACCAGTCATCGGCATAGCCAAACGCCTCCTGGAAGGTGTCGCGAGCCATGTATACGTTCAGGTCTGCGCTGTCCCCCGTCGCCGCGTCAATCGTGAAGGCGTAGCTCTTGTCGGAAAACTTGTCGTAGAGCACGATGGCGTCACCAACCTGGAGTCCGCACTTGTCGAGAAGACCGCAGCCAACCAGGACGCGACCGTCCGAGACATCAAGACCATCCCAGTAGTGTGAGCCTTCCTGGATGCCATAGACCGAGACGTCCTCCTCCCCCTTGCCCGTCTTGCGCGCAGCCTCCAGCGAGGCGACGCAGACCTTCTCCGCCTGACCGATGGTCTCCTGGGAGAAGGTCCCCTCCTCGGCTACGGGATGGATGTCCGAGACGAGGTCCTCGGCCATGTCCGAGAGCCCCAGCTCGCTGGCGGCGTCGAGAAGCTCGTCGACGCCCGTCGAGTAGTCCTCGATTCCGCCCGAGAGCCTCGCGTAGCCGTCCTCGAACTCGCCCATGCCAGAGCTGAGCGTGCCCGCCCCCGATGAGAGCGCATCCACGCCTTCTGCCAGGCTACTTGTGCCATCCAGGAGCTGCTGGTAGCTCGTCCGTGCCTGCTCGAGTGCGGTTGCCGCGCCAAGGCAGCCGCCCTTCTCGCCCGCTGCCTGGAGCAGCGAGGTGAGACTCGCGGCAAGTGCCTGCTGGGCCTCAAGAACATCGGGGTCCTGCGAAATATGGGCGGTGACCAGCGACGGATCCCCGCCCGAGGACAGGTGGCCCTGGTAGGCCGCAAGGCAGGCCGCAACATAGGCCTCGAGCGAGCTTTGGTAGGCAGCCTGAAGCGCGTCAAGGTCAACGGCGTCTGCCGCGGACCTCTGCCCCGAAGCGGCGGAGGCGAGACCGTCCGAGTATGTCTGCGACCCCGAGGCCAGGGCATCCGCTCCGCCCGCAAGCTCACTCGCCCCGTCAGCAAGCTGGCTTGCCCCACTGGCCGCCGAGTCCACGCCGTCCCCGAGCGTGCCAGCCCCCTCGCGCAACCCCTCGCTTGCTTCCCCCAGCGCTTCGGCACCGCAGTCGATGCCCACGAGTCGCGCGAGCTGGTCGCGCAGCTCCTGCTAGTGGTCGGTCATCTCCAACTCGTAGGGCGCCTTCAAGACGTAGACGTGTTCGGCGGGCATCAGGTTGGCCATGCGGTCGGCGTAGTCCTTGAACGTGGGCAGCGTGTCCAGCGAGAACAGCACAAGGAAGCTGCCTGCAAGAACTCCGACAAACAGCGTGACGAAGGTCGAGGCGTTCCGCACAAGAAAGCGCAGGCGGAAGCGCGCCACATAGCCAAGCCGTTCCGGCAGGCGCAGGTTGTGGCGCCTCTTCCCGCGAGTGACCTCGTGGCGCAGGAACGCAAGCGGAGTCGCACCGAGCTTGCGCGCCAGCCCGACGAGTGTGATGCCCACAAGCAGGGCGTACGGGAGGGCCGAGGTGAGCAGGAACGTCTCGACATCGAACGTCGCATGGAAGGGCGGGAGGCTGTAGGAGTCATAGTAGAGACCCTGCGCAACCTCAGAAACCACAGTGTATCCCAAGACGTTGCTAACCACGACGCCGACAAGCCCGACGGAGGCCGGCAGGAACAGGTAGTGGCGGACAATCTCGCCCTTGCGCCATCCAGACGCCCGCAGCGTGCCGATGACCGAGGACTCCTGCTCGACCGTCGCGTTGGTGAGAACGACGAAGATGAACGCCATGATGGCTACGAGCACGTAGAGGAGGACCATGTACATGGAGCTGTCGCGATCCACGTCGGCCGCAAGGTAGCTCATGCACTGGTTCTGCTCGCGGTCCAGCAGGTTGGTGACCGTGGCTCCGTGCTCGTCAAGCGCCTTGGCGACGTCCGTCTCCTTCTCGACGCGCCCCGAGAGGGAGAGCGCGCTGTCGTCGAAGGCGAGGGAGTAGGTGTACGCCGTCGAGAGGCCCGAGAGCCTCTCGAATCCCTCGTCGCTCGCCAGGGCCACGGAGAAGGCTTGGACGTCCATCACGAAGTCGGAGTTCGAGCGCAAGAGCGTGTTGTAGTCCGGCAGGACCATGATGCCGCAGATGACGAAGGACTTCCCGTCCAGGTCGATGGAGTCCCCCACCGAGAGGCCGTGGTACGAGCAGAACGTATCGTCGAGGGCTATCTCATCATCGGCCTCGGGCGCACGCCCGGAGAAGTAGCTCGGGATGTCCACGCTCGTGCGATTGCGATAGGTGCGGATGGTCGCTTCCGTCCCGTCTACCGTGGAGCTGGCGTCACGGCTCCAGTTGTCGTAGAGCGTCGCGCCAAGGTCCTCGGCCGCTCGCCTTGCGTCGTCGTCGATTGGCTCAGAGGTCTCGACACGCGCGTCCTCGATGGCACTCGATACCTGCTGCTCGGCGAGAACCCCCTGAATGGACGAGATGGTGGCGAGAAACCCCGAGGTCACGGATATCGTGACCACCAGCAGGGCGAAGATGCCAATGTAGCGGCCCGCATCGTGGACGAGCTGGCGGGCGTAGCGCTTGTGCAGGGGGTTGTGCATCGCGGCCCCCTACCACTCGAGCTCTGAGGCGGGGACGGGATTGGCATTGACCTCGTTCTCGACGAGCGCCCCCTCGCGCAACCTGAGCCGTCGCGTCGCCATTTGGCCGATGGCGTTGTTGTGGGTCACGATGATGGTCGTGCACCCGTGGTCGCGGCAGACCCGCTCGATGAGGGCGAGTATCTCCTTGGACGTCTCGTAGTCCAGGGCGCCCGTGGGCTCGTCGCAGAGCAGAAGGCGCGGCTTCTTCACGAGGGCGCGCCCGATGGAGCAGCGCTGCTGCTGGCCGCCGGAGACCTGCGCGGGGAACTTGTCGCGCTGCTCCCAGAGGCCGAGCGAGCACAGGAGGTCGTCCACGTCGAGCGGGTCTCCCGCCAGGTAGGCGCAGACCTCGATGTTCTCCCGGATCGTGAGGTCTTCCACGAGGTTGTAGAACTGGAAGACGAAGCCGAGCGAGTCGCGCCGGTACTCGTCGAGACCGCGGCCCGAGAGCTCGGTGAGGCTCGTATCGCCGACCACTATCGTGCCGCCGTCCGGCTGCTCGAGCCCGCCCACCAGGTTGAGGAAGGTGGACTTGCCCGAGCCGGACGGGCCGAGCAGCGCGCACAGCTCGCCGGCACCAACGTCGATGTCAATCCCCTCGAGGACCTCGATGCGGGCACCCCCTTCCCCGTAGCCCTTCCGAAGATCGCGCACCCTGAGGAAGTCGTCCATGAAGGCCTCCGCCGTCTGGTATCTATTAGTAAGGAAAGGCTAGCACTTTTATGGGCCCGTGTTAGCCTTTCAGACCAAGTCCAGCTAAATTTTGTATTTTTAGTAGAGACAGGGTTTCTCCATGTTGGTCAGGCTGGTCTCAAACTCCTAACCTCGTGATCCGCAGATCGGAAGAG
>ERZ773013.1019-NODE-1019-length-17263-cov-5.411030_pt1 | contig 17263 bp, 15 predicted proteins | sample MGYA00511670_ERZ773013 | MGnify/ENA primary metagenome ERZ773013 (study PRJEB29015, sample SAMEA2738120) | human oral metagenome | biome: human oral; feature: human-associated habitat; material: saliva | place: China | collected 2257 ... | reverse complement strand
AGTCCTTTCGGTCGGCTTGTCTTGCAGTTAAGAGGAGCCTCATAATTCCTCAAGCCGCACTGTCCGAAAAAATGATACAGGTCACATCAGTCATTCCAATACTTGTCGTCGAGAATCTTAAAGCAGATCTTTTTGATGGTGATGGGCTCTGCTGTTACGCAGACGACATTGGGCATATGGGGCTCGCCCGGAACAAAGATCGCGAAGTGATCCTTCTCAAGCGTCCCGTAGGTCTCATCTCCATTATCCTTTGCCGCATCGACGTATTGCTTGTCTTTTTCCTCGTTAAAGGGCTCAATCGGATCAACGGGGCCTGAGGTGATATAGAAGGCTTCGTTCCCCTCAATATCAATCTGAAGGTCGAGATAGCGATGGTGGACCTCATAGTGGGCATTCTTATAAGTACGGGTCTTGGGGTTCTGCACATTAACAAAGACCTTGTCACCCAAGATCTCATGCTTGCCAAGATCGAGCGTCTTGTAGTCGTTCTGCCTGAGCCAATCGATCAGGATATCGAGTCCTTTGTACAGACCGCGATAGCGCTCAAGCGCTGACATTCCATCGTAAATCATGGTTTGTCCTCCATTCTAATGTGCACCGACATACCCTGAGGTGGGGTTATAGGTGCTATTGCCGCGAACTTGCCCTATGATATCCTGTTCGGTCAAACAAACCCATTTGATACCTTTTCGTGTTTCGTACGCATAGGCTATATGGATTATCCCATCTTTTCCTTGGATGATCGTGGGATACTCATACTGCATGTTATTGGCGCAGTTTTCCTCCCCGACAAAGCCTTGACCACGTTCAATGTGGCGGATCAGCGGGAAGGTCTTGCCGCCGTCCTCTGAGAGCGCAATGGTGACTGGACAGCGCAGTCCAGGCCAGGCACCTTTCTTCCCAAAGGTCTGTGGTGCCTGGGAGTGGTTGTAGACAATCGCCAACCGACCACTCTTTAGCTTTAGTGCGCAGATACCTGAGTTGTTGTTAGGAAGTACGGTAGGAACTGGCTCAGTCCAGAGATCTCCATAATCGGTCGACTCGCTGTGATAGATCCAGTCGGCTTGGCGGGAACGGAAGAAAGCAACGAGATTCCCATCCTCCAGCTCCACTACGGTCGGATGCACTCTGCCAGAGGAGTTGGGGACCATCACCTGGCGCCAGGTCTTCCCTCCGTCATCTGAGATCTGGAACGCTGAAGGGTCCTTCGCAAGCCCGGAGGCGGAATCGGAGCACAGCCAGTTGCCGTAGATCCAACGTCCGTTGGAGAGAATTTGGATAGCCTGACGGGCAAAGGTACCCGGCTCATTGAACATCACCTCAGGCTCTGACCAGGTTTTCCCATCGTCAAGGGACACCTGCTTTTTCACCACTGCGGTGTACTGCATGTTGTCCTTGCCGGGTTTTCTCCCCTCCTGTGAGGTATACATGCACCAGATCTCACCGTTGGGTGCTAGGAACAGTGATGGGTTCTGGTCAGAACGGTCATTGTCATGTGAGATATAGGTCGGCTCGCTCCACTTATCGGAGCCCTTTTCGAGGCAGGATACCACAATGTTGATATCGGTGTCTCCCTCATAGGTGCCGGCAAACCAGCAGCAGAGAATCGTGCCTTTTGGGGTCTCCAGGAGTCCCGGTCCGTGTGCCGTGGTCCACGGTCCCGGATTGATAAAGGCCTCCCTAAGTTTCATCTCGCTGTCATACCAGATCTGGCCATCCGGGGTGAGTCTATCAAGTGTTTTAATTGCCATGCCTATCACCTTCTTTTATGGCAAACGTGCCTTATCCCACACCATAATGTATCGGCTACGGGAAAGTCACATCTGCAGTTGTTGCCTAATGCATACTATGCCGGGAACACGAGCAGTGTTCCTGCAGTCAGGAAGAGGAGACGGATGAAGTATAAAGGAACCGTAAACTTCCAGAACTCCTGCATCGTATAGTTGCCCATGCCATATGCCATAGCCGGCAAACCATCGATCGGCATATAGTGTCCGCACCAGCCAGCGAGGGTAACGGCAACGGCAGCAGCCATGGGGTTGATGCCCATACTCTGGCACACAGAGATCGCCAGCGGAGCAAAGATCATAACAATACCGACCTGAGCGCCGGTGAGGCAGGCAAAGGTGGAGCAAAGCAGGACGAAGATAAAAACAACCAGGAACGGAGGAACGCTCGAGCCGAGCACGCCTGCAACGGCGTTGCCGACGAGGATGGAGAGACCCGTGTCAGCCAGGCAGTTAGCAACCGGAATAACACCTGCGGTCATCAGGATGATCGGTGAGAAGAGGTTGTCGCGGAATTCTTTGAAGTCAATAACCTTCGCAAGAACCATCACGAAGGCACAGACACCGGGGATGATAATGGAAAGAGGGCCAATAACGTTGACGAGCATCATAGCGACGATTGCGACGATGAATGAAATGTCGGTGACGACTTCCTGTCCACGAGACAGCACGGTACCGCCTTCTTCCAAGGCCTTCCTGTTCTCAACGGTCGGCTCGGCAACCGGGTGGGACGGTAGCACCTTGTAGCCGATCAGTGCCCAGAGCAGAAAGCCCATGGACAGAATGAAGGAGACCATACCGAACTGGACCATAGAAAGGTTTTCGCTGCTGAGTCCGGAAGCACCGAGAACTGCAACTGCAACGCCGTACTGAAGAGCAACATTGATCGGGATCAGAGGGTGGTTTGAAGCGATGCCCAACGGAAGCACCAGTTTTGAGCCTGGAAGTTTTTCGTTGTACGGCATAGAGACGACAAGGGAGAAGATCAGCACATAGAAAGCGGTTGAGCCCATACCGACAATGGAGGCGCCAAGCATAACCAGAAGGAGAAGCAGGACATAACTTCTATAGCCGCCCTTTTCCACCAGTTTTGTCATGGCGTCTCGAACCTTGTTGATGACGGAGGTCTTCTGGACCGCTGCCAGAATGACCATAAAGAAGGCAAGCATCCACACGGTTGAGTTGGTAAACCCAGCGAATGCATATGCGATCGGATCGTCACCACCGAGACCGAAAATCACGATCAACAGACATGCCGCAAGGGGCGGCAGACCAAACGGAAGCACGTCAAACATGATCATCAAGATCATGGCAACGAGAACAACGAGAGCAAGAATCATCGATGTAGTCATCGTGTGCTCCTCCTTCCCTTTTGTACCTGTTTGCCTGTAACAGGCACAAGCTCTCCCTAACCGCACCCATAATGCGGTTCCATACCAAAACTGATCATTCAAAGGGCCAGGCATCTATTCAGGTTCAGATGGGATACCTGGCCTATACACTTCAGAAACTATTGCCGGCTCTGTTTACGGGCTTGTCTCCCTTTTGCCATGCGCAGTGCGAGATCAATTGCGTTGACCAGTGAAAGCTCGTTAGCCTCACCGTTTCCCGCTACTGCGAAGCCAGTGCCATGATCCACGGAGGTGCGGATGATCGGCAGGCCCAAGGTCACATTGACACCTTTGACAGCCTTCCACTGCTGGCCCTTGCGATCATACACAAAGCCCAACACCTTCGTGGGGATATGACCCTGATCGTGATACATACACACGGTCATGTCATACCAGCCACCGTGCATTTGCGAGAACACTGTATCCGGCGGGCAGGGGCCGATTGCATTGATCCCCTCAGCTTGTGCAGCCTCAATAGCCGGCTTGATCTCAGCGATCTCCTCAGTGCCGAAGAGGCCATCTTCGCTGGCATGAGGGTTCAGCCCTGCCACCGCGATCCGCGGCTTCTTGATCCCGAGATCCTTGAGCGCGTTGTAACCGAGCTCGATTACGTCGAGGACACGGTCCTTCTTGACCAAGTCACAGGCTTGACGCAGGCTGACATGGGTTGATACGTGTACCACACGGAAGTCGTGCAATGCGAGCATCATCGCGTACTTCTTGGTGTGTGTATAGTACGCATAGATTTCCGTATGCCCGTCAAAGTGCATACCATATGGCTTCAATGCCATGTTCATAGCCTCTTTGTTGAGGGCGTTGGTGATCGTTGCATCAACCTCGCCCGCAAGGGCAAGCTCAATGACTTTCTTGACACTCCTGAACGCCGCCATGCCGCCTTCGGCGGAGATCTGCGCAATCTTGAAGGACTTGACATCCTTGATCAGATCGAGGTGATAGACGTCAATCGTGCCATAGGTGAACTTAGCGTCGCTCACCTCGTCCACCAAGTTGATCTTGATCTCCTCATGATGCACAAAGTGAGTCGCCTGCTCGATCATCTTAGCATCCCCAACCACAATCGGACGACAATGGTCATAGATGTCTGGGCGGGAAAGCGCCTTCACGGTGATCTCAGGGCCGTTACCCGCAGGATCGCCCATAGTGATACCGACGGTAGGCTTGTACTCAGCCATTAGTGCATACCCTTCTGCTTGTTCTCAATGAGTACCCTACGCAGTGCAGCCATTCCCTCATCGCTCAGCCAGTTGAACGGTGCCTTACACAAACCAACCGGAATACCGAGCTCGTTAACAGCAATCTTGACAATCGTGTTGTTGTTGCCGTATTTGAAGGTGGCGCGAAAAGAAGCGATGCTGTCCTGTGCCTTCTGCGCCGCGTCCATGTCTCCTGCCACGAAGTTGTCGTAGATGGAAGCCAGAGTGTGCGGATACACGTTTGCGCAGCCGGCGATTGCGCCCTTTGCGCCCTCTTTGAGGGCCTTTAGAATCAGGCTGTCGCTGCCAGAAAGTACTGCGAAGTCTGGATACTTCTTGGAGACTGCGATGTAGGCCTTGAGGTTATCCCAGTTGCCGGAGGAGTCCTTGGTGCCCACGATATTGTCGATAGCCGCCAGGCGCTCGACAGTTGCCGGCTCAAGTGCGTTGCCGGTACGGGCTGGGATGTTGTAGAGCAGGATTGGCATGTTCGGAACAGCCTCAGCAACTGCCTTGTAGTGGCGATAGAGCTCTTCCTGGCTCGCCTTTGCGAAGCTTGGAGTGATGATGGAAAGGACGTCAGCACCCAGGTCCTGTGCCATTTTTGACTGCTCGATGGTCTCCTTGGTGGAGATACAGCCGGTACCCGCATAGACTGGAACGCGTCCTGCAACGTACTTGATAGCCTCCTCAAGGACGGCCTTCTTCTCTTCACTGTTCAGGATGAAGCCCTCACCGTTGGTGCCGAAGACGAAGATGCCGTCGATGCCCTCGTTGATCATGCGATCGATCTGCGCGTCGAGCTGCTTCAAGTTCAGTGACTCGTCCTCATTCATCGGGGTGACGATTGGGACTACGATTCCTTTGATATCTGTCATTTAGCTCAGCAACCTCTCATAGATGGCGTGCGCATCCTCAGCGGTGACCTCACGCATATTGTTGATCAGCAGCCGCTGCTGCTCCATTCCTGCTTTCACAAGCCCATCGAGATCCTCAGGCTTGACACCAAACTCTTTCAGATCAGTTGGGATATCGAGATCCTTAACGATGTCGTCCATCCACTTGACGAGTGCCTTGGACTTCTCCTCCTCGGTCTTCAGAACCTTATCACCATGATAGGCGCGGTCCCATGCCTGCGCGAATCTGGAGCGGCAGGCCGGCTCATTGAACTCCATGCACGGGGCGAGCATCATTGCGATGGAGACGCCATGGGCCATGTGGTACTTGCCACCGAGCGGATAGGCAAGACCGTGAACCGAGGTAGTGCCGGAAGCGGTGATTGCGATACCACCGTAGAAAGCTGCGATCTGCATCTTGTTCTTTGCGTCCAGCGCATCGGGGTTGTTGCAGGCTTCTACGATGTTGTTCATAACGATATCGAAGCCCTCAAGCGCGAAAGTATCGCTGAAAGGGTTGGCCTTCTTGGAGGTGTAACACTCAATGCAGTGCGCCATTGCGTCGATACCGGTGGAAGCCGCGATCTTCCGCGGGAGATTGTGGATCATTTCTGCATCCAGGATCACGTCGTCAGGCACCATGTTGTCGTTAACGATACCGATCTTTGTCTCCTTCTCAGGCACAGCCACGATAGCGTTCGGGGTGCACTCAGCACCGGTACCGGCGGTCGTCGGGATCGCGAGGAGATGGGCACATTTGCGCGCACGGCCCGGATCGCTCAAGAGATCCTTGACGCCGTACTCATCGGTGCACAGCACACTTGCGAGCTTGGCAGCGTCCATCACGGAGCCGCCTCCGCAGGCAATAATGAAGTCAGCGCCAGTCTTCTTGAACTCGTCGACCGTTTCCTGTGCCGCCATGTAGGTCGGCTCCGGTGTCAGGTCATCGAAGACCTCCAATTCAACGCCTGTTGCCTTGATTTGTTTCTCAACCAGGTCAAAGAGACCGTGCGAACGGATCGGCTTGTCCGTAAATGCTGTCACTTTGTGAGTGTCCGCATTCTTGAGGACCTCTGGGATCCGATTCAAGGAATCTTTACCGCTGTACACTGCATGCGGCAGCTTGAGGCTATATTGATCTAATACCATCGTGCATACCCTCTCTCTGGGTTTGTAAAAGCGATAGAATTTTGCAGAAAACATCGCGCCCGCTGAAAGCGCCGGATTTGGTAATCACATACTGCCAACCATCCTGTCCTCGGAAGCGCGTTAAGACGACACCCTCGACAATCTCTCTCATTGGCTCAAGGACTCGGATCTTAGAATGGGAGAAAAATGATGCGAGGGTGTCACCCCCGACCACCATGAGCGTGGCGGAACGCCGCGCTTCAAGGATCGCAGCAAGCTGGCCCATCGCATCCGTGATAGCCGTAGATGAGTTTTCAACGGTGGTCACCTGGTCGGGACGATCTCCCAGGCTGTCGACTAAGACACTGTGAGTGTTGTTGACTGCCTCAATACAGCGGTCAGTAAAACAATTGATCTGAGTGTCGTTCCAGTTAACCTGCATAATCTGATCGAGCGGGACATGTAGACGAGGGAAACCTTGTTGCTGTGCGTAATCAAGCTGTGAGACCGTTACGCTGTTTACTGAGCCTGACACGACTGCAAGGTTAGGATTCAGCTGCGGGACTGATACTGACTCATGTTTCATCTGGGGTGCTGGGTAGGTTCCCAAAAGCCCTGCGCAACCTGCGGCAACACGGAATCCATCGTTTTTTTCGAGGGAAGATCCGATTGAGCGAAGCTCTTCAGTATCCGCGCAATCATAGATCATGATCCCGTGGCGGTCTGCTGCATGTGAGTCATAAGTTGCCATCTGGCTTTCCTGTGCGATGATATCCGCTACTTTGCTCGCGGTAACTGCATTGAGCGGATCGTACGCGAAGACGCTCTCCGCAAGGGGTTTCTCATCAACGTATTGCACGCCGTCGCGTGTCACTCTCCCAAGTGCAGGATACGCCGGCACAAAATTGAGCTTTGCAGCTCCGGTTGCATCGAGCAGCGCAGTGAGTTCTGATCCCACGTTACCACGTAAACCGCTGTCACATTTCTTATAAAAGTGGGCGACACTGTGTTCCTGGGCACGTTTTGCCACATTGTACACACAGGTATATGCGTCCCTGCTGCTAACGTGGCGGGTCTCAGTGTCGATGGTGAGGACATCGTAGTCCTGTGCCAACTGAGCTGGTACGGTGCAATCCTGCGTTACGGCAACCCGATACCCTTTCAGGGACAACTGCACACTCGCGTCAAGCGCACCCGTGAGATCATCTGCTATGACCAAAAGTTCAAGCACGTCTGACGCCTCCTTAGGCATGCTGTCTCAGGCTGTTTTCATCTGTTCTGTCTTGCAGTATGGAAGCTTTTTCATTACACACAAAGCAAGCAAAGCGACATAAAGTTTCACTTTGAAACAATTTTCAGCTTGTTCTAGCAATCTCAGTCGTTCTGTTTCATATTGATACGACTCACCAGTAGAATAAAGAAAACCACTACTGAGAAAAGTGTGAGGCTATGATGCCACCGCAAGGGTCTGTTTCAAGGGCCGTACAACCGTGTCGGATATTGGTGGTGGCCCCTTATGCGGGGCTTGCCAACAGTGTCAGACGGGTCGCGAATGAGTACCAAAATATCCAGTTAAGTTGTATCACCGGCAACCTCAACTATGGACTGAGAGCGGTGCGGATGTTCAACATGCAGAACTTCGATATCGTGCTGTCCCGCGGCGGCACCGCCGGTCTTTTGCGCCAGGAGCTCAATATTCCGGTGCTGGACATCCCTATCGGCAGCTTCGATATCCTGAAGGCAATCAAACTTGCTCAGGAGATCAAGGGTAAAAAGGCTATCGTTGGCTTTTCCGCCATCACCAACACCGCCGCTACGATCAATGAGATTCTGCAGCTCAATCTCGATATCTACACCTTGAGTGAAGCAGACGATATTTCAGAGGTCGTACAGCTGCTGGTCAAGAAACACTATCAGACCGTTCTGTGCGACGTGGTTTCCGGCTCCGCGGCACGTGCGGCAGGGCTCGATGCGGTACTGATTACCTCCGGCGCCAATTCGATCCGCCAAGCTTTCAACAGCGCATTGACACTGGCTGATTACCTCCGGCAGGCAAATCGTGACAATCGCCTCCTGCAGGAAACACTCTATCGTGAGGATAATACGACACTTGCCTTCTCACCCAAGGGCTCTATTCTGTTTGCTTCCCATATGTCAAAACTCCCCCAGGGGCTGATCGATTATCTTCGCATACAGATCCCCTATGTGAAAAACGGATCAGTACAGAATCTGAGAAAAGCCATGAACGGCATTTTGTACCACGTGTCCTGTGCCGTACTGTACGAGAACGACACACCGGGAGCTGATATCATTCCGGAACCAACCATCAATGATCTCAACTTCGATGATGCGCTCATCGACAACGCCGTCTCCTTTAAGCGGGACGATAAAGACATCGCCGCAATTGTCTTCTATATCCATGTGGGGCATACAACCTCAAAGCGCCGCCGCAGCGGCATCACCTATTACACAAGCCATGAGGCACAGCGATGCTTCGAGGGATCGCTCTACAACCTATCCGGAAACTATGACCGGATACAGTCTGCCATAGAGAATGCCAACGAAGTCCGCCAGCCACTCCTGATCACAGGCGAGTATGGCACAGGCCGAACGGCGGTAGCCCTCGAGACCTATGCGACCTCTCCCTTCTCTTCGCGTCCCTTCACTGAGGTTGACTGTGGCATGCTCACTGAAAGCTCGCAGGACTTTCTCCTGAACAGTTCCCACTCTCCCCTCTTTGCGCAGAATGAGACCATACACATCAAGAACTTCGACAGTTCAAGCAACCAGTTCCTGCACAATCTGTTTTCGACTATCGCGCAGGCAGGCACCTATCAGAACATGCGCGTTATCTTTTCCTGCAATCCGTTGGGGCATACTGTGCAGCGCTACATCTCTTACATCAAAGACAAGTTTCTCTGCATGGAGGTCGAACTCATCCCGCTACGTGAAATCCATGAACAGATTCCGACCATCGCCAATCTCTATTTGAGCCAACTGAATAGCGAATTAACTGGTGAGGTCCTGCGTATCGATCACAAAGCGATGGATCTCTTGAGCGCCTATACCTGGCCCGGTAACTACATACAGTTCGGGCGGATCATCCGGCAGCTTTACCTGTCGGCCAACGATCACGTGATCGATCAGGCCAGCGTTCGCTCTGCCTTAGCCCTCGAACGCCCAACTTTTCTCAATCGGACCTCCACTGTCAACACGTATGGAAGCCTGTACCGTGACGATCAGGCACCTTCAAATAAGGAAGGTAGCAGCCTTTCGATACCCTTTGGCTCGCTTGCGCAGATGGGATACGATGCCGCCTGCCTCGCTATCAGATACAGCAATGGCAATCAGACTAAGGCCGCCAAAAAGCTCGGTATCAGCCGAACGACCTTGTGGCGCATATTGAAAAAGCATGGAGGAAAAACTTCTTAGCCTCCCCTCATGCTTTCAAACGTACTTACTTACAATTGCAAGACTCAGTGCAATGCTTCGAGCCTTTGCTCGCTTCTATACTGCGTGTACCGCGTCCGCCATGGACTTCACGAACTCCCCGACCGGGCCTGCTGCATCCTCGCCGTACCTCGCAATGATCTTGACGATCGCGCTGCCGACGATGGCGCCATCGGACAGTGATGTCATCTTCGCTGCCTGCTGCGGGTTGGAGATACCGAAGCCGACTGCACAGGGAATGTCCGTTGCAGACTTCACCAGTTTTGTCATCGCTGCGATATCGGTGGTGATCGCGCTTCTGGTACCGGTGACACCCAATGAGGACACCATGTAGACGAAGCCGTTGGCTTCCTTTGCGATCATCGTAATACGGTCCTGTGAAGTCGGAGCAATCATGGAGATCAGATCCATACCGCACTCGGCAAAGGTTCCATCGAAGTCCGCTTTCTCCTCGTACGGTACATCCGGTAGGATCAGTCCGTCGATACCAGCCTCTTGGGCCTTCTGTGCAAACTTCTCGGTCCCATAGGAGAAGACCACGTTTGCATAGGTCATATATACCATCGGTACCGTGATCGTCTTACGTAATTCACGGGTGAGCGCAAAGACCTTGTCAGTCGTCGTACCCGCTGAAAGCGCGCGGTTGTCCGCCTCCATAATGACTGGGCCTTCTGCAGTCGGATCAGAGAATGGAATACCCAACTCTACAAGATCCGCACCGTTGTCGACCGCAGCCTGCACAACCTTTTTAGTTGTCTGCAGGTCAGGGTCTCCGACTGTGATGAACGGTATAAACGCTTTATGATTCTCAAATGCCTTATGGATATTGCTCATTGGTCTCCCTCTCACTCATGAATGTCGATACCGCGATAGCGGGCAACGGAGGCGCAGTCCTTGTCTCCTCTGCCAGAGAGCGTGACCACGATGATCTTGTCTTCTGACATCGTCGGCGCGAGCTTCATCGCATAGGCGAGAGCGTGCGCACTCTCAATTGCCGGGATGATGCCCTCGGTACGGCTCAGATATTCAAAAGCATTCACTGCCTCGTTATCGGTGATTGCGACATACTGTGCGCGGCCGATATCGTGGAGGTAGGCGTGCTCAGGGCCGACGCCTGGATAGTCAAGGCCTGCAGAGATAGAGTAGACCGGAGCGATCTGGCCGTACTCATCCTGGCAGAAGTAGGACTTCATACCGTGGAAGATGCCGAGCCGACCGGTATTAATCGTAGCCGCTGTCTCCTTGGTGTGGATGCCACGTCCCGCAGCCTCACAGCCGATAAGCTGTACGTCCTTATCGTGAATGAAGTGATAGAAGGAACCGATTGCATTGGAGCCGCCACCAACGCAGGCGATCACCGCGTCCGGCAGCCGTCCCTCCTTCTCATAGAGCTGAGCCTTGATCTCTTTTGAGATGACCGACTGGAAGTCACGCACCATCGTCGGGAAGGGGTGCGGTCCCATAACGGATCCCAAGCAATAATGGGTGTCCGAGATACGTGAGGTCCACTCACGCATCGCCTGTGAGACGGCGTCCTTGAGGGTGCCCGTGCCGGTGGTGACCGGTACAACATTGGCACCCAAGAGCTTCATCTTGTAGACGTTGAGTGCCTGGCGCTCGCAGTCCACTTTGCCCATAAACACGACACACTCCATGCCCATGAGTGCAGCGACGGTAGCGGTCGCGACGCCGTGCTGTCCGGCGCCGGTCTCCGCGATCAGACGGGTCTTCCCCATCTTCTTTGCCAGCAATGCCTGCCCTAAGCAATTGTTGATCTTGTGGGCGCCGGTGTGGTTCAGATCCTCACGTTTGAGGTAGATCTTGGCACCGCCCAGATCCTCGGTCATTTTCTTAGCGTAGTATAACCGGCTTGGACGGTTTGCATAGTCATGATAGAGCGTCTGCAGCTCTGCATTGAACTCAGGATCGTCCTTGTATTTGTCGTAGGCTTCTTCGAGTTCGATAACGGCATTCATCAGCGTTTCAGGGATATACTGCCCACCGTGTATACCGAAACGCCCCTTTTTGTTTGTCATGATCTCCCTTTCATATTTAAGCTATTGCTCAAGCGTGTAAGCGCTTGTTGCTATCTATATGTACTTGCTCCGCTCACCCCGTGCAAGCTCACGGTCCGTATCGTGAACCGCCTGCACAAACGCACGCATCTTCTGCGGATCCTTGAATCCATCGGTCTCAAGCGAAGAGCTCGCATCCACTGCAAGGGGCTTCGTTAAGTGTATGGCCTCTCCGACATTCTCCGGCGTCAGTCCTCCTGCCAAGAAGAAGTCGCGCTTGAGGTTCTGGATGAGGCTCCAATCGAAGGACTCCCCGGTCCCTCCACCTCCGTGGTCGACGAGGACCAGATCGGCGTGGCTCTTCTCGACCGGGTTAACATCCTCAGCCGAGGCGATCGAGAATGCACGAATGATCGTTAGTGGTTTAGAGTCTTTCACAGTGAGGGTATGGATCGCATCGACACGTGCGTCACCCTTGTCTTTGTGAAGCTGCGCCGCACCCAAGCCACAGGAGCGGGCGATATCAACCACAGCCTGAGCATCCATATCGTTCACAAAGACGCCGACCGCTTTGATGCTAGGAGCGAGACGTTGAATCAGCTGCTTTGCCTGATCGGGTCTGACATAGCGACGGCTCTTCTGCGCAAATATAAAGCCCACATAGTCCGGCTTCAGTTCATTGACGACCTCGATGTCCTCAAGCCTTCTCATGCCGCACAGCTTGATCCTTGTCATGGCTCTCTCCTCCCTCTGTATTGCGATGCTGTCTGACCTTTGAGCCGCCTCAGCTCCACTCCAGGATCCGCCGCACGCATCAGCTGCTCTCCCACGAGTAGCGCGTCTACGCCGGCATCCTGCAACTCTTTCACGTCCTCAGGTGTGTGGATTCCGCTCTCTGCGACGAAGATCACATTGTCAGGGGTCAACGCTCTCAGGCGCATACTGTTGTGAATGTCCACGCTGAAGTCCCTGAGGTCCCGGTTATTGCAGCCGATGATACGGGCTCCTGCCGCGATCGCCATCTTCAGCTGTTCCCCGTCGTGAGCCTCAACCAACGCGGAGAGCCCAAGCTTATTGCAGAGTTTGATACCAGAGGCAAGCTCCTCTTGATCCATCAGGGCAACGATCAGCAGGACTGCCGAAGCACCCAACAGCTTCGCCTGATAGATCATGTACGGATCCACTGTGAAGTCTTTGCGGAGTACTGGGATGGACACCGTACTGGCAATCTCGTTCAGATACTGGTCTGAGCCCTGGAACCACTTTGGTTCGGTTAACACGGAGATAGCCGCAGCCCCTGCCTTCTCATAGGCTTTCGCAATATCCAGATACGGAAACTCTGGTGCGATGAGGCCTTTGGAGGGGGAAGCTTTCTTGCACTCGCAGATGAAACTCATACCCTCTGCCTTCAGGGCACGCTCGAAAGGAAAGTCGGTGTCACGAGGCAGCGCCAGCGCTTCGTCTTGTAGCTGATCGAGCGGCTTTTCCCGCTTGGCCTGCGCTACACGCTCACGGGCGTGTCCTGCCAGCTGATCCAAGATGTTCACCAATGCTCTCCTCCTCGCGTGTCTGGTTATTGATTCACAGATTTCAGTACACCGAGCGGTTCGATTCCTCGATTACGTTCTCCATAGTCTTCAATGCCTTGCCGGAATCGATCAGATCAGCGGCCATCTTGACACCATCTGCCATGTTCTGGGTCTTTCTCGCTACAAAGAGCCCAGCTCCGGCATTGAGCAGGACAGAGTTCCGCTTGGGTCCTTGGATCTTCCCGGAGAGAATATCGCAGGTAATCTGTGCATTCTCTTGGGGGGTGTCACCCGCGAGGTCTCCCTTCTTACCGGGCGTCATGCCGAAATCTTCCGGCTTGATCTTAGAGGTACGGTAGTAGCCGTCGCGCAGCTCGCAAACCGTGGTCGGACCACAGGAACTGATCTCGTCGAGCTTCTCCATACCATAGACGACCATCGCGCGCTTCACGCCGAGGGAGTCAAGTACCTTTACGAGCAGCTCTACCAGGTACTCGTCGTAGACGCCGAGCACGAACATCTCCGGCTTTGCAGGGTTAGTCAAGGGTCCCAGGATATTGAAGACTGTTCTGAAGCCGAGTTCCTTGCGGATCGGCCCGACGTACTTCATTGCCGCATGGTACTTCTGGGCAAACAGGAAGCAGAAGTTCGTCTTCTTGAGCATATCGAGAGCCTTGTCCGGATCCATGTTGATATTGACACCCAGCGCCTCCAGGCAGTCTGCAGTGCCGGACAGCGAGGATGCCGCACGGTTGCCGTGCTTTGCGACCTTCACGCCGCTTGAAGCGATTACAAAGGCAGAGGTGGTGGAGATATTGAAGGAGTGCGCGCCATCGCCACCGGTGCCCACGATCTCGAGGACTTCCATGCCGGGATGCGGTACCGGGGTCGCGAGGGATCGCATGGCCTCTGCACAGCCGGAGATCTCGTCGATCGTCTCAGCCTTGGTCGACTTGGTGGAGAGGGCCGCCAGGAATGCCGCGTTCTGCGTCGGGGTGGTCTTACCTTCCATGATCTCGCTCATCACGGTGTACGCCTCGTCGTAAGTTAAGTCCTCTTTGTCGACGATCTTCATGATTGCTTCTTTAATCATTGTGTTCTCCTTAATCTTTAACAGTTGCCTGTTTCGCTTGCCTCGTTATGTCCAAGAAGTTCTTGAGTATCTCTTCGCCCCTCGGTGTCATGATCGATTCCGGATGGAACTGCACCCCGTAGATCGGAAGCTCCTTGTGTTCCACCGCCATGACCTCCCCATCGTCTGCCACCGCAGTGACCTTGAGGCAATCCGGAATGGTATCCGCCTCGACGGCAAGGGAATGGTAGCGGGCAACCTCGATCTGCTTGGGCAATCCCTTAAAGAGTGGGCTTGCGGTGTCGAGCGTGGCGATCGAGCTCTTTCCGTGCATCAAGGTCTTCGCGTAGCCGATCGTGGCACCGAAGGCCTCGCAGATCGCCTGCTCACCGAGGCATACACCCAGAAGCGGGATCTTGGTTCCAAGCTCTTTCACCACATCCTCACAGATGCCTGCATCCCTAGGCCTGCCCGGACCGGGAGAGATGATGATACCTTCAGGGTACATAGCCGCGATCTCCTCGGTCGTCTTTGCGTCATTGCGCCTGACCTGGATATCAGGATTGAGGCTTCCCACCAACTGGTAGAGGTTGTAGGAAAAGCTGTCGTAGTTATCAATCAGCAGGATCATGCGTCCTCCTTCTTAGTCGTCTCAGAGGACTCTTCAAGTGCTTCCACGACCGCGGCGGCTTTGTTGATGCATTCCTGGTACTCGTGTTCCGGGTTGCTGTCTGCCACGATGCCGGCACCGCTACGGACAAAGACGGTCCCGTTCTTCTTGTAGGCGATACGGATCCCAATGCAGGTATCCATGTTGCCAGTGAAATCGAGGTAGCCGATTGCGCCGCCATAGATGCCTTGTTTGTTATCTTCCAGGTCATTGATCAACTGGCAGGCACGGATCTTCGGGGCACCGGAGAGGGTTCCGGCGGGCAGCAGGGAGGCGATTACGTCGAGGGCGTCGAGTCCCTCTCTGAGCTCTCCGCGCACGGTGGAACCGATGTGCATCACATGGGAGAACTTGAAGACCTGGTGGTACTTTTCTACCCTGACGCTGCCGAACTCTGCGACACGGCCGATATCGTTACGGCCGAGATCGACGAGCATGTTGTGCTCCGCCAGCTCCTTCTCATCTTTCAGCAGTCCCCGCTCAAGCTCCGCATCCTCCTCAGGAGTCTTGTCTCTGGGACGGGTTCCCGCCAAGGGGAAGGTATGGAGCACACCGTTCTCCAACCTGACTAACGTCTCCGGTGAGGCGCCAGCGACTTCCACATCGGTGCCGGAGAGATAGAACATGTAGGGGGAGGGATTGAGCTTACGCAGGACCTGATAGGTATTGAGCAGGCTTCCCTCGTAGGTGGCAGACAGGCGGTTGGAGAGGACAATCTGGAAGATGTCCCCTTCCCGAATGTGGCGCTTCGCCTTCTCGACCATTGCGATATAGCTGTCGTGATCAAAATAAGGTTTGATCTCAGAGGTCAGCTTCCCTGCCGGCTCCTCCTCGTATTCTCCGTTGAACACTAGGTCCTGCATCTCTGCCAGCTCACGCTCGGCTAACCGATAGGCGTGCTCCCCTTCTGAGAGTGGAGCATCGACGATCAGGACCACAGTGTGGCGGGCGTTGTCAAAGGCGATTACCTTATCGAACAGCATTAAGTCGACATCCTGGAAGCCTTCAGTATCCTGTGCATCCAGCCGAAGTGTCGGTTCCGCATACTGGATATAGTCGTAAGAGAAGTAACCCATGAGGCCACCAGCAAAGGGCGGCAGATAATCGAAATGCGGCGCCTTGTAGTTGGCCAATACCTGACGGATGTACTTCGCCGGATTGTCCGTCGTGAATTCCAAGGATCCCACGTGCATCTTTCCCGCACGGCAGTTGATCAACAGCGTCGGGTCATATCCCAAAAAGGTGTAGCGGCCCCACTTCTTCTGGGCCTCAGCGCTCTCAAGCAGATAGCAATGGTTGGAGACACGTTTCAGGCGTTTGAGCACCTGTAAGGGCTCAAGGTCGCCTGAGGGAATCTCACAGCTGACCGGTACCCGACGGTACTCACCCGTGTCTGCAAGGCTCCTTACCTCCTCTAGGCTTGGTCTGATCTCCATGGTGGCTTTTGCCTCTCTTCCTCGCTGATGTGCCACGTTCTGTTCCAACGGTTCTGCCCGAGGTAATAAAAAATCGCCCCAACAGCAGAACAGAAGTCCTACTGCAAGGGCGATGAATACTGCTATTCAGCGCGGTACCACCTTGCTTCACGAAAATGAGTTTCCTCACTTCGTGATCTCATCGGCATGCAACCACATCCCCGGGCGATTACGATGCCCTCCCCGTCACAGAATACTTGCGGCACCTGCTGCCACTTTGACTGTGCCCTCAGCGGTCCATTTGCATCAGGGTGTTACTGCCGGAATCACACCACCGCCGGCTCTCTCGAAGTTCCTTCTGGTACGTTATCTCCGCTTCATCGGTTTATCCACTATTCAATTTATAAGCATCATAGGGATTCAAGCAGAACGTAATACATCACAGTCGGCATTGTTTAACGACCTGTAACATTTATTTTAGGATTATTGCTCATGTGGAGAGGAACAATATGGTACGCCCCTCATGTTATGGAGTGCAGCGAAGTTCAGACCGTGATGGACAACCTCTACAGGGCACTGGAAACCGCTTAGCGGTGAGCTCACTGACCCCATTACAGTGAGAGACAGTCCCTAGGGAAACAATGATTAATTCCCAATAATGTGCCAAAGTGGACCAGCCACGTGGCCTTTCGCGGC
>ERZ773013.1001-NODE-1001-length-17412-cov-5.013309_pt1 | contig 17412 bp, 11 predicted proteins | sample MGYA00511670_ERZ773013 | MGnify/ENA primary metagenome ERZ773013 (study PRJEB29015, sample SAMEA2738120) | human oral metagenome | biome: human oral; feature: human-associated habitat; material: saliva | place: China | collected 2257 ... | reverse complement strand
TCAGGTACACGCGCATCGACAGGGGGTGCAGCGACGTCGTCGCCCCGGGGGCGTAGACCGGCGTCACCGAGCGCGGGCGCTCCCACGTCGAGTCCCAGGCGAGCTTGAAGGGGACGCCCCGCCCGGCGGGGAGCGTCACCTGGATGGGCCACGGCGAGCCGTTGAAGACGAGGAGCACGTCGGAGCCGGCCCCGCCGCCCGAGCGCAGCATCTGCAGGGTCCGATACGAAGGGTCGAACCACAGGTACTGGGGCATGGGGCCGCCCGAGACGTCGAACCAGTCCAGGTCGAGCAGCGAGTCGTTCGCCGGGGCGTACTCCGTGTAGAAGCGGACAGGGCGCAACACGGGGTTGTCGCGCCGCAGGCGCAGGAGGAAGGCCGCGGTGCTGCGCAGGTCGATCTGCCAGGGATCCAGTTCCCAGTTCACCCATGTGAGCGCGTTGTCTTGGCAGTAGGCGTTGTTGTTGCCCATCTGGGACCGGCCGAGTTCGTCCCCCGCGGTGAGCATGGGGGTGCCCGCCGCGAGGATGAGCGTGCCGAGCATGTTGCGCATCGACCGGCGGCGCGCCACGGCGATCTCCCTCGGCACGTTGAGGAATCCCTCCCAGCCGTGGTTCCAGGACATGTTGTCGTTGCTGCCGTCCCGGTTGTCCTCCAGATTGGCCTCGTTGTGCTTGTCGTTGAAGGAGACGAGGTCGCGGAGGGTGAAGCCGTCGTGAGCCGTGATGAAGTTGATCGACGCGTAGGTGCCGCGTCCACCGGGTATGCGCCCGTGGCCGAAGTGATCGGCCGACCCCGCCAGCCTCGTGGCCAGGTCGCGGAGATCGCCTCCGCCGCCTCCCGAGGTGATCGACCGGGGCTGGGCCAGCCAGAAGCTGCGCACGGTGTTGCGGAAATGGTCGTTCCAGTCGGCGGTCGGAGCCGGGAACCGCCCCGTGTTCCAGCCGTTCGGCCCCAGATCCCACGGCTCGTTGATGAGCTTGACGGTGCTCAGCAGCGGGTCGGTGACCATGGCCATGTAGAAGGGGTGGCTGGCGTCGAAGTGCTCGCCGTTGCGGCCGAGCGTGACGGCCAGGTCGAACCGGAATCCGTCGACGCCGATCTCGCTGACCCAGTAGCGCAGCGAGTCCATGATGAGCTGGAGGACCGCCGGTGAGCGCATGAGCAGCGAGTTGCCGGTGCCGGTGGTGTCGAAGTAGTGGCTGGCCGAGCCATCGACGAGGCGGTAGTAGGAGCTGTTGTCGATGCCGCGGAAGGACAGGGTGGGGCCCAGGTGGTTGCCCTCGGCCGTGTGGTTGTAGACCACGTCCAGGATGACCTCGATGTCGGCCTCGTGGAAGGCCTTGACCATGGACTTGAACTCCTGGACCTGCTCACCCTTGGTGCCGTAGGCGGCGTAGGTGTTGTGCGGGGCGAAGAATCCGATCGTGTTGTAGCCCCAGTAGTTCGACAGGCCCTTCTCCTGCAGGTGGGTGTCGTTGACGAACTGATGGACCGGCATGAGCTCGATGGCCGTCGCACCCAGGTTCTTGAGGTGGTCGATGACGGCGGGCTGTGCCAGACCGGCGTAGGTGCCCCGCAGGTCCTCGGGAACCATCGGGTGCAGCTTGGTCATGCCCTTGACGTGGGCCTCGTAGATGATCGTCTCGTGGTACTCGTGGTTCGGGGGACGGTCGTGGCCCCAGTCGAAGTAGGGGTTGATGACCACTGAGCGCATGGTGTGTCCCGCCGAGTCCTCCTCGTTGCGCACCTCCGGGTTGTCGAAGGAGTAGGAGTACAGCGTCTGGGACGGGGTCACCTCGCCGGAGATCGCCTTGGCGTAAGGGTCCAGCAGCAGCTTGGAGGGGTCGCAGCGGTGACCGGAGGCCGGGTCGTAGGGGCCCGCCACCCGGTAGCCGTACTTCTGACCCGGAGAGATCCCGGGCAGGTAGGCGTGCCAGACGTCGCCGTCGACCTCCTTGAGCGCCACCCGCTCCTCGTGGCCCTCGTCGTCGAACAGGCACAGGTCGACACCGGTGGCGGCCGAGGAGTAGAGGGCGAAGTTCGTTCCCGAGCCGTCATAGGTCGCCCCGAGTGGGTAGGGGTGGCCCGGCCAGATCTGGCGCTGGGGGCCCTCCTGAGGTTCCGGTGTGGCCTGAGGCGTCGGTGTTGTCGGCGTGGTCATGGGGACTACCTTGCCACGACTGAGGTGCGAAGGCAGGAGAGTGGGAGAAAGACATGTCACGTCGGAGCGTCCCCCGGCACGTCCCGGGTGCTGCTCGGTGATCGAGGCGGGTCGGCGGGGCGTGAGACACCTCATGAGGACACGGGCTCGACTGGGTTTTGCCTCCGAGGGGTACCTCTGCTAACTTTCTTCCCGCACCCCACAAGGGTGTCACGCGGATGTGGCTCAGTTGGTAGAGCATCACCTTGCCAAGGTGAGGGTCGCGGGTTCGAGTCCCGTCATCCGCTCGGGCGATTGGCGCAGCGGGAGCGCGCTTCCCTGACACGGAAGAGGTCACTGGTTCGATCCCAGTATCGCCCACCAGTATTGGAGAATTGAAGAGCAGACGAGTCCGGAGCATGATGCTTCGGACTTTTTCTTGCTGTGTCCAGGTTCCCTGCGGGGCGGGGTTGTCAGGGGTTGTCGGTGTGCTCCTGGTGGTGTGTGTCACCGCAAGACTGCGCTCCCGTCGACGAGCACTGTGGGAATCGCCTGGAATCCTGCAGGATGCCCCCGGTTGCTGCGCAGTGTCCGACGTGGGGTGCGTGTTCGGATCGTGACGTCTCGTCGAGGCCCGGGAACGGTGCGTGCCGGCGTGCTCTACCATCTGGGGAGGAGTTGGTCCCCGCGGCAAGAAACGGATGGTTATGACGGAACGCTTCAGGCATCTGCTGCCCGTGGTCCTCGGTGGTGACATCGGTGCCTACGCCCTGGCGCGACAGCTTCACGAGGTCACCGGTACCCCGGTGACGATCGTGGCCTCGGACCCGATCGTGGCGATCAGCGAGTCGGCCTACATCACCGTCGTCCACCAGGAGGCCGGTGCAGCGCCGGAGCGGACGATCGCGCTGCTGCAGCGTCTGGTTCAGGGGCGCGACCCTCGCAGTGCGGTCCTCATGGCCAACACCGATGCCGCAGCGGCCATGATCTCCGCCCACCGCAGTGAGCTCGAGCCCACCTACGTGCTGCCCTTCCCGGACATCGACGTGCTCGACGCCGTCAGCGACAAGGCCTCCTTCTCCCGTCTGTGCGCAGAGGTCGGGGTGCTCACGCCCCGGGAGGTCGTCGTCGACCTGGCCGACCCGGACTGCGTGACGCCGACCAGCGCCGGCGAGCTCGGCATGGAGTTCCCGCTCGTGGCCAAGGCGGCCATCGGCGCTGACTACGATCGCATCTCCTTCCCCGGCAAGCGCAAGATCTGGTTCATCGACGACGCCGCCGAGCTGGCAGGCATGTGGAGGAGCCTGAAGGAGGCCGGCTACCGCTCCACCTTCCTGGTTCAGGAGTGCATCCCCGGTGACGACACCGCCATGCGCTCGGTGACCGCCTACATGGACTCCACCGGTGAGCTGCGCCTCATCGGCTCGGCGCGTGTCCTGCTGCAGGACCACGCGCCCACCATGATCGGCAACCCGGTCGCCATGATCACCGAGGCCTTCCCCGACCTGTGGGAGGCCGCCGGCCGCCTGCTGCGTCACGCCGGCTACCGCGGCTTCGCCAACCTCGACATCAAGGTCGACCCCCGTGACGGACGGGAGCTCTTCTTCGAGGTCAACCCCCGCATCGGCCGCAACTCCTTCTACCTGACCGCCGCCGGCGCCAACCCCATGGCCGTCATGCTCAAGGACCTGGTCCTGGACCAGCGCGACGAGCCCGTCGAGGTCACCCGGCAGGTCCTCTACTCCCTGGTTCCCGACGGCGTCATCGCACGCTACGTGTCCGATGAGGCGCTGCGCCGCAAGGCCAAGGGCCTGGGGCGGGGCATCGACCCGCTGCGCGACCCGGCCGAGCGCTCGCTGCGCCGTCGCGTGACGATCGAGCTCCAGCGCCTCAACCACTACCGCAAGTTCGCCCGCAACTATCCGCAACGAGTCGACAGGTCCCGCTGAATGCCCGAGAACGAGAACATGCCCGACAGCACCACCCCCGACGCCACGACTGATTCCGCGACTGACTCCATGACTGACTCCAACCCTGAGGCCAAGGTCGAGGCCGGTGCACCGGCCCCCCAGAAGGCTCAGGCGAACCCGCCCAAGGACAAGGGGCGCAAGGGCGGCGAGCCCGAACAGCCCAAGCAGCCCGAGCAGAAGGTCGACCCGACCGACAAGCCCGCCCAGCCCGCCAGGGCCGACAAGGCTGACAAGGCTGACAAGCCCAAGGCGCCTCGGCTCACGCACCCCGAGCCGGTGCACTCCACCCCGGACCGCTCCGAGACCCTGCGTCGGGTCGACGGGCGCGAGATGCGCCTGGCCGTGGGCAACAGCCACTTCCCGGTTGAGCAGACCGAGGCCTGGGAGCGCTTCGAGGAGGCCATGGGCCGCCCCCTGTGGGGCCGCTACCTCTATGAGGACGAGGGCAAGCCCGTGGCCGCCATCGCCCTGTACCGCTACGAGATGGGAGGTCAGACCTTCCTGTGGGCCAAGCACGGCCCGGTCTGGCTCAAGGAGCAGTCGCCCGAGCGTGAGGCGCACCTGCGCCGGCTGCTGCGCGCGGTGGTCAAGGAGCGCGACCGCTCCGTGCGCTTCATCCGCATGCACGCCCGCTACCGCGCTGCCGACCTGCGAGAGCTGCTGTCCACCATCACCTACGACCGCACCTACGTCATCGACCTGGTGCCCAAGACGCCTGAGAAGATGGCGGCGGTCATGCCCAAGGACGGGCGCCGCGCGGTCAAGCGCGCCGAGCGCGTGGCCCGGGAGGCCGGCTGCACCATCAGCGACGAGACCGGCCTGAGCCGCGAGGAGTTCGACCGGGTCTACGAGGTGCTGCGCGAGACCGCTGAGCGCGACGGCTTCAAGCCCCACGACGCCGAGGTCTACTGGACCATGCTGACGGCCCTGGGGGAGAAGAACGCCCGCCTGTTCGTCCTGCGCAAGGACGGCGTCCCCCACGCCTGGGACCTCATCCTCACCTCGGGCAAGGACTCCGTGGCCTACTACGGCGCCTCCTCCAACGAGTCGCGCACCTTCCGTGGGGCCGAGGCCCTGGACTGGTGGGCCGCCTGCACCCTGGCGCAGGAGGGCTACCGCGGCCTGGACCTCATGGGCGCCGGCTCCACCCGCGTCCCCTCGCTCTACACGGTGGGCCAGTACAAGAAGCGCTACGCCCAGCACGTCACCGAGGTGGACGGGGCCTGGGACGTTCCGGTTTCCCGCGTCATCTACTCCGGGATGTCCGCCGCCAAGCGCCTGCGTGACGCACTGCGCGCGCGGCGTGGCTCACGGGAGGACTGAGCCCGCGCGACCACGACGTAGACTCGCGGCCGAACCGGGGTGCACCAGTACAGCGCCCCGCACCGATGCAGCAGAGGAGACGAACCCGTGTCAGACCAGCTCATGATTGAGATCACCCTCGACGGCGCGCCCCGCACCATTGAGGCGGGCAGCACGGGGGCGCTCCTCCTGCAGGACGCCGTCAAGAAGGACGGCGTCGTCGCGATGCGCGTCAACGGCGAGCCCTGGGACCTGGAGCGCCAGGTCCCGGCCGGCGCCGTCGTCGAGCCCATCACCCTGGCCAGCGAGGACGGCCTGAACATCCTGCGCCACAGCGCCACCCACGTGCTCGCCCAGGCCGTCCAGGATGTTTTCCCCGACGTGAACCTCGGCATCGGCCCCTTCATCACCGATGGCTTCTACTACGACTTCGGCAACATCGACGCCGTCACCCCCGAGCTGCTGCGCGACCTCGAGAAGCGTATGAAGCGCATCATCAAGGAAGGCCAGCGCTTCGTGCGCCGCGAGATCTCCGAGGAGGAGGCCACCCGTGAGCTGGCCGAGCAGCCCTACAAGCTCGAGCTCGTCACCACGAAGGGCAAGGGCGCTGAGGGTGCATCCGTTGAGGTCGGCGGCGGCACGCTCACCATGTACGACAACGTCCGCCGTGACGGCTCCGTCGCCTGGAAGGACCTGTGCCGCGGCCCCCACCTGCCCTCCACCAAGCTCATCGGCAACGGTTTCGCGCTGACCAAGGCCTCGGCCGCCTACTGGAAGGGCGACCAGTCGAACGATCAGCTCCAGCGCATCTACGGCACCGCCTGGGCCTCCAAGGAAGACCTCGTCGCCTACCAGGAGCGCATCAAGGAAGCCGAACGCCGCGACCACCGTCGCCTCGGTGCCGAGCTGGACCTGTACTCCTTCCCCGAGGAGATCGGCCCCGGCCTCGTTGTCTTCCACCCCAAGGGTGGCATTCTGCGCCACGAGATCGAGTCCTACGTGACCGACCGACACAAGAAGGCCGGCTTCGACTTCGTGCACACCCCCGAGATTTCCAAGGGCGGGCTCTTCCACACGTCGGGTCACCTGCCCTACTACGCGGACACCATGTTCCCGCCCATGCTCGTCGACGAAGAACGCGACGAGGACGGCAACGTGACCAAGGCAGGCCAGGAGTACTACCTCAAGGCCATGAACTGCCCGATGCACAACCTGATCTTCCGTTCGCGCGGACGTTCTTACCGCGAGCTGCCCTTGCGCTTCTACGAGCTGGGCCACGACTACCGCTACGAGAAGAGCGGCGTCGTCCACGGCCTGACCCGCATGCGCGGCTTCACGCAGGACGACTCGCACACCTACTGCACCCCCGAGCAGGCCTCCGAGGAAATCCGCACGCAGATCGAGTTCTTCTTGTCGATCCTGTCTGCCTTCGGCCTCAAGGACTTCTACCTCGAGCTGTCCACGCGCGACGAGGACGGCAAGAAGAAGGACAAGTTCATCGGTTCGGACGAGGACTGGGCGGCTGCCACGAAGGCCCTCGAAGACGCCTGCGCCGCGACCGGCCTCGACCTGGTTCCCGATCCGGGCGGTGCCGCCTTCTATGGCCCCAAGGTGTCCGTGCAGGTCAAGGATGCGATCGGGCGCACCTGGCAGATGTCGACGATTCAGTACGACTTCAACCAGCCCGACCGCTTCGACCTGGAGTACACGGCGGCCGACGGAACTCGTCAGCGCCCCGTCATGATCCACTCCGCCAAGCTCGGCTCCGTCGAACGTTTCATCGGCGTTCTCACCGAGCACTACGCGGGTGCTTTCCCGGCATGGCTTTCGCCCGTCCAGGTCCGCCTCATCCCCGTTGCCGAGGCCTTCGACGGCTACGTCAAGGACGTCGCCGCGAAGCTGCGCGAGCACGGTGTGCGACCTTGTATGATCCTCGACGAGGGCGGCGCCGTGGCCACGGGAGTGCCTCTTGGCGTGACTTCGCCCATGGCCATGGTGGGCGTCTCTGAGAAGGGTCACGTGGACGTCACCGTGACGGCGCACGGGACGGGAGGCCATGCGTCTGCCCCCTCGAAGAACGATGCCACGCGCCTTCTCGCTCGCGCAACAGAGCGCATTTGTGCCAATCCCGGAAAACTCCAGGTGGCAGATGCCGTTACGGCCATGCTCCAGGAGCTTGCTGCCCGCGGCAGCCTTGTCTATCGCATCATCTTTGCAAACATGTGGCTCTTCCGGCCGCTGGTGGGGCGCATCCTGGCGGCGGGTACCGAGACGGGCCCCATGGTTCGTTCGACCTACGCCCTCACGCAGCTTGCGGGTTCGCCGGCAAGAAACGTCCTGCCGCCCGAGGCAACGGCCAACCTCAACGTGCGCGTGGCACCCTTCGAGAACGTGGCTGCCGCGCTCGGCCGTGCTCGTGCGCAGGCTGCCGAGGAGTGCCGCGCATCCGGCGTGGCCGCGGACGCGGTGAGCGTGGAGATTGCCGAGAACAGCCTGGTCAACGAGCCATCGCCCTTCTCTCCCCACGAGGACGCGCAGTTTGACTACATCCGCCGCTGCGTTGCCGGCGTCTACTCCGAGGCAGGCGTGTGCCCCTACGTGCAGATCAGCTGCTCGGACTCGCGCTCGTTCACCAAGATCTGCGACCACGTGTACCGCTTTGCCGCCTTCATCTACACGCCCACGGCGCGCACCCTCATCCACGGGGCCAACGAGCGCATTCCGGTTGACGACTACAAGCGCGGCGTGGAGTTCTACGTGGCATTCGTTCGTGGTCTCGATCAGCTGGATGCATAAAAGACGCAAGGGGTGCCGTGAATGTCAACTACCTCAACACGCTGCCAGGACGAGGGGCGTGGCCTGCGCCCCCTCGGCACCGAATGGGGCCATCTTGCGGCACATTCGGATGAGAACACCCAGGGGGTGGTAGCAGGATGGCCAAGACAATCATCAGGCGGGCGCTTCAGAACATCCCCGTCCTGCTCGTGGTCGTTACGTTCACGTTTGTCCTCACGCGCATGATTCCAGGTGACCCCGCAGTTACCATGCTCGGTCCCCAGGCATCGCCCGACGCTATCGAGACCATGCGAGAGAAGATGGGCCTCAACGAGCCCATGCTCCAGCAGTACGTGAACTACGTCCTCGGCGTTCTGCAGGGGGACTTTGGCTATTCCTACTCCTATAACGGCGCCGTGATGCCCATCATCCTGAGCCGGCTCCCGTCTACGCTCATGATCACCATCACAGGCCTTGTCCTGGCCATTCTCGTTGGCATCCCCATTGGCGTCGAGTCTGCGGTAAAGCAAAACACCGCCTTTGACTACATCTTCATGGTGCTCGCGCTTGTCGGCGTGTCGATGCCCATCTTCTGGCTCGGCCTGATGCTCGTCCTTGCCTTCAGCGTCAACCTTGGATGGCTTCCCGTGATGGGCATGGGCAACATCGCCAAGGGTGCCTGGGACGTGATAAGCCACATGATCCTGCCGTGCCTCTGCCTGGCAATGATTCCCGCCGCGACCTTCGCCCGCATCACGCGCTCCAGCATGCTCGAGTCCATCAACGCGGACTACGTGAAGGCGCTTCGCTCCCGAGGCATCAAGGAGTCCGTGGTCATCTGGAAGCACGCCTTCAAGAACGCTCTCCCGCCCATCGTCACCGTGCTGGGCATCCAGCTTGCCGGTGCCTTCGCGGGCGCCATCCTCACCGAGACGATCTTCTCCTGGCCGGGCTTGGGCACCCTCATCGTGAATGCGGTCAACGGCCGAGACTATGCCCTTATCCAGGGAGTCGTTCTCTTCTCAGCCGTGGTCTTCGTCTTTGTGAACCTGATTGTCGACATCGTGTACATGCTCATTAACCCCAAGGTGAGCTATGAGGGAGGTGCCCGCTAATGGCAGAGCAGACAACGGCGACCACGCCAGAGGCCTTGAGCGACGCCGCCAACCTCGAGATGCTCAAGCGCGAGCGGCGTGCCAACAACGCTTGGCACAAGCTCACGCGCAATAAGATGGCAGTCGTGGGACTTATCATCGTGGCCTTCATGGTGTTTCTCGCAATTTTTGCGCCGCTCATCTCGCCTTACGATCCCAACTCCACGGACATGTCCAACATGTTCACGGCGCCGGGGCAGGCGGGGCACCTCTTTGGCACCGACTCCTATGGGCGCGACCTCCTGTCGCGCATCATCTATGGTGCGAGAATCTCGATCTTCATCGCCATTGGCGGCACCATTGTTGGCGCCATCGTGGGCGTGCTTCTCGGCCTGGTTGCCGGCTTCTTTGGCGGCGCGGTCGACTCCATCATCATGCGCATCATGGATGGCATGATGGCATTCCCCTTCATCCTTCTTGCCCTCATCCTCATGACCATCCTGGGGCAGGGGACGCAGAACGTGATCATCGCCATTGGCGTGGCAAACGTCCCCAACTTCGCGCGTGTGGTGCGCGGACAGGTTCACGTGGTGAAGAACGAGGAGTACTGCAATGCCGAGAGGGTCATTGGTGCCTCCCCTGCGCGCATCCTCTTCAAGCACATCTTTGCCAACGCAATGTCACCGGTCATCGTGTACTTCACGCTCAATATCGCGAGCGCAATCATCTCGGAGGCCGCCCTTTCGTTCCTTGGGCTGGGCGTGCAGCCTCCCACCGCGTCCTGGGGCGCGATTCTTTCCGAGGGGAAGAGCACGCTGCAGACCGCGCCGCACATCGCCACCATCTCGGGCATCTTCATCCTGCTTACGGTGCTTGGCTTCAACCTGCTTGGCGATGGCATCCGCGACGTCTTCGACCCCAAGCAGAAGCGGTAGGTGATGACCATGACCGAGCAGAATACTGGGCTTCTCGACGACGCCGGAACGACTGGCGAGAGGATCCTCGAGGTTCGTGACCTCAAGACGTACTTTCATACGGCCGCCGGCGTTGCAAAGGCCGTCGATGGCGTGAGCTTCTCGCTTGATCGCGGGAAGACCCTTGCCATTGTGGGCGAGTCCGGCTCTGGCAAGAGCGTGACCGCGTCCTCCGTTATTCGCTTGCTTGCCAAGACCGGCAAGATCGAGGGCGGCTCCATTGAGTTTGGCGGCATCGACATGGTGCACGTGCCAGAGCGTGAGCTGCTCAAGATTCGTGGCAGCGACATCTCAATGATCTTCCAGGACCCCATGAGCGGCCTTGACCCTGTGTTCAAGGTGGGCACCCAGATGGTTGAGCTCATTCGGGCCCATAGCGACCTGGAAAAGAAGGAGGCGTATGACCGCGCCGTCGAGATGCTGCGCCTGGTTGGCATCCCAGACCCTGCAGCCCGTATGGACGCCTATCCCTACGAGCTCTCGGGCGGCATGTGCCAGCGCGTGATTATCGCCATGGCTGTGAGCTGCCATCCCAAGTTCATCATTGCAGATGAGCCCACCACAGCACTCGACGTAACCGTGCAGTCTCAGGTCCTCTCGCTTCTGCGCGGCCTTCAGGACGAGCTGGGAACGGCAATCCTGCTCATTACCCACAACCTGGGCATTGTGTGGGAGATGGCCAATGACGTGATGGTGATGTATGCCGGGCGCACCTGCGAGTACACCTCCATGGAGGAACTCTACTCCAACCCGCTTCACCCCTACACCTGGGGTCTTCTCGACTCCATGCCACGGCTCTCCGATACCGTGAAGACCGACCTCAAGACCATCCCGGGCGTGCCTCCCGACCTTAGGCTTACCAGTACGTGCTGCAACTTCTGCAACCGTTGCCCCTATGCGACGGAGGAGTGCCACAAGCGCGTCCCAGAGCTCAAGGAGGTCGAGCCCGGGCACTTTGTGGCGTGCCTGCGACAGGACGGCGAGCACAGGCTCGTCAGAGGCGAGGTGAGCGATCATGAGTGAAACGCAGACAGCTGCCGCTGCCGAGAGGCCCCAGGTTTCTGGCGGGGAGCCCATCCTCTCCATAAAGCACCTCTCGAAGGACTTCCGCCTGCGCGGTGGGAAGCTCTTCTCAAAGCCGCAGGTGCTCCATGCCCTCTCTGACGTGAGCCTGGACGTCTATCCCGGCGAGACGCTGGGAATCATTGGCGAGTCCGGCTGCGGCAAGTCGACGCTTGGCCGCTGCGTGGTACAGCTTCACCAGGCCACGTCGGGCCAGATAGTCTACGGCGGGCAGGACATCAACAAGTTCGCCGGGCAAGAGCTCAAGGCCGTCCGCAAGGACATCCAGATGATCTTCCAGGACTCCTACTCGTCGCTTGACCCGCGCTACACCGCGGCCAAGACGATCGAGGAGCCCATGCTCATCTACCACACCGGGCCGGATGCCTCCAAGTGCGAGCAGCGCGTGCTGGAGGTAATGCGCGAGGTGGGCCTGGACGTCCAGCACCTCCAGCGCTATCCACACGAGTTCTCCGGCGGGCAGCGCCAGCGCATCAACGTGGCCCGCGCCCTGGTGCTCGACCCCAAGGTCATCGTCTGCGACGAGCCCGTCTCGGCGCTTGACGTCTCCATCCAGGCGCAGGTGCTCAACCTCTTCCGTCACCTGCAGCAGGAGCGCGGCCTCACGTACCTCTTCATCAGCCACGACCTCTCGGTCATCAAGCACATCTCCGACCGCGTTGCCATCATGTACCTGGGTCGCGTTATGGATCTGTGCCCTGCCGACAAGATCTATGCGCACCCGCTGCACCCCTACACAAAGGTGCTCCTCTCTGCAATTCCGCCGGAGAGCCCCTTTGACAAGAAGGAAGAGATCAAGCTCCAGGGTGAGATTCCAAGCCCTGTGGGCGAGCAGGTGGGCTGCCCGCTTGCCGGGAGGTGCCCGTTCTGCATGGAGCGCTGCCGTCACGAGCGTCCCTCGCTCGAGGAGGTCGAGCCCGGCCACCGCGTGGCGTGCTTCAAGTACCACGACGTCGTTGCGAAGTAGCCGCGCGAAAATACAGTGTCCATCTGAAAGTTCGGGGAGTGTTTGCCACATATGCCACAGGTCACGAAGGAAGAGCTCCACAAGAAGGTCCTCGACCACAAGGAGGAGCTTGTCTCTCTCTGCCAGGATCTTATCCGCATCAAGAACCAGAGCCCGCTGGACCCGCAGGAGCCTGCCGTTGACTTTGTGAGGGGATACCTCGCTAGCCACGGCATCGATTCGCAGCGCCTGGTTGCCTATGCGGGCGAGGATTACCCGGTGATCTATGCGCGCATTGGCTCTGACGATGGCTTCCACGTTGTTCTCAACGGTCACGTGGACGTGGTTCCCGTTGGCAACCTCTCTGGCTGGGACTTTGATCCCTTTGGGGCCGAGGTCTTTGACGGCAAGATTCATGGTCGCGGTGCCTCTGACATGAAGTGCGGCCTTGCGGTGCTGCTCTTCTCGATGGCGCTTCTCAATGAGTCCGGTGCCAACCTCAAGGGCGACATTCGTCTGCACGTGGCCACGGACGAGGAGATTGCGGGGACCGGCACCAAGTGGTTCTGCGACCATGGCTATGCGGATGGTGCGGATGCCGTGATGGTGGGGGAGCCCACCGGGCACGACACCATCGAGATTGGCCAGAAGGGCATCCTGCACCTTATGCTTACGGCGCACGGCCACGGCTCGACCGGCAACTACAAAGGCGACAACGCTATCACCAAGCTGGCGCGCGTTATTCTCCATATAGACGAGCTCACTTCTGTGCCTGGCCACTACCTTCCCAGCCAAGCCCAAGCTGTTGCCAACTCCCGCACCATTGCCGAGCGCACCATCGATAACCCCCTGGTGGGCAACGTTATTGACCACTGCTCGGCCAACGTGGGCATCATCGAGGGCGGCGGCAAGATCAACCAGGTGCCCGACCTTGCCAGCTGCAAGGTGGACGTGCGCCTGCCCTACGGCTGCAAGCACGAGGACGTGGTGGCGGCTGTCGACCGCATCATCGAGGAGAGCGGCGTCACGGGCGTCGAGGCAGGCTACGAGTGGATTGCCGAGGGCAACTACACCGATGACACCTGCCTTCTGGTGACGAGTCTCAAGGGCAACATCGAGAGCGTGTGGGGCGAGGAGTGCCTGCCTGCCTACCAGTGGGCTTCGAGCGACGCCGCACACTATCGTGCGCTTGGCTGCCCCACCATTCAGTTTGGACCAGCTAACAACGCGGGCATCCATGGCTACAACGAGGACGTGGACGTGGAGGACGTGGTGCATGCCGCCGAGATCTACATGCTCACCCTCTGCGACATGCTTGGTATCGAGTAGGGAGGTCTTCCGTGGGAGAGTGCGAGTGCGGGTGCGGGTGTGAGTGCGAGTCTTCGGCCAACGAGGTTCCTGAGGCAAAGAGCGCGCAGCTCACGTGGCATGTTGGTGACGAGTCAATCGACTACGTGGCCACGGCCGGCCACCTGGACATTATCGACCGCGAGAAGGTCCTTGAGGGGCGGATGTTCAACGTCTCCTATGTGGCTACGGCAATCGACGGCAGCGAGGTAGACCCCCATACGCGCCCGGTGACCTTCTGCTATAACGGCGGCCCTGGTTCTGCTTCGGTGCCCATTAACTTTGGCGGCCTTGGTCCGCGCCGCGTGGTGACTCACGGGATGGACTTCGTGGGAGCGGGGTATGAGGTTGTGGACAACCCCGGCACGCTGCTTCGCGAGTCCGACCTCGTCTTCCCGGATGCCCTGGGCACTGGCTGGTCCTTCGTGGCCGAGGGCTACGACACAAAGCGCGTCTACGGCCTGGAGGAGGACGCACGTACCTTCTGTCGCGCCATCTGCCAGTGGCTTGACGAGAACGACCGCTGGGGTTCTCCGCTCTACATCTTTGGCGAGTCCTACGGAACCATGCGCAGCGCCGTCCTCATGCGCTACCTGGGCGAGGCGCACGTGCCCCTGGCGGGCGTCGTGATGCTCTCTGCCTACTACGACTGGACGCAAAACCTGCCCGGCAACGACCTCTACTACGTGGGCATGGTTCCCACCTTTGCCTCTACGGCACAGTACTTTGGCCTTGTTGGCCAGGGCGTCGACGAGGACGAGTGGTTCGACAAGGCCTCTGCGTTTGCGGGAGGGGAGTACGACCGTGGTATTTTCCAGGGCGACGAGATTGACCCTGCCGAGAAGGACGCCCTGGCAGAACACCTGTCCGCGTTCATCGGGCTTCCCAAGGACTACCTGCTCGCTCGCAACAACCGAGTTGAGCTCGAGGACTTTAGGAAAGACCTTCTCGCCAGTCACGGCCTTGTGTGCGGCCGTCTTGACCAGCGCTTTACCGAAACCTCGCTGCTTCCTGGCCAGCGTGCCTCGTTCTACTTTGCCTGCGAGGACCCTGCTAACCACGCGCTTGAGAGCTGCTGGTATGCGGCGTTCCGGGACTTCCTGCGCAGCGACCTTGGCTACGAGGGACCTGCCGAGTACCGCCTCTCTGTTTGGGGCGAGATTGGCATTGGCTGGAACTGGGTCCACGACGAGCCGGGCTTCGACGAGACCACAGTTGCGGCGCCAAACCTTGCCTACGACATTGCCGTGGCGCTGAGGCGCAGCCCCACGACCAAGCTCTGCATCCTAGGCGGCCGCTATGACACGGCAACTCCTTGGTGGAACGTGCGTCACACGATGTCGCAGCTCTACCTGCCGGATGCGCTCAAGCGCCAGATCACGTGGCATCGCTATGGCTGCGGCCACATGGCCTACACCGATGAGCCCACGCTCCACGCCATGGCCGCCGACCTGCACGAGTTCTATAGGGGATAGCTCCTCACAACGAATAATCCGCCGACGGAGCATTGACTAGCACCGCTTGGCGAAACTCTCCTACCCAGTATCTACCCAACAGGGTAGTATCTGGGTAGGAGAGGAGTCGCCATGAGGGAAGACGAGTATACCGAATTTAAGCGTGAGCCTACAAAGCAAGTAGCCCGAGAGGTAATCGCCTTCGCGAATACCCATGGAGGGACTCTATACTTGGGAGTAGATGACGATGGCGTGCCGGTTGGTATTACTGACGTAGATGCGGCAATGCTTGTCGTAGTCAATTCCGTCAGGGATTCTGTTGCCCCGGATGTCATGCCCCTAATACAAGTATCTGTCCTATCCGGTGAAGAATGCGAGGATCTATTTGGCAGCGTACCCAAATCGGGCGCAGTAGTCCGTCTTGTAGTTGGTGAGGGTCGGAGGAAGCCCTATTGTCTTGCGCGAAAGGGGCCTGTGCCCGGGGGCGTATTTGTTCGAGAGGGGCCTTCGACTGCCTCTGCAGACTCAGGCCGAATTCTCGAGATGATTATGGAGTCGAGCCAAACCTCTTTTGAAGACCTTCCGGCGGGAGAGGGCGACCTCACATTTGAGATCTTGGCCAAGTCTTTCTCAGTAGCCAAGCTTGAACTGGGAGTGCGCCAGATGAGAACGCTTGGTCTGAGGAACGGCGACGGCAAGTACACCAATCTTGGTCTCATACTGTCAGACCAATGCCCCTTCTCCTTCCAACTCGCCTCTTTTCAGGGCACTGACGTGCGCATTATCAAGGATCGAAAGATTCTTGAAGGCAGCGTTCTCTTGCAGCTAGAGCAGATATTCGACTACCTCGAGTTTAGGAACGAGACCAGCGGCATCATTACCGTGCCCTATAGGATTGAGACGCGGAGCTACCCGGATGATGCCCTACGCGAGGCGGTCCTCAATATGGTCATGCATAGGGGCTATGGCTCTCCTGCCATCAATAAGGCAAGCGTCTTCGATGACCGTATTGAGTTCATGACTGCTGGGGGCCTTGCCCGGGGTGTCCGGATGGATGAAGTGACAAACGGTACATCTGTCTGTCGCAATCCACGGCTGGCCAACGTGATGTTTCGCCTTGGAATGGTCGAGGCGTATGGGATGGGGCTACCCCGCATCTTTGCGGCGTACTCCGAAAAGAAGGTCAAGCCCATTGTTGAGGTTTCTGCCCACGTCTTTAAGCTGACGCTCCCAAATCTCAATTACGTCCGCGAACACGGAGTTCCGGCATGGGCGGAGGAAGGCTCTCTCGTCCCCATGGGTGGAGTTCCCAGAACCATGGAACAGGTCCCTGGGCCGCGCGTGCTACGTCCAGGGGATTCCATACACATGGTTATGAACATCGTGGAGTCCAATGGAAGCATCACGCGCGTAGAGGTCGAGAAAGTCCTGGGTGTCTCGAGGTCCAGTGCCGGAAGGCTGCTTGAGGGGCTCGTACAGGAGGGCAAGCTCAAGAAGGTGGGGTCTGGACGCTCGAGCGCATATGCCTCCGTGGCATAGCTAAAGGATGCACAATCACTCGCTCAGCGAGGAAACAAGGCCGTCTGCCACTGCGGTAGACGTTAGGTTTACTCTCTGCTCCGAGAATGTCTGTTCTGCACGATTGACGTTGCTCAAGCTTTGGGGGTCACGTGGCCGGAGTTGAAACCAAGGGTGAAATCCTTTCGTATCTAGACAAGGTAACGCGAGAGATTGACCCACCAAAGACAGAGTCCTTCACTACCACTGCTGTTGCCGGCGCTTGCCATGTGAGCCGAAACTTGGCGAGCCAATACCTAAACGAGCTGGTGAGAGAAGGACTTGCAATTAAGGCTGGATCTCGGCCAGTGCTCTTCCTGCATCGCAGGGATTTGGAACGGTACCTGCAGACAAAGCTTGCGAAAAATGAGTATTCCTCAATGTCCGAGCTGCTCATGTCAGCCGGGAGAAGGGCATCACGAGATTTTGAGCAGGCAATTGGTAGCGCTCTTTCTCTTGGGCACTGCGTGGAGCAACTCGAAAGCGCCATGCAGTACCCTCCCCACGGAATTCCGGTGCTCCTCGTTGGAGACCATGGGACAGGGAAGGAATACCTATCCAGACTTACCTTCGAGTATGGAAAGAATGCAGGAATCCTCAGCAAAAATGCCTCGTATATCTCGGTTGATGCGTCCCGGCACAGCAATGCCGGAGTGTCTCTCGAACGACTGATTTTCGGTGATAGTAAGGTACCGGGTTCCGTTGGCAACTCCCATGGGGGGGTCGTTTACATTCGACGCTTTGATCACTTGGATCCCGTCTCTCGA
>ERZ773013.997-NODE-997-length-17465-cov-27.160253_pt1 | contig 17465 bp, 15 predicted proteins | sample MGYA00511670_ERZ773013 | MGnify/ENA primary metagenome ERZ773013 (study PRJEB29015, sample SAMEA2738120) | human oral metagenome | biome: human oral; feature: human-associated habitat; material: saliva | place: China | collected 2257 ... | reverse complement strand
AATGGCTTAACGACAAGAAATATAAGGATCTGAGTAACACGTGGTGGATCAACTATTGCGTATTCTCGGATATGGTGCGCAACCGCGACACGCGTCCGATGCTCTACCATCGCTGGGGCGGACTGGGCAATCATCGTTACCAGATAGGCTTCTCCGGCGACGCCGTCATTTCGTGGAAGTCGCTCGATTTCCAGCCTTATTTCAACAGCACGGCCTCTAATGTGCTCTACTGTTACTGGAGCCATGACATTGGCGGACATATGGGAGCCAACAGCATCGACCCGGAGATGTACGTGCGTTGGATGCAGTTCGGTCTCTTCAGTCCTATTCTCCGAAGTCATTCAACAAAGAACTCCGGACTGAACAAGGAACCGTGGGTGTTCTCCTATCCTGTGACTCGCATGCTTCGCGACATCGTCAAGGAGCGCTATGTCCTCAATCCTTATATTTACACGATGGCGCGCAAGACCTATGACGATGCTCTGCCCCTCTGTCGCCCGATGTACTACGATTATGCCGACAGTCCCGAGGCTTATGCCGATGAGCAGAAAGACGAGTATATGTTTGGTGACAACATGATCGTGCGCCCGGTGACGACTCCGACGAAAGGTGCCAAAGCCACGCAGACTGTGTGGCTCCCTAAAGGCAACGACTGGTATGAGGTTGCCTCAGGCAGACTGCTCAAAGGCGGACAGACTGTGAGCAGTGGATTCCATCTCGACGAGATACCGGTCTATGTCAAGGCCGGAAGCGTTGTTCCGCTCTATCCGGACACGTTGAGGAACCTGCGCGGCAACGACAATCCGGTCATCGTCAATGTCTATCCGGCTTCAGGCGACTGCACAAGCAAAGCAGAATATTATGAGGATGCCGGCAACGACAAGCAGTACGCCTCACAGTATGCGGTCACACCGCTCACAGCCGGGCGCCGGGGCAACAAGCTCGTAGTGAAGGTAGGAGCACGGAAGGGCAGCTATAAAGGCATGCCTTCCGACAGGAAGTATCAGGTCAAGGTCGTTGCTTCAGTGCTGCCGGAGAAAGTGCTTGTCGATGGCAGGAGCGCGGCATTCCAATATGACGGCATGACGCTCTCATTGATCGTTGATCTTGATAACACCAATTGCGCAGCAGAAAAGACCGTGGAGATCACTTACCCATCGGGCACCCAGTGCGTAGCCAACGGAGAGATCGGGCAGATGCGCCACGTGAGAGACAACGTCTATCAGCTCAAGGTGCGCAATGCCAACATCGTGCTCACGGATGACCTGGCTAACATGGAGAGTACGGGCCGCGCTATCACGTACAACCCCTCACTGTTTGAACAGAAGATGAATTTCTTCCGCGATCGCTATGCTCATCTTGAGGACGTGCTCAAAGCGCAGAAGTTGAGCGATGCCGATTATAAGTTCTTTGTCGACTATACCTATTAAAAGTATACCCCTTGCAGTTGGAATAACTACAAATATCATTAAATGAGGGTGTGTCAAAAGTAGTCTTTTGGCTCACCCTCTTTACTGTTCGTCCAGCATGGGCATATTCTAACGGGTGCAAGTCCCCAACCGCCCTTATAGCGGGAAGGTTATAGCTAAAGGCAAGGGTGTCCGTAGCGATGCGGAATCTGAAGGAAGCCGGCGGCAAATATCGGGTCTGACGTACAGAAACATGATATCAGGGCCAAGGTCTGCGGGTAACTAAAATACCCAAGGATCTGAGAGACAATGTGTTAGAGGTAACAATGGATTTTTCTGACAGTATGTGTGGCATCGTCAGGACGTGTTTTCCTCAGGCCGGGATAACCCTTGACTGCTTCCATATGATGAAGATGATATGTGACGCTGTAGAGGAAAGAAGACTGCGCTGCAAGCGTGAAGCCGTAAAGGAGCTGAACAAGCTCAGAGCCGCCTTTAAAAAGAAATTGAAGAAATTATCCGAACGGCGTTCCAAGTACAGGAAAGCTCATCCGAAGAATTATAAGGGGCACAGGCGTGGCGGGAAGCCGACGAGAAAGTTCAAGGCGCCCAAGATGTCCAATGGTGAAACTCTGTTGGACGTTATGATTGGAAGTCAGGCTCAACTTATGGAAAGCGGCGACAAATGGAACGAGAATCAAAAGAAGAGATATAATGTGATCAAGGACAAGTGCCCTGAGATTGCAAGGGACTACGAACTGCTGAGCTCCATACGCAGCATATTCAGGAACAGAAAACTGGATCAGGAGGCAGCAAGGATTAAATTACATGAGTGGTATGACAAGGTCAAAAAGTGCACATCACGGGAGATGAAGTCAGCAAGAGATCTCATCAAGACCAGGGAGGAGGATATACTCAATTATTTTATAGACAGGTCTTCTAATGCCCTATCGGAATCATTAAACTCAAGAATCAAAAGGTTCTTAGCCCAAAGCAACGGAACCAGGGATACTGCATTTTTCATGTACAGGGTATTCAAGATTTTTGGGTAGCCCTTCCACGGAACTTTGCATATGCGCCTATCTTTCTCTTTCACTTCCACCGTATACATCATACTCTTGTGCCGATTATCTCAAGATACTATAGCCGGATCGAGCACTGATTTTGAAATTAACTTTTGGTTCTGGTCTATATCCTCAAGGTCATTAACGATATAGGTATCAGCGACCGTTAATCCACAGGCACTTGCCTTTTGCAATACTTCCAGCTTATTAAGGTTGATATAGTATGGATTTGCAAGCCAATTCCTGTCACGTAGAGCAAAAACTAAAGTTTCTATTATCTTTGAGTACTCCTTGGTCAGTTGATTTACGAGCTCTTCGTTTAGCTTTTTCGTAGAACAAATCTCCCCATATATGGATGAACTCCTAAAAAACCCATACTTCCTAAACCACACGGCATGGATGGAATCAAGATCTATTTATCTATGTTTATTAGAATTAATTTTTTCCTCAACAAAATCATTTTTTCAAAGTTAGGGAAAAAATACAAGAAAGATTATACTTTGTCATTGTTAATCATACTGAATATTAGAGGTACGCTTTGAAAAATAATTCTAATTCGATTACATTATCCTTAGCTATTGGGACTTTACCTGATTCTCTATATACTATGATCGTTGATCACCTCCTCAATTCAATTCTGAACGTGGTGCCTTGTCCTACAACCGAACTCTTGACGAAGATACGGCCATTATGATACTGCTCCACGATACGCTTGGCAAGGCTGAGACCAAGGCCCCATCCTCGCTTCTTCGTGGTGAAACCCGGCTTAAACACTGTTTTCAAGTTCTTTTTACTGATACCTTTTCCCGTATCTGAGACTTCTATCGCGACCTTACCCGCATTATCCATGACTACAATCGTTATCTTCCCCGGTCCGCCGTTCATAGCATCTACCGCATTTTTGCAGAGATTCTCAATGACCCATTCAAAGAGTGCGGCATTGATGTCGGCAATGACTTCACGGTCGGGCAACTGACACGTAATGACGACACTGTGGCTTGTGCGCCGGTCGATATAATCAACGACGTGAGAGAGAACATCGGAGAGATTCGTCGGTTTCAGTTCCGGCGGCGACCCAATTTTCGAGAAACGGTTGCTGATAAGCTGCAGTCGCTGCACATCCTTGTCGAGTTCAGGGATCAAGCCGTCGTCCGGATATTCCGCCCCTAGCACCTCCACCCAGGCCATGAGACTGCTGATGGGAGTGCCGAGCTGATGAGCAGTCTCTTTCGACAATCCTACCCACACACGGTTCTGCTCCGCCTGCTTCGAAGCAAGAAGGGCAAAGACTGCCAACAACACGAATACCAACACAACTCCAAGCTGAATGATGGGGAAAAGGGTAAGGCGCCTGAGGATAAGCGACTCGTCATAGCACACATTAATATAATTAGCCTTATCGAGCGCAATACGGATGACATGACCTTCATCGATACATCGCAACCCGATCTGCCGCGCCTCACGCAGACTGTCGCCGCGATTGTCTGCATGCAACGTCACATTGCGAAAATCAGTAACGTCTCCGCTCTTATCCATCAGAACCATGGGGATGTAATCGTTCTCATTGATAACTTTCAGCACCAAGCTTAAATCGGTGTTTTCATCGGCTTTGTTGAGCGATTTCATGGCCTCCGCCCACACCTCCATGCGGTTGCGCTCCTCCTGCTTCAAGGTGCCGGTGAGCTGTTTGGAGATAAACAAAGACCCGACGGCTATCACTATAGCCGCCAGCATAAGGATGAGCTTTATCCATCTTATTCTGTCTGTCCACTCCATACAACTCTACAACGCGTAAAGTGTACGCTTTATTGCATGAAGACAAGCAAGAACCCTCGGTAATGCTTGATATAAGTCAATAAAATAACAAAGACTGTATAATAAAAGAACATATTATGGGAAGTATGGAACAATATACATAACTTTGCAGCCAATTTTAATAAAGACTTTTTTAGATATGACAAAGAAGAGATGGACAGGCGCAGCGCTTGCCGTTCTCATGGCACAAGGAGTATTAGCCGGAGGCATTAATACCAACACCAACATGAGTGTGGCTTTTGACCGTATGCTCTCACGCGATGCTGTCATCGCCGCCGACGGTGTTTATTTCAACCCCGCAGGTGTTGTTTTCATGGCTCCCGGCTTCCATTATTCCATGGGCTGGCAACTCATCACACAGCGCCGCTACATCGACAACTCTTATGCGCCTTACGCCAACAACACAGCGGACCCCACCACAAGCCGCGAATTCAAAGGCAAGGCTTTAGCCCCATTCTTCCCAACATTCCAGATGGCATACAACTGTGGGAAGTACTCGTTCCAAGTCAATGCCGGTGTCTCCGGTGGCGGCGGCAAATGTACGTTCGATGACGGTCTGGGCTCCTTCGAGAAGATTGTCTCAGAGACAGCCATGGCTGCATCAGGTCTTGCTGCAACCATCGACAACGCTCTCGGTCAGCAACTTCTGGGCGCCGGCGTACCCGCAGCATTGGTACAGCAGCTCGGCGCCAAAGGTTTCTCCAGCGGCAACTATTTCGGTGCCAAAGGCTCCTATTCAGCAACAAGCTTCATGCGCGGCCGTCAATATTACTATGGACTCTCGATCGGCGTAGCTTATAAACTCACCGACAACCTCGGTGTGGCTGCCGGTGCGCGTGGTGTCTATGCCTCGTCCAACTACTACGGCTACGTACGTAACATTAAGGTGGGAAACGTGCCTCTCTATACCGTTCTCGATCCCTCCAAGGAGAACTCGGCAGACATCGAGCTCAACTGTGACCAGTCGGGTTTCGGCGTAACGCCTATCATCGGCATCGACTATCGTCTGGGAAAGTGGAACTTTGCTGCCAAGTATGAGTTCAAGACACGCATGCGCCTGAGAAACTCAGCCGTCAACCAATTCCCGTCCATCGGTAACCTCGGCAGCAACCTTGCCACAGCCCTCGCCACGAACCTGCAGAAGGCAGGACTGAGTGCGGAGACGGCCCGGAGTGTGACCATTGCTACACTAACGTCATCACAAGTATCAGTAACGACATCCATGTTAAAGCAGAAGTTCGACGAAAGCATCAACACCGCCACAGACGAATATCAGGACGGCAAGAAAATTGCCGGCGACCTTCCCGCCATTCTCTCTGTGGGTGTAGCTTACACGCCTATCGATCAGGTGCGCCTCGACGCCGGTCTCCATTATTATTACGACAAACAGGCTACACAATATAACGGCAGACAGAAGAGGCTCAAGCGCGGAACTATTGAATACAGTTGTGCTATGGAATACGATCCCGTGAAATGGCTCACGGTGTCAGCAGGCTACCAGCGTACGAGCTATGGTCTGACGAAAGACTACATGGACGACAAGACATTCGTTGTCTCTTCCGATGGTGTAGGCTGTGGCTTTGCCATCCGCACCAGTGTAAGAAGTCGTGTCAACGTCAGCTATTTTCATAGCTTCTACGAGACGGTAAACACCTCCAAGGACGTGGATCTCAATGGTACTAAGGTACCCTACACGGCTGACTTTACACGCCACAACAACGTCTTCGGCGTGGGGCTCGATCTCGATCTGTAAGCGATAAGCCTTGTGGCGGTCACCTGCCGCCAGCATCAGCAGTGGGGGGACGTGTTCTGGTGTCCGACCCTACTACTACAAGGAAAGAAAGTTACGAAAAAATTATTCTCTTTACTAAAAACTTCCTATCTTTGCAACGGTAAGTATTAACAGGCTAAGTCAGAATTAAAAAACAACCTATTTATGAACGACAACCAATTGATTATGAACGCCAATACTGTCATTGATCAAATGCAGATGGCACCGGAAGACATCACCCGTGACGATATAATCCGCTTTGTCCGAAAGAATGGGATAAGGCGTGTCAACTTCATGTATCCCGGTGGTGACGGAAAAGTGAAAACGCTTAATTTTGTACTCTCCGACCTCGGTTATCTCCGCACCATTCTCACCTGTGGTGAGCGTGTCGACGGCTCCAGCCTCTTCTCTTTCATCGAGACAGCAAACAGTGACCTTTATGTTCTGCCCCGCTATGCAACAGCTTTCCTTGACCCTTTTGCCGAGGAGCCCACGCTCTGCATGCTCTGTTCCTTCTTCAGCCGCAACGGACAGCCTCTGGAATCTGCACCTGACCACACGCTCCGTAAAGCCGTCGAGTCGTTTCGTGCCACCACAGGCATGGACTTTGAAGCCATGGGCGAGTTGGAGTATTATGTTATCCACCACGCTGACGATGCCTACAAGGCACGCGACCAGCACGGCTATCACGAGAGTGCTCCTTATGCTAAATCGGGTGCGTTCCGTCAGAAATGTATGGATTATATCGCACGCACAGGCGGACATGTTAAATACGGACATTCGGAAGTCGGCAACTTCGAGCTGGACGGACTGCTCTATGAACAGAACGAGATAGAGTTCCTGCCTGTCCCTGCCTTCCGTGCCGCCGACGAGCTGCTCATCGCCAAATGGGTCATTCGCAACCTCGCCTGGCAAGAGGGGCTCAGCGTCACCTTCGCACCGAAGATTACAACCGGGAAAGCGGGCTCCGGACTGCATATCCACATGAGACTCATGAAGGACGGCAAGAACATGCTCCTCACCCGTAGCAAGCTCAACGACAACGCCCGCCGCGCTATCGCAGGTCTGATGGATCTTGCTCCGAGCCTCACTGCATTCGGCAACAAGATACCAACGAGCTATTTCCGCCTCGTGCCTCATCAAGAAGCCCCCACCAACATCTGCTGGGGTATTAGCAACCGCTCTGCCCTCGTGCGCGTGCCGCTCGGATGGACATCAGGGATCGACATGGGACATATCGCTAATCCGTTGGAGGAAGAGGTACCCTATGAAGAGCGCGGGAGCATGAAGCAGACCTTCGAGATACGCTCGGGCGACGGATCTGCCGATGTCTATCAGTATATCGCCGCTCTCTGTGTCGCCTGCCGCCACGGTTTCGAGATGAAGAATGCTCTGGATGTAGCTGTGAGCACTTTCGTCGACGGTGACATCAATGACCCGGCACACGCCGGACACCTCGCAGAACTTCGCCATCTGCCCGACTCCTGTGCCGCTTCAGCTGACTTTCTGCTGGAGCACCGCGCCGTCTACGAAGAACAACATATCTTCGCCCCCGGTATGATAGACGGCATCGTGCATGAGCTCCAGTCGTATAAGGACCGTACACTCCGGAACGATATTGCCGATAACCGCAGCGAGATAGCCATCCTCGTAAAGAAGTTCTTCCAGTGTGGTTAACACCTCTCAACAACACCTCTCATCTACCACCCCCAACCCCTATCACCTAAGCAGAATATCTTCTCTTAGGCGAACATTTCATCATCAGCTAACAGTAAACACCCATCACCCACGAAGCAAACCATTAACACCCAACACTCAACACCCATCACCCACAAAGCAAACCCTTAACACCCATCACTCAACACCCATCACCCACCATTCATGAGCGTGATTTCAATAGATTTCTCCGTCAAACTCACTTGCCAAAAGTTCTTCTCGAAGCCGTTGAAGTTCTCGACTTGGAGAGATTCCACCGATGAAGAGCGTGACACGTCTCCCATCCTTTATATCCACGACAACAGAAAAGGCGCCATTGAAATATATGCTCTGATTAAGCTTTATCCTAACAATATCTTTTATACAGATAGGTTGAGGAGGCTTAATCAGTGCGATATGGCCCTGTTGAAAACGGGGATACAGGTAACCATCAACTATAATAAAGCTATTTATAAGGCTCTTTGGAGGGTTGAGTACAACCCGAACAACAAAGAAGATAACTACCAATATAAAAAGTAGGATGGGAAGGACTACAAGATAGACCTCACCTTTTGTCATGGTTCTAAGCGTTCTTATTTTATTTGCAGTCGGTGAAGACGTAGCCTATCGGCGGATGTTCCACATCGGTGTCTCACCTCCTCCGAAGAGAACGTCTATGTTAGCTCCATTCTTCTTCTCGATGACATCCCATGCACGTAACTGTATGAACTGTGCTGGCGAGAGGTTCAGCTCGGTCATGTAAGCCTTGTCGGCCACCGCTTTATTACGCTCGGCCTTGGCACGTGCCAGCTCCATCTCAGCTCGTTTCTCTTGTGTTTGCTTGGCTTGAATACTTGCAGCAGTCTTGTTCATCTCCTCTAACTGCTCTTTGTTAGGCATCACACGGTCGGTAATCACCTGTTGGATGTCAACAGGGAAATTGGCTTTTCGTGACAAGGAAGCTACATACTGGCGCATAGACTGCTTAATGCGGTCGTCGAACTTAGCAAGAACTTCACGATTACTCATCAAGTCGAATGGCGAACAAGAGGATACATACTCACGTACCTTATTGCGGAAATAGGGTTCAATAAAGTTCTCAAACCAATTCTCACCATAGTTTCTTAGTAAGTCGGGGGTTTGTCCCTTCTTCACTTGAATAATCATATACATATTGACATCAAGTGGGGTATTATCGTTTGAGAGTAGGTCGTCAAACTGAAACTGCATCTTCTGCGGTAGGATATTGAAGTAGACAGCCGACGTCGTAGGCGCTACGAGTGTGATAGAATTGACTGGTTCGTCAGAGACACGTGTGCTACCAAAGAAGATAGGCTTCATCTTCAATGCTGCTTCTTGGTCGTATGAAGGGTTTACGAAAGTGAAGAATACGAGGCTAAGCGCACAGGCTGTGGCAATAAGGGCTACTGGGATTAATAGTTTCTTAGAATTATTCATGTTAAAGAAGTTAGAGAGGTTAGAATTTAAACGCTGTTGACTGTTTTGTCTTTGATTAGGATTCATATAGATAGACTTTGTTATGTTGCTTGTATGATATACTTTCTAATGATTGCAAAGATAGTGAAAATAATAATATGTCACAAATATTTATGGAGCTTATCACTTATTTTTACTGTGCTTTTTGAGAGATAGACAAAGCCCCAGCTATGGTGGATATAACTGGGGCTTATCGTTTCCTGTGTGCGTTATCACTTAGGTGAAGCTGCTAAAACATTAGTCTTGAATGTCATCAGGGAGTGACTCTTTTATTCTGTCAACGAGCATTCGGAGTAGTGTATGACGTATGAAATTAGGCGAAGTCATAAGGATAATCTCACGAGAGGGCACTGGGTGCGCAAAAGGACGTACGAGTCGGTGTTGCTCCTTGGTGAGCTGTGAGAGTGCAAGTTGCGGTATGAAGGTGACTCCCTTGCCGTTCTCTACAATGCGCATAAAGGTCTCTATGCTTCCTAAGTTATAACTCTTCTTACTTAATGCGGCCGACTTTAGCTGGCAGAACTTCACAAGTTGGTCGCGAAAACAATGTCCTTCATCGAGTAACCATAGGTATTCACCAGACAAGTCGGCTGGACGAATGAACTCTTTAACGTACAGTGGGTCGTCTTCTGCTACGTATGCAAAGAACTGTTCACGGTAGAGTGACGTACAGGTCATCTCATCCAAGCCGTCAACACGTGCCAATATACCAGCATCGATAGTACCCCTTCGAAGCGCTTTGCGCATGTCTTCGGTCTTCATCTCCGTGATTCTCACATCCATCTCGGGGTGTTCATTCATCAACTGGGGGAAGAAGCGGGGGATAAGATAAGGTGCTATCGTTGGAAGCACAGCCACTTCAAAGGTGCCTGTAAGGGTCTGTCGCTCCTCGTCGATAGTCTGTCTGAGTTTCTTTGCACGGTTAAGAACCTTCCACGCCTCCTCTATCACCTTCATTCCCGCTTGTGTTGGTTGTATTGGTTGACGCTTACGATCAAAGATTTTAACCCCTAATTCGTCCTCTAACTTCTGTATCATCGAACTAAGGGTAGGCTGTGTAACATTGCAATCATCGGCTGCCTTTGCGAAATGTTTCAGTCGATAGACTGCCATTACATATTCTAATTGTTGTAGTGTCATGCTTTTAATACAATATATAGACTATGACAAAAATAGAAAAAAAAAGTCGAATAACCGTGTCCTCATCGTGTTTTTATTCTTTATACTCGTTTTTTTCATCCTTTATAGTGACTACCTTCGTCCCTCAATCACTATAAATAAGTATTGTTCTCTCCCCATATAAGCTCCGTATCAGTATTCCTCTCCACCCGTTCCCAGTATTCCTTATCATCCACTACTCATCTATCAGTATTCATAATCACCCATCACCTATCACCCATCACCCATATATCAGTATTCATAAACACCCATCACTTAACACCTACCACCCATCACCTACCACTCACCAACTACCACTCATCACTAAAAAACATCGACAGTCAATCTTTTAATTCGGTTTTTTCTCGAGTGTAACCTATTGATAATCAGTAGTAGAGTGGGACTTGATAGATTTTATTAATCAGCACATAGATTTTATCTATTGGCTGTAATGATTACAAATACTAACTTTGCACTGCGAAACAAAAAAGTATAATCACATAAATAAAATTAAGTTAGATATGGAACCAATTATCAATGCACACGCACCAGAGTTTACCGTTCAGGCATTCCAGAACGGACAGTTTAAGACCGTTTCAAGCAAGGATATCGAGGGCAAATGGGCACTCTTCTTCTTCTATCCAGCTGACTTCACTTTCGTATGTCCTACAGAGTTGGAGGATTTGGCTGATAAGTACGAGCAGCTCAAGGGTCTTGGTGTAGAGGTATTCTCAGTAAGTACTGATACTCACTTCGTACACAAGGCATGGCACGATGCTTCTGATAGAATCAAGAAGATTAAGTACACTATGCTTGCTGACCCAACTGGCGTATTGAGCCGTGGCTTCGGTGTATACAAAGAGGACGAGGGTCTGGCTTACCGTGGTACATTCCTCGTAAACCCAGAGGGTCTCGTTAAGATTGCTGAAATCCAGGATAACAGCATCGGTCGTAACGCTGATGAGTTGGTACGTAAGGTTGAGGCTGCGTTGTTCGTTGCTTCTCACGAGGGTGAGGTTTGCCCAGCTAAGTGGAAGCAGGGCGGCGAAACATTGAAGCCAAGCATCGACCTCGTTGGTAAGCTCTAAGACTTAGTTTCTGTAATAACAGACATAAAAGTGTCATAGAAGTTATGGTGGAGAGATAAGTCTTCGGACTTTATCTCTCCATTTTTTTATAATATATAGAGAAATTTACAAGCCCCATGTTAGATTCAAGCATACTCGAACAGGTGAAGGGCGTCTTTGCTTCGCTCTCATCTGATATAACCCTTAGCGTTACTCGCAATAGTAATGATGAGAACTCAGCAGAGTTTTCGTCTTTCGTAGAGGATATTGCCTCTACTTCTAACAAGATAAAGACAGTTTATCAGGAAGGAGAACAGTTCTCATTCAGTATTCTTCGCAATGGTGAAGAAACTGGTATCAGCTTCCGTGGTATACCAAATGGTCACGAGTTTACCTCGTTGCTCCTTGCTATCCTTAACTCTGACGGACAGGGTAAGAACCTTCCTGACGAGGCGATTGCTGCACGTATCAAGTCGCTGAAGGGTGAAATCCGCCTTCAGACCTACGTATCACTCACCTGTACAAACTGTCCTGACGTTGTTCAGGCACTCAACGTAATGGCGCTTATCAACCCAAATATTAGCAATGAGATGGTTGATGGCGGTCTTTATCAGGATGAAATACAACGTTTGAACATACAAGGCGTACCTTCTGTGTACGTTAATGGGGAGCCATTGCACACAGGTCGTGGTGATCTTGGTATCCTTCTGCAAGAGTTGGAGGACAAAGTTGGTACCGACCATGATGAAAACGCAGTACAAACAGTACGCGAATATGATGTTATCGTACTCGGTGGTGGTCCTGCTGGAGCATCTTCTGCTATCTATTCTGCCCGCAAAGGCTTGCGCGTAGCTATCGTTGCTGAGCGCATCGGAGGACAGGTAAACGATACAACAGGTATCGAGAACCTTATTTCTGTTACCAAAACGACAGGTACACAGCTTGCTGCTGACCTCCGCACACATATCAATGAATATTCAATAGATGTATTCGACAACCGTAAGGTGGTATCAACCAACTTGAAAGAGGCTGTGAAGACTGTTTCTGTTCGTGGTGGTGAGACCTTTACCGCACCAACTGTTGTGATTGCAACGGGTGCAAGTTGGCGCCGTCTTGGTCTGCCAGATGAGGAGAAATACATCGGTCATGGTGAGCATTTCTGTCCTCATTGCGACGGTCCTTTCTACAAAGGTAAGGATGTAGCAGTCATCGGTGGTGGTAACTCTGGTATCGAAGCAGCCATTGACTTGGCTGGTATCTGCCGCCACGTGACCGTACTTGAGTTCGCTGATGCTATGCGCGCTGATGAGGTTTTACAGCAGAAAGTAGCCAGTCTGCCTAATGTTGAGGTATTCCTTTCTACCCAAACAACAGCCCTCTTGGGTGATGGTCAGAAGCTATCTGGTATCAGAGTGAAGGACCGCACCAATGACGAAGAGCGTGATATAGCCTTAGATGGTGTCTTTGTTCAGATTGGCTTGTCGCCAAACAGCGATGCTTTCAAGGATCAAGTAGAGATTACTCCTCGCAATGAGATTATCGTTGACGCAACCAACCGCACTAATCTAAGTGGCGTATATGCTGCTGGTGACGTTACAACGGTGCCTTATAAACAGATTACAATCGCTATGGGAGAAGGTGCTAAGGCTGCCCTTTCAGCCTTTGACGACCGTATCCGTGGCGTGATTTAAGAATAATATCTTCTCTGACTTGAGTATATGTTGAGCCCGATGAGGCAAGTGTGAGCTATCTTCACCTTGTCCATCGGGCCTTTTTCGTTTACCTATATTCACATTAAAAGCTATTTCTTCAGCTCTTTTTGCTCATTCTTTTTCTGAATAGAATCAGCTTTTAGTTCCTGCTGTGTTTGTCGGTAAGCCTTGAGGATAGGGTCTTCCTTATCCTCTAAACCGTCCATTTTCTTGAAAATTTCACGCAACTCTCTGACATGCCTACGGTCTCTACGGTATCGTTTGTCAAGTATAAGACCTAAATCGAAACCACCAAGTCCACCAGACGGGCGTTTTTCTAAGATGTCCCGCTTCGGCATCCTCTTCAACAGTTCACGCCCATCAACAACCTGCTTTCCTATCACCACCACCTCATCCAAATAATGTTCTGCAGGGAAAAGGAAGACCGTATCTCGCAATACCTCACTCCGAAACAACTTCTCTGGTGCATAGCCTTTCTTCTTAAAGGAGGCTGTTTGGAACGAATCAGGTAGGTTAATGATTCCTTGCCATGTAGTAAGTCCCACATTCCTCCCATCCACACTGACCAACACATCACGTATCGGAAAGCGCGTTGCCCCATCACATACCAGCACTTTCTGTGCTTGAAGTGACGAGAGGGGTAGCAAAAGCCACAAGAAAAATAGAACAAGTCGTATCTGCATAACTATCACTTCAATACTGCAAACTTACACAAAAGTTTTCTTATTTAGCTTTTTCCGTAATTATTTTTATCGTAAATACAGATAGTTGTAACATTGTTTAAGAGTGAAAGAGTTCATGTTTTATCAACGTGCGAAGGCCCAGCACCAATAGTGCGAACGGTGAATACACACGGAGTCATTGAGCGCAAGAAAACCTATTGGTCACGAAGAAGCCTAAAGAAGAGCAGAGCTTTATGCCATAAAGTTCAATAGTAGTATCGCTCGGAATGTCGAATAAGCCCCAAAAGAACACTCCATTGCTTTATCAAAGCATGCTTTTCATACTATTAAAAAAGGCATCTGCGTAGCTACTTTACGACAGATGCCAAATTACTTTCATGTAAAAAAGAAATTATTTTCATGAAAATAAATATTTACGTTCATGAAGAAAAATATTTATTTTCATGAAAATAATTCGAGAAGAATGCCTTTCTATCTTGCTCTCATCGCATTAAGAACAGCAAGAACCATAACGCCAACATCAGCAAAGACGGCTAATCCCATACTTGCCATTCCAAAGGTGGCAAGAAGAAGGACGGCAACTTTAATACCGATGGCGAACCATGCATTCTCCTTTGCTATAAAGATAGTACGACAAGAGAGTTCTATGGCAAGTGCAATCTTCGAAGGTTTATCGTCCATCAATACGACATCAGCTGCTTCAATGGCTGCATCACTACCCAAAGCACCCATAGCAATACCTACATCAGCACGTGCCAACACTGGTGCATCATTGATACCATCACCAACAAAGGCTATTGTTTCATCTGTATTCTTCTCCTTAATAAGACGCTCAATGTGGCTAACCTTATCAGCAGGGAGCAGTTCAGCATAGTATTCCGTCACCTTTGTCTGCTCGGCAATTTGCTCAACAACTTCCCTCTTGTCGCCGCTCAGCATCACAGTCTTGCTAACTCCCAACTGCTTCAGAGCCTCTATTGCCTTCACAGCATCAGCCTTCAGCTGGTCAGAGATAACAATATGACCTGCATATTCACCATCAATCGCAACGTGAACAATCGTACCCGCATGGCTCGTACAACGCTTACAGGTAGGGATTGTAATACCTAATGTTGCCATTAAACGGCTGTTACCAACACTTACTTTCTGATTATTAACAGTGGCAGTAATGCCCTGTCCCGCTGTTTCTTGTATATCTTCAACAGTGCAATTATCCTTTTCATTCGCATATGCCATACGGAGAGCAAGGGCGATTGGATGGGTAGAATAACGCTCAACATGGGCTGCTAAATGAAGCAACTCTTGCTCAGAGAGTTTCTCTGGGTGGATAGCCTCAACATCAAAAGTTCCACGTGTCAATGTTCCTGTCTTATCGAATACTACCGTAGAGAGTTTTGACAAAGCATCCATATAGTTACCACCCTTAATGAGGATTCCCTTATGAGAAGCCCCACCGATACCCGCAAAGAAGGTAAGAGGAATAGAAATAACCAAAGCACATGGGCAACTTACAACCAAGAAGGTCAATGCACGATAGAGCCAAACACCAAAGGCTGGTGCGTAACTATCATAGAAGAACGGAGGAATAACAGCCAAAGCAAGGGCAGCAATCACCACGATAGGCGTATAGACACGTGCAAAACGACGAATGAACGACTCACTGCGTGACTTGTTATCACCTGCCTCTTCAACGAGTTGGATAATCTTTGCAGCAGTAGACTCGCTATATGCCTTTTCAACTTGTACTTTCAACACACCCGAAAGATTAACACAACCAGAGATAACTTCCATGCCTGCACTTATATCACGTGGCATACTCTCACCCGTAAGGGCTACGGTATTCAAGCTGGAACTGCCCTCAAGCACCCTTCCATCTAATGGTATCTTCTCTCCCGGCTTAACAATCACAGTCTCACCAATCATCACTTCCTCTGGACTTACGCTCGCTACCACTCCGTTTCGCTCCACGTTGGCTACATCTGGACGGATATCCATCAGCTCAGAGATAGAGTCGCGCGCCTTATCTTCCGCATAATGCTCAAAGAGTTCGCCTAATTGGAAGAACAACATCACGAAGACTCCTTCGATAAACTGTGGTTCGGCACCGGGCAGGAAACCGATGAGCAATGCTCCGATAGTCGCAATACTCATAAGGAAATTCTCGTCAAAAGGATCGCCTTCCATGATTCCCTCAACCGCTTCACCTAATACATCATAACTGATAACCAGATAAGGGACCAAATAAACAAGCAGCACCTGCCACATTGGAAGTGCTGTGAAATGCTCTACTAACCATGCTCCAGCGAGGAGTACAGCCGTAAGAATGATTCTTATAAGTTTCTTTTTCATAATCTAAAACCTGTTACTGCATTAATATTCTGCTGCAAAGATAAAGATTATGTTTTGCAACTCAGTTGCAAAGATGCCTGTAAATTAAATTTATATAATCGTTTTAATAAAGATTAGTTGACTTGTGGCAACCGTCCAGTCTTATACTCTTTCTTGAGCAAATGATACACATAGCCTGGACTCTGGTCATAAAGTCCAGTCCGCTTGTTCTGCAGAAGTTCAAGTGTCTTTGAAGAATAAACAATATCCAAAGCTTCTGCAGTATCCAAATGAAAGTCTTTTATAAGATAAGTTGTCAGCTCATCAATCGTGAAATTGACAAGGTGTTTAAATCTTTCTTGTTGAGTCATTACTTTATTCTACTTAATAATTTTACAGCCTTTTCAGTACCAAAGAAATACTGATCACTGAGCTTCTTAAACTTAAGCATCCTTGTAAACTGTGCCAAAGTGACTGCTCCCGTCGTGTATTGGTTAATAAGAAAGGCTACTCCATCATCTGCTATAGGTCCAACAACGATATCATAATCATGCTGATAGTTTTTGTTTCTTGACCTATTATTAAAGATAAATGTTGCCCATTCAGGGGTAGTTCCTTCAAAAATCAGCACTTTCAAATCACCTTTATGTAAGGAACTCTCATCGAATTCATACTCTTGTACAATGGCTTTGCCCCCCAACGCTTCGTGTTTTCGTTTCGCCATTCGTTCTGCCTGCTCACGTATTGTCGTCAAGTAAAAGCCTTGTCCGAAGTCTTTTAGCGGGAAAGACTTTGCAAGATCAATCTCTGAAAAATCAATATTAGTACCATGATAGAGTCTCATGCTAATTCTCCTCCATTCTTTTGACAAACTTTAATAAGGTCATCTACCGTATCATCTATAGACAATGTATGTTCCACGTCATAATACTCTAAAAGAAATTGTATTCCTTTAAAGTTATAAAGATAGCGGAAAGATTGCTGTACCGTCAAGTTAAAGCGATTGCCAAACGTTCTGATAACAGCGTTCAAATAGGGGATTTTATACTGATCATCCATAATACGTGAACTTTATATTGCAAAAATACTACATATTTTGTGTAGTACAAAATATTTAAGATTGAAAAACATCTTTCCTTTTTTCTTCCCTTTCCTTTTCATTTCCCTACCCTATTAGCTCTTAAAAACAGTTCTTCCGTTAAATGCGTAGGTTGTTAATAGAATGAGATTCATCCGCATACATGGTATGATTACCTCTAATTAGAT
>ERZ773013.994-NODE-994-length-17485-cov-6.909983_pt1 | contig 17485 bp, 19 predicted proteins | sample MGYA00511670_ERZ773013 | MGnify/ENA primary metagenome ERZ773013 (study PRJEB29015, sample SAMEA2738120) | human oral metagenome | biome: human oral; feature: human-associated habitat; material: saliva | place: China | collected 2257 ... | reverse complement strand
GTCGGCAAGCACGAGCAGGCACACGGGTCCCGCTGCCACGAGCGTGTCGTCTGCCCACTCGCTGAGACGAGATCTCTCATCGGCCTGCTTGGGCCTTTCCTTTACGCTGTGTAAGATCTCGATCTTGCCTTTGGTCTTGACCCTGTTAGACCACTGTGGATATAGGGAAGCGAAAAGATGTCACGGGGTAACCCTACAATCGGGTTCGACCAAGAAACCGACCTGAAGAAGACCCCGCATACTCGACATGATACGACAACTAGCAAAGTGGCTGACTCGCAAGGAGAAGGTCGCACTTACCGCCGACCTCAAGCAGATGATAGCCGAGAAGCTAACATTGCAGGCCGACAAGTCCGCCACATGCCCGCACTGCGGATGCCCTGAGTTCACCAGGCACGGGCACGACGGCGTCTACCAGACCACCAGGAGAGGCTACGTGGGTATGCCGATTGCGTTTCCTAAGTACTGGGAGCAGGCGATATGACCTCATATCCACAGCGGTCTAACAGAGTCAACCATTTGAGTGGCTCTATGGTGCTTCGATGACCGACGAAAAGGTACAGCTTGTCGTCTGCGATCTCTGGAATCCCTACAGCTCCTACGCTGCCCGCTATCTCTACCATGCCCTCGACGATGGGCCGATCGACGCAGGCGACGCGAAAGAGCAATTGGGCCTTTAACCACATCAGGCAGCAGTTTTCTTCTGCCTGATTTCATGGATATATTTATATTGACAGCTCTCTCAGAAACTACAGCTCACAGACATTGGTGGGTCTCCCTGCCAGATAGTTCTGTACATTGTCGAACTCGATCTGGGCTCTTCTCTCCAGCCCCTCTTTCGTGAGGAACCCAACGTGCGGTGTGAGCACCAGATTCGGCGCATGCAGCAGCGGATAGTCAGCAGGCAGGGGTGGCTCCACATCGAAGACATCGACGCCGGCACCCGCGAGTTTCCCACTCCTTAGCGCGTATGCCAACGCTTCGTTATCGACGATTGCACCACGGGCACAGTTGATAAAGACCGCGCCATCCTTCATCTGAGCAAACTGAGCCGCACCAAAGCTCTTCTTTGTCTGATCATTGAGCGGCAGGTGCAGCGACACGATATCGCTCTGCTTCAGGAGCTCCTCTTCTGAAACAAAAGTGACTCCTGCATCGATCGCGGTTTGAGAAGTATGGCGCGCATACCCGAGCACTGTTGCGCCGAGCGCGGTAAAGAGTTTGGCAACCGCGCTGCCGATGTGACCGGTCCCGATCAGACCTACCGTCTTGCCGGTGATCTCCTGCCCAACAAGCCCCGCGGAGGTCTTCCCCGTACGGGCTGCAATATCTCCCAACAGCACCTTGCGCAGAACATCGAGCGTGAGCCCTACGGTAAGCTCTGCCACACTCGTGTCAGAGTACCCAGCACAGTTGCTCACGACAATATGCTGCTTCCTACAGGCGTTGAGCCCCACGTGATCGATCCCAGTGAAAGCGACTGCGATGTATTTCAGCTGTGGGAGCTGGGTGATCACAGAATCAGGTAGCAGGTTGTTTGCGATCATTACGATCTCAGCACCACGGGCACGCGATACCAATTCATCCTCATCACTAGTTTTATCCGGATAAGCAATAAATTCGTTGCCGTCATCCTTCAACGGTTGTGCCAGCTCATTGAGTTTCTCTTCTGAGATGCCGAGCGGTTCCAAAAGTACAATACGCATGAGATTGTGCCTCCTTGAGTGTGCGCCCTTCCCTAAAGAGCTCCACCACCTACGCTATTCCCACCACACGTGTGTCCTGACTGTCCCCGATCAAAATCCATGATCGCCAAGCATACGGATCGCGCCAGATCACACGAGGTGACACAGCCGTCCATCAAACAGACGAGAGAAAGCCATACGCGCATGCCCTCTTTGTCGAGGTATCTGTGGGATCGTGATGCTCTCCCCGGCAGTGGTCAAGGCCTTCATTCCAGGTATCGGCCGCCATATCGATTCGCTCCACCTTGAAGATAACCGGGCGTATTCCGTCATTGCAGGATACGATAACTATACCTTCAGGATAGGACAAGACTTATGGGCAAGATTGTCATCGTTGGCGCCAACCATGCAGGAACGGCTGCAGCCAATGCGATTCTCGATAGCCATCCCAGAGACGAGGTCACTATTCTCGATGAGAACACGAACATCAGCTCCCCCGGCGGCGACATGGCCCTCTGTATCGGCAAACAGATCTTGAAGCCTGATGGCCTACTCTACCAGACTGCCAATGACTTCAGAGCTAAGGGTGCTACGATCCACATGGAGATCCATGTGGAGTCCATCGACTACGACAACAAGGTCGTCCACGCCGTTGAGAGCGACGGGGACTTTTTCGGCGAGTCCTACGACAAGCTCATCTTCGCAACCGGATCCCTCCCGGCGCTCCCCAAGTTCCCAGGTTGCAACCTCGAGAATATCTAGAAAGTGAAGCTATTCCAGGATGCCCAAGCCGTCACCAACAAGCTCGACGAGGTGGCATCAAGAACGCTGGCGTAGTCGTCACGGTATCAATCTCGCCTTCGGTGAGAACGGCAAGGTCGCTCTTGTCGTCACCGACAAGGGCACTTACCCTGCGGACATCGTGACACTCTGCGTCAACTTCAAGCCCAACAGCGCGCTCTATGAGGACGCCGACTTCACGGTGCCGCCGAACAGGGCGCTCGTTGTCAACCATCATCAGGAGACCTCAAAGCCAGGCGTCTACGCGATCGGCGATGCTCTTCCTGCTTCGACAACGCAAAAGACGGCGAGCGCGCCTACATCGCTCTGGCCACCCACGCAGCCTGTTCCGGCATGGGCCACAGCGGCGGCAGACACCGCGCTCGAGAATCTAGGTGAGAACGACTCCTCCGGCATCTGCATCTACGACTTCAAGATGGTCTCCACCGGCTTGGCCCAGGGCGCGGGACGTGGCGGGCTACAACGCGGTGATCTCCGACTACACCAAGGTCCAGAAGGCTACCTTCATCGAGACCTCGAACCTGGAGTTCACAGTCCGCATCGTCTACGACACGACGACGAGACGTCTTCTGAGTGCGCAGGTAGCGTCAACGTACGACATGCCCGCAGACATCCATATGTTCTCACTGGTGCCCCAGGAGCATCTCACCATCGATAGACGGGCGCTCACGGATATCTTCTTCCTGCCGCCCTTCAATCAGCCCTATAACTACTATAGGATGGTATCGTATCAGGCAGTGTTGAAGGGTTAGCCCCCAACTCGACACCTTCCATGTGTACCCCATCTGCAGGCGCAGGAGCTCTTCGGTTCCCGCGCCTGTTCTCTTGTGGTGGTCTGGGTTCTCTTCAGGTGTTGCGCTGAGCCCTGAGGTTCACAACTCAGCGCAACGATTAGCTGCCCTACAGTACCTGCGCCTGAGCTTCATCCTCTCTCACTTCAGCAACCACCTGCTGATAGCCTTCTCCCCACACGTTGAGCGTGTCGAGCACGGGGCGCAGTGAGTAGCCCGGATCAGTAAGCTCATACTCCAACCCGAGGAAAGACCTCCGGATACACCGTGCGGGTCAACAGCCCCCCATCGCACGCAGGTTCTGCGTCAGGACCTTCTGGGAGATCTTCTCGACCGCTTTCTTGAGCTCCCCGAAGTGCATCTTGCCGTTCAGGAGCTCCCAGATGATCAGGACGCGCCAACGCTTTGAGATAAGCGTAAGCGTGGTCTCGACTGAGCAGGCCAAGAGCTTCTCTGGCAGGAATTTCGGCGCCGGTTTTGGCACTAAGACGAATCTGTGTGCGGTCTGTGAAGAGGATTTTCCTATACCTACCTCATCAGTTTCTTTTAGATATCTACAGCACTCTATTGTGCCTACTTCTGTTTGTATGCCTTTGAGGGCAAACTATCAATCAGCTCAAAAGTGCACAGCAAACAGAGAGGAGGCACGCTACGCAGTTGTAGCAGCGAACGGCAAAGCGGGAAGACTGGACATCCGTCAAGCGTGGACACGATGTGACCGCGCTTGTCCGCCGCGAGAGTAAGACGCAGGCACAGCACGCCCTGCAGAAGGATCTCTTCGATCTGACGACCAATGACCTCAAGGGCTTCGACGTGATCGTCGGCGCCTTCGGCGAGAGGACCCCCGAGACCCTGTCGCAGCACCAGATCCCCCTCAAGCACCTTACAGATATCCTTTCTGGTGCCAATGTCCACCTTATCGTTGTCGGCGGCGCCGGCAGTCTCTATGTGGATGGCGCGCTAACCAAACAGCTCGCAGACAGCCCTGACCTCCCAAACGCCTTCAAGCCGCTGGTAACCAATATCGCGAAGGCGCTGGCTGAGCTGCACAAGCGCACCGACGTCAAGTGGACCCACATCTCCCCGGCTGCAGACTTCCAGGCAGACGGCAAGCGTCCCGGCTCCTATCAGCTCGGCAGCGAGAAGGTTCCATACAATGCAGCGAGCAAGTCCCAGATCAGCTATGCAGACTATGCACGCACGGTGGTCGACGAGGCTGAGCACACCGATGGTGCCTCCATCCAGAAGCGCATCTTTGCCGTAGAGAAGTAAGGCTTTTCTCTCGTCGAAGGCCTGAGCCAGCGGCATAGCGACAGGCCAGGTGGTCGCCGTGTAGTGTGCTGAGTCCTGAGAGCTGGCCATATTTGGTTTCTCTCCCCAAATTCTGCACGCCCCTGTCGTAATCGCGTCGCCCAAGTGAGGCACTTGATATACTGAGAGGAACTGAAAGGAGCTTTCGGGCAATCAGACCTTAAATAATCTCGAAGGAGGGCATATGAGTCAGAAGAAGGACCCCAAGGACACCTGCGTACTCGTTACCGGCGGAGCAGGCTTTATCGGCAGTCACACGGTGGTAGAGCTGCTCAACAATAACTACACGGTCGTAATCGTCGACGACCTCTCCAATGCATCGGAAAAAGTCATCGACCGCATCGATCAGATTGTCGGGCCGGACAAGGCAAAGAACCTGACCTTCTATAAGGCAGACTGCAATGACCGCAACGCAATGAATCGGATCTTCGATGAAAACCCAATCGAGCGCGTCATCCACTTTGCAGGATTCAAGGCAGTCGGTGAGTCCGTGCAGAAGCCGATTGAGTACTACTCCAACAACCTCGGCAACACCCTGGTACTCGTCGATACGATGCGCAAGCACAGCTGCAAGGACATCATCTTCTCAAGCTCCGCAACCGTCTACGGCGTGCCTGACAAGCTTCCCCTGACCGAGGAGTCCCCTAAGAAGCCTGCAACCAACCCGTACGGCTGGACCAAGTGGATGATCGAGCAGATCCTGACCGACCTCCACACCGCAGACCCCGAGTGGAACGTCGTGTTGCTCCGGTACTTCAACCCGATCGGTGCCCATCCTTCAGGACTCATGGGTGAGGATCCGAAAGGCATTCCCAACAACCTGCTCCCCTATGTCGCACAGACCGCCATCGGCCTGCGTCCGTACGTCCATGTCTACGGCGACGATTATGACACCCCAGACGGCACTGGCGTGCGCGACTACATCCACGTCTGCGACCTCGGCACCGGCCATGTGGCAGCGCTCAGATGGATGAACGGCCGTACCGGCGTTGAGATCTTCAACCTGGGTACCGGCAGGGGCACCTCAGTCCTCGAGATCATCAAGGCCTTCAGCAAGGCCTGTGGCCACGATATCCCCTACAAGATCGAGGGACGCCGCGCCGGCGACGTTGCTGCCAACTACGCTGACTGCTCAAAAGCTAAACGTGAGATGGGCTGGACCGCCAGGTACAACATCGACGATATGTGCCGCGACAGCTGGAACTGGCAGTCTAAGAATCCGAATGGCTATGGAGACTAGCTGTGGGATCAGAAAGTGAACCGTTTGTAGCCTACCTGGCTCAGAAACGTCCCCTGATCGAAGACTATCTCGAGACCCATGCCGCGACCCCCAACTCTGAGGACCGCACCGCCTCAGATATGAACCGCTACGCGTATGGTCCGCTGCGCCGCTTCACCGCAAGCGGCGGCAAGCGGACCCGCCCCGCGCTGGTACTGCTCGGCTGTGAGGCCGTCGGTGGAAAGGACGAGCAGGCGCTCTCCTGCGCACAGGCGCTGGAGTACTTCCAGTCCGCCGCCCTCATCCACGACGATATCGCCGACAAAGGGCAGATCCGCCGCGGTGAGCCCTGCACCTATCTCACCGAGGGCGTGGGTGTCGCAATCAATGTAGGCGATCTCGGGATCGTGCGCACCTTCGCGGGCGTGATCGAGGACGACAGCCTCCCGGCGGAGACCAAGCTCGACGCCCTGCGCTATCTCGCGACCATGGAGGAGTACACGGTGCAGGGTCAGGCACTCGATCTGGGCTGGGTCCGCGATGGGCGCTGGGACCTCACCTGCGAAGATTATCTGAGCATGGCGAGGCATAAGACTGCCTACTACTCTGCCGCTACCCCGTTGGCGTTGGGGGCCCTGATCGGACAGGGCACAGCAGAACAGATCGAGACGCTCCACGGATTCGGCCTGGACGCCGGCCTTGCCTTCCAGCTGCAGGATGACCTTTTGAACCTCGTGGGGGATGAGGAGTCCCAAGGCAAAGACTTCAGAAGCGACCTCACCGAAGGCAAGCGGACGCTCGCGGTCGTGTGGGCACTCTCCCACCTCGACGAGCAGCACAAGCAGGAACTGATTGGACTGCTCTCCTCCCATACCACCGACCCCAAAGGGCTCAGCCGTGCCTTCGATCTGATCGAAGGCGTGGGCGCCATCGACGCGGTGCGCAACTATGCGCTCAAGCTCGTTCACTCCGCACAGAACCGCTTGGAAGGCGTACACTTTGAGGGGAATACCCGTGACATTTTGGTGGCAATGACCAACTACTTCATCAGCCGACGCGCATGATTTACGTTAGCCATATGCAACGACCTTGTTGATTTATATGCGGACAGCCACCCCATTCCAGCCTTGATATGCGAGGTGTCTTTAAGAACTATGAAAGAAAATAAAATGGACCCGATTCTTGAGGGCATGAAAGGCGTCGCCGTGGAAGACATTCAGGACCGTCTCACCCATCTGCACTACGAGATTGACAAGAAGGAGCGAGACAGCAAGTACTTTGGCCCCTCAACTGCCAACGCGATTGTGAAATTCAGAGTGGAGCACAATCTGCCCGTCGGGCAGGAGGTGGATAAGGACACCTGGATCACGCTCGTCGATGAGTGCTATGAGATGGGCGACCGTACCCTCTATCTGCGCCTGCCGAACTTCCATGGCAACGACGTGCGAGAGCTCCAGAATGCCCTCAACATCCTCGGCTTCTCTTGCGGCGAGGCGGGTGGCTACTACGATGCACACACTGAAGCGGCAGTGAAATCCTTTCAGGAGAGCGTGGGCCAACTCGCTGACGGCATGGCCTTCCCGGAGACCTTTGACGCAATCGAGCGCCTCCACCATGTCTGGGCTGGCAAGCCGGCCGCGGGTCCCCATCCGATGGGCGCTATCGGCTATGCACGCGCCGCCAATGTGTTGGAGAGCGTACATATCGCGATCACCGGTGACGACCCAATCAGCAGAAATGTGGCAGGCCGTATCTTCAACCTCGCCAGCGCCACCGCCAACGACTCCGGCTTGGAGCTCGTAGATGACCCGGACCACGTTTCAAAAGACTGCCAGGCAATCTTCATGATTAGCTCAAAACCGCTTCCGGAAAACTCCACCAATGTGCCGAATATTGTGCTCGATGATATCGACACGCTGGGTAGACGTATCCACACTGCGCTTGCTTCCTCCGTCGAGAAACAGCCGCTCTTGCGCGTTGAACTGCCAGTGGGAGACCACTACAATGGCACCTTTACCACGAGCGATGCGCAGACCTTAGCGGTCTTTCTGCTTGACGCGATTTGCTCTGCCTTTGCCCAAAATGGTTGAACCCTGGTGTAGCGCAAGAGAGGTACCTTTGCTACACTAAGGAAGCGCTGAAGTTCTGCTTCAGTTGATACAGTGGTGCATCGTCCAATGGCTAGGACTCGGGTTTTTGGTGCCCGCAATAGGGGTTCGAATCCCTTTGCACCAGCCACTGTAGGCCCAAGGCTCCGCCCTCCTTTAGGGGACGGGGCCTTTTCGCGTTTCACAGCTACGTCGTTAGCCGCGAGCCCTAGCATTATTGCTGCTATCGCAATCCCTATCGATATCTAGCTCCTACCTAAGAGAGCTCCCGCCAGCGCAAGGCCGGCGGGAGTGAAAGGCGACAGTGGGAGGCCTTATCAGCTGAAGAGGGTTATCTCGTTATTGTTTCTCATCTAGGCGCTCGTACACGTCGATGAAATCCTGGGCGACAACCCTGAAGGTTTCAGCTTCCATCAGCTGATCCTCCGCGTGCACCAAGATGAGTGAGAAAGCAACGTTCTTGTTGTCGATTGCAGACTGCCGGAGAAGCTTCAGGTGGGCGGAGTGGCCTTTGTTGAACTCCTTGGTGCCGCTCTCGATCATCGCCCGAGCACCCTTGATATCGCCCCTCTTTGCCGTCTGGATAGCTTCGATGTAGTGGGACTTTGCGGAACCCACGGTGGCGATAATCTGGACTGCTATCTCCTGGATTTTCTCGAGGTCCTCATCTTCTGTGACCATGTCACACCTTTCTGCGCGGTTGCGCGAATTCATCGGTAGGCGTTACTCACCCATGAGCTTCATTGCGTCAGCAAGGATCTTCTTAGCGTTCATGCGGCCGTAGTCGGTCATTGCGATCACTGCTACCGGCTTACCTTTGGCAGCCTCGACGGCATCTTTTTTCGCGTAGGCGATCTGAGGTCCCAAGAGCAGACAATCTGCACTGTCGATCCGCTCGAGTGCCTTGTTGAGTGGGCCGGCCTTGATCTCGACATCTAATCCCTGTGCCTTGACTTCCTTCTGCATCTTCTGGACGAGCAGGCTGGTGGACATACCGGCATTGCAGGCAAGTATAATCGTTTTCATGATTAATCTCCTTTTTCGAAGGTCCCAGCAGGACCCTGCTGGGACCTATTGTGTATGTCTTGCGTTAGCGCAGTGAAACTGCACTGGTCAGTTCAGTTTAGGCTTCCTCATCGGCAAGCTCTGCCTGCTTGGCCTGAGCGCGCTCAGAGACCCTCATGAACGGTAGGTAGATAAGCATACCGAGAGCGACCTCGATGGCCTGCCAGATGATTGCGACGACACCGGCGGAGCCACCACCGACGGCCAGAAACCCGGAGATGAAGACCGGGGTCGTCCAAGGAACCATAACCACACAGGGGGCAAGGATGCCGGCAGCAGTCAAGAAGTAGGTGAGGCCGATAAAGAGGTCAGGAACAAGCACGAACGGGATGATCAGGGGCAGGTTGTAGACGATCGGGTAGCCATAGATGACCGGCTCATTGATGTTGAAGATGCTCGGGAGCAGTGCCAGCTTGGTGACGTCCTTGGAAGCCTTGCTCTTGGAGAACAGCAAGGTGTCGAGCAGGAGCATCAGGGTGCAGCCGGAGCCACCGATCAGAGCAAAGGTATTCACGATCTGCATGTTCATGTAGTGATCGGGCGGGATCGGCTGGCCGGCCGCAAACATAGCCATGTTCTCAGTGATGAGGATGGTGAGGATCGGCTCAGCCAAGACACCAGAGATCGTGGACTGGTGGACGCCCAAGCAGAAGAGCAGGTTAGCCAGGGTGTAGACGAGAATGATATACCAAGGACCGGCGTTTGCGAAGCCCTTGAGCGGCTCTGCGACAGCGGTGTTGATGATGGTCATAAGATCCGTCTGCCATAAGCCGTGCAGGATTGCCGCGCCGAGTGCGAAGATCGCAAGCGTGATCAGCATTGGGAACATCGTATTGAAAGAGTCACCGACCGCAGGTGGAATCCCCTCACCCAAGCTCACCTGAAGCTTCTTGTTCTCAGAGAGTTTAATAAACAGAGTCGTGGAAAGCAGGCCGACAATGATAGCGCCGAAGAGGCCATTAGTGCCGGTATAGGTCTTGGAGAAGACACCGGAAACGGTGTCAGAGTCAACCTCAGTGAGCTCGTAGCCCTCAGGGATATCGAGGTTCTTTTCGATGTCCTCACGGGACACGGTGTAGGGTTCAGAGAGTGAGTCGTTCGGATCGGAATAGGAAAGCTCGGTAAAGTCTTGGATGGTCACTGCAGCGCCACTGATGGTCTGGGGCATGATGATGCAGAGCGCGGCGATGCTCACGACGACGCAGGCGATCGCGTTCTCAAAGCGCTTGTTCTTGGCTAAGCAGTAGCCCAAGATGCCAGCAAGCACGACCGTCGCGATATTGAGCGAGCCCTGAGTGATTGCAGTACCCCAGTACTGGGCGTTGAGCAGGACATCCCCACGTAGGAACAGCGGGAGCACGACATTGTTGATAAGGACTGCGATGCCCGCCAGAATGTAGATCGGCATGACGGTGGCGAATGCGTCGCGCAGGCTCCTTAGGTGAACTTGGTTACCGATCTTTGCGGAGAATTCCGCAAAGCTATCGAGAAATGACTTCTTCTCGGCACTATCCTCGGCCATGGTACCTCCCCCTTCAGCTAGTTCTTTCGAATCGTTGTTACTCGACCATGTGGGTCGTTGCTACCTTTTTGAGCCACGCTGCGGACTTCTTTGGACGTCTTCTGTAGTTGTCTTCGAGGTCAACCTCGACAAATCCGTAGCGGTTCTTGAATGCATGGTTCCAGGACCAGTTGTCAATCACGGCCCAGTAGTGGTAGCCGCGACACTTGGCCCCTTCCTGGATGGCGCGGGCGAGCCACTCGAGGTGACGGCGGACAAAGTCAATGCGGTAATCGTCCTGGATCACGCCGTTCTTATCCTTCTTGAGGTCCTCGCGCTCAACCCCCATTCCGTTCTCGGAGACGAACCACTCGAGGTCAGGATATTCATTGCGGAACTTACAAGCCAGGTCGTAGAGCCCTTTAGGGTAGATCTCCCAGCCACGGCTTGTGTTCATCTCCGCTTCCGGCCACACGTAAGGGTCAGCGAACTTGGGGATCCCGTTCTCGTCTGTGTCGCTTGCGGGGGCCTGGACACGCTCGGGGTGATAGTAGTTGCACCCCAACCAGTCGACTTTACCGTCAGCGAGGATGTACTTATCCTCCGGGCGAGTTGGGAGCTCGATGCCCCGAGAGTTCAGGGCGTCGATCACGTCCTGGGGAAGCTCTCCTTTGGTCACGAGGTCGAGCCACCAGCGGTTGGAAACCCCGTCGGTCATGCGCACCGCCTCGAGATCCGCTTTGCTCGGGTTTTTATGGGTGTAGGGCGGTGTGAAGCAGTTGATCAGGCCGATACGGGAACTGTCGTGCAGGTAACCTTCTTCCTTTGCGGCACGGTACTCACGCACTGCCAGCGCATGGGCCAGCGAGATGTTGTACTGGACCGCGCAGGCGCGCGCGTAGTCCTTAATGAACGGATACCAGTAGCCGGAGGTGTAGCGCTGCTCAGGCTCGACGATCGGCTCGTTGAACGTAAACCAGTAATGGACCTCTTTGCCGAAGGTGCGGAAGGCTTTGCTTGCATAGTGCGCATAGGCTTCCACAACCTCACGGTTCTCCCAGCCGCCGCGGCGGAAGAGGTAGGTCGGCATATCAAAGTGGTAAAGGTTCACGAAAATCTCGATGCCCACCTCACGGGCGTCGGCAAAAAGATCGTGGTAGTACTGCTCCCCTGCCGGGTTGATATTGCCGTCTTGATCGAGCAGCCGGCTCCACTGGATGGAGGTGCGGACCGAGTCCAGCCCCAGCGACTTGAGCGATACCAAGTCCTCGTGGCGGCGGTTCGTGAAGTCATTGCCTCCATAGGAGCCAACCCGGTTGTGGAAGTCCTCAATCCTAAGGTTGGACCAGGTGTCCCACAGGTTCTCGAGCTTGCCTCCGCTACGCCAATGGCCCTCAGTCTGTGGACCGGACATTGCAGCGCCAAAGAAAAAGTCGTCAGGCAATCTGTAGGTCTGCTGTGCCACGGTTTTCCTCCACTCGTTTCGGCGAAACACCGAGCGTGAATGTTCTTATAACATGTTCTATTTATAATTTAACATGTCTACTTTATTTTTGAAACGGTTATATAAGAATATCTAACCTGTCTGATTCGAACGGTAGTCATTTAATGGTAAGCGGCTAGAGCGGCAATTTGAGCTATTCCATAGGGGTACAGTTGTTCTAACAACGACCGAAGGAGGCAAGCGCGTGCCCAAGTATCAGATTGTTATGGACGATCTGCGTCTCGCGATAAAAAACGGGACCTATCCCGCCTATTCGCAGCTTCCCTCAGTCAGCAAGCTCTGCGAGCAGTACGACGTGAGCAAGATCACTATCAACAAAGCCTTAGGTGAACTGGAAGCCCAGGGTCTCATCTCACGGCGTCGGGGATCCGGCTCCTTTGTCAAAAAGGTTGAAACTTCCTCAGACATTCCGAACGCGAACGACACCTCCGGCCAAATGACAGGCTTCTCGGCCGAACATGAGGCCCGCGGCGAAACGGTAAAGAGCGATGTGTACGACTTCTCTGTGGTGCATCCTGCGCATCACGTGGCTGAAGCGCTCGATGTGGACGACGACTCCTTCACTTACCATGTGTGCCGCGTGAGACGGGCCAATGACAAGCCCCGAGTGATCGAGTACACCTACATGCCCATCGACATAATCCGCGACCTCAAACTCAAGAATGTCGAGACTTCGATTTACTCCTTTATTGAGAAAGACTTGGGCCTCAAGATCGCGAGCGCCCACCGTACAATCCGCGCGGTCATGCCGACGGCAGAGGAGCGTGAGCGGCTCAATGTACCTGAGGGGGAACCGCTGCTCGAGGTAGAACAGATCGGGTATTTGGACGATGGAAGGCCATTTGAGTACTCCATCTCACGCCACGTACACGACTATGAGTTCCACTCGATTTCAACACGCTAAGGTACGACTGCAGTGCCTTCAGATGCCGCAGTGCCGATATATATAGCGACGAGACAGGTCATACAGGACAGAGAGCCCGACCATGGGCCTGCAGGGTTGCAGGCAGCTGGACTGTTTACTTAACAAATTGATATAAAACAAAGCCTACACACAGGGTAGTTCATAAACCGTCCCTTTGGGCCTTATAAAGCGCCTGATCTGTCCCGTTATTGTGTGTCCGTAATGATCATCGGTGGGTGCTGCCCCAAAATAATTTCTAAGTGCTTTAATATAAGGGTACTTGGTTTTTTGTTTGCATGTAAACAAAAGCCTATTTGTAAAGACGGATTCATGCATAGTACTACTCGGAGGCCGTTCTATGCCATTTACCGCGATTGTCCTCGCTGCAGGCGAGGGAACGCGTATGAAGTCTCGTCACCCCAAGGTAATGCATAAAGTTTTGGACAAGCCACTGGTATGGTGGCCGGTTACGGCTGCGCGTAAAGCAGGCGCTTCCCGCATTGTCGTAATTATCGGCAACGGTGCCCAAGAGGTGAAGGATTTCTTCGCGCAGGAAGAGACAAGCACAGACACAACCCCTGTCGAGTTTGTCGAGCAGAAAGAGCGCCTGGGTACAGGCCACGCCGTCAAGGTCGCCCGAGACCAGCTCGGCGCCTTCTCAGGTCCGGTTGTCGTCCTCGCCGGCGACACCCCGCTCATCAAACCTGAAACTATTCAGTCCCTCGTCGAGAAGACCAAAACAGAGCACGATACGTGCACAGTGCTGACCATGACGCCGGACGATGTGGCGGGCTATGGCCGTGTCGTCGTCGACGATAAGGACCACGTCCAAGCCATCATCGAGGACAAGGACTGCACGCCGGAACAGCGCGCCACCCTCAAAGAGTGCAACTCCTCAATCTACTGCTTCTGTGGGCGTCGCCTAAGCGAGAACATCGATAAGATCACCAACGACAATGTGCAGGGTGAGTATTACCTCCCTGACATGATCAAGATCTTTGTTGGGATGGGTGAGCCGGTCGGCTGGATCCACTGCCCCGATTACCACGAGGTCTTGGGCGTCAACAACCGCGTCCAGCTTGCGCAGGTCACCAAAGTTATCCAGCGCAACATCAATGAGCAGCTGATGCTCTCCGGCGTCTCGATGCTCGATCCGGATCAGGTCTGGATCGGCCCTGAGGTCACCGTCGGTCAGGACACCACCCTGCTCCCCCAAACGATCCTCTTTGGCAAATCTTCCGTAGGCTCCAACTGTACGGTCGGCCCGAACTCCCGCCTGGTCAACGCCCAGGTCAGTGACGGGTGCACCGTCGATGAATCAGTCATCGTCGAGTCGATCGTCGAGAACGACGTCAATATCGGCCCGCGCGCCTATCTGCGCGGCCATACTCACATGCTCAACGGCTCCAAAGCTGGCACACATGTCGAGCTCAAGAATTCCACCGTAGGCGAAGGCTCCAAGGTGCCACACCTGAGCTACATCGGCGATACCGTGATGGGCAAGAACGTCAATATCGGCGGCGGCAGTATCACCTGCAACTACAATGGGAAGCACAAGAGTCACACCGAGTTGGGCGACCATGTCTTCATCGGCTCTGACACGATGATGGTGGCCCCGGTCAAGATCGGCGATAACGCGCTCATCGGCGCGAGCTCCTGTATCACGAAAGACGTCCCGGCAGGCGCATTGGCCCTAGAACGCAATCATCAGATCATCAAAGAGGGATGGGCTGATGCGTATTGGAAACGTCTCGAGAAAGAGGATTAATGTACGAGAACCTTTGTAACCCTATCAAGGTCGAGAAGAATATTCGCCTCTATTCCGGTACCAGCAATCCTGCGCTCGCCACAAAGATTGGCGATATCCTGCATCTTCCCCTCTCGGGATTAAAGATTGAGAAGTTTGCCAACGGCGAGATCTACGCACGTTTCGAGGAGACCGTACGTGGCTGCGAGGTCTTTTTCATCCAGTCACTCGCCGGACAGAACGTCAACGACCTCATTATGGAGACCCTGATCGTCGCTGACGCTGCCTCGCGCGCTTCCTGCGCAAGCTTCACGGCAGTTATCCCCCACTACGGGTATGCTCGTCAGGACAGAAAGGCCGCTTCCCGTGAGCCGATCACCGCACGTCTGCTCGCCAACCTGCTTGAGGCCGCAGGCGTTGACCGTGCCATCACGATCGATCTGCACTCCAACCAGATCCAGGGCTTCTTCGATATCCCAGTCACACACCTGACCGCCCTCTATCAGTTCGGCGACTACTTCAAGCAGAAGCCCTTCGACTGGGGCAACACCGTCGTGGTCTCCCCGGACATGGGCCGCGCCAAGGTCGCCAAGAAACTCTCCGATTACCTCGGCTGCGAGGTCGCAATCGCCCACAAGAGCAGACCGAAGCACAATGCCGCTGAGGTCATGGGCATCATCGGCAACATCGTCGGCAAGACCTGCATCATCAACGACGATATGATCGACACCGGCGGCACGCTGATCGGCTCCATCAACAAGCTGAAGGAGATGGGCGCGGGCGACATCTACATCTCCGCCACCCACGGCGTCTTCTCCGGCAATGCAATCGAGCGTCTGCAGAATGCTCCGATCGTCGAGTGTGTCGTTACTGACTGCATCCCCTGTAAGGTCGCCAACGAGCTGGGCTCCAAGATCAAGTCGATCTCAGTCGCCAAGATGCTCGCTGACGCAATCTACGCAGTCTACGTGAACCATTCTGTCTCCGATATCGCAGGTGGTAACTCTGAGATGTAAGCCTCGTCTCAGATACACTTACCTGCAAGGGCCGCCGCGAGGCAGCCCTTTCTTTATGTCTTCCCATTACAGTGAGAGCTAGACTCTGGAGGCCTCTCCGAGCTCTGGGGTTTCGACAATACACCGCTTGCGGATTCCCTAACCTTGTAGATGGCCCCTGACGGGACTGCTGGCCGACCGCTGGGCTGTAACCCTTTGGTGGATAGCTGGACGCCAGCAAGTGGAGGCAAGTATCCTTTGCCCAGATGCCCACCCAACACCACCAGCGGCTTTAAGCCATGAAATGTCAGTGAGTGCAAGTAAGGCAGAAGAAGGCAAAGGCAAAGTCGAAGCTTCCCAGGCAGTATATAGATGAGTAGCGCCTTCAGGCTGTATTTGATAGCCTCTGAGTTGGGGTTCTGAGCGCCGGAAGGCTACGGCTTTCATCACGAAGATTTTTCGGGTTTGCGCATGGGCACGCCGACCATCCCCAGGATACCCCTTTCTGTCGCTGCTTCGGTATAGACAGAAAGGGGCAGAAGGAAATGATCGGTGTGGACAAAATTTAAGATATACGAGAGATGTACAGGAACAAAGAGCCTGATCGCCAGGATCGCGAAGAAGGCCGGAGTGTGTGAGCCCACTGCGAGGAAGTACGCGAAGATGGAGGACCTCTCGCCAAAGATGCCTAAGGAACAGGGAGGCGAGGCACTCCTCCCTCAAAGGGTTCGGTCGCTTCATCGATAAGATGCTCGGGCAGGAGCGCAGCTGCTGGCGCAAGCAGCGCCACACCGGCGTGCGCATCCTCGACAGGCTGAGGAACGATCACAGCTTTAAGGGCTCCTGTCCCACCGTGCAGCGCTACGTGAAGGAGAAGCGCTAGAAGATGGCGGCCGCGAGGGGCCTTACCGGCTTTTTGCCCTCGAATGGCTATCCGGTAAGTGCCAGGCCGACTTCAGGGTGAGGGGTGTAACGTCTAAAGGGGGAGATACCTCACCGTGAGCTTTTCCCACTCCAACGCCGGCCTGACGCAGGTGTTGTGGGGCGAGACGGCCGAGTGCGTGTGCGAGGGGCTTGCCGATGTGTTCGAGTTCATAGGCGACCTGCCGGAAGCGCGCGGTCTTCGACAACGCGCTCGACATAGGAAGAAGGGTCGGCGACGAGATCCGCCTGAAGCGAGCTCTTCCGCCTGTTTTGCGCCCACTATGGCCTCTCGTGCTCCTTCACAAACCCCTATTTAGGCAACGAGAAGGGCAATGTGGAGAACAAGGTAGGTACCCACCGCCGGAACATGTTCGTGCCGGTGCCGGCCGTGGGCGACGTGGAGGCCTTCAACAGCAGGCTCCTTCATCAGAGCCTTAGCCTCTCGGACAACAAGCCCCACTGGAAGAAGGGCACGCCGAAAGGACAAGGCGGCCCTCTCGCTGCTCGCGCCGCAGAGGTTCTCCTGCAGGAGGTGGGAGACGAGGAAGTGCAGCAAGCAGGGCGCGTTCACGCTCGGCGGCATCCAGCGCTACTGCGCAGGCCCCGCCTGGGCGGGAAAGGAGGTGGCGGTCTTCTTCGGCGCCTTCCATGTGGAGGTCTTCGATTCCAAGACGGGAGATAAGATCGCCAGCTACGAAAGGGAATGGGGCCAGGTCCCGACGGACAGCGCGGATCCCGTGGCGCAGCTGCGTCTGCTGTGCATAAGGCCGGGCGGCTGGAGGGACTGCGTCGTGAGGAAGTCCCTGCCGGAGGAGCTCGTCGCGTTCCTCAACGCTAAGCCGAAGGAGTCGCTCTTTGAATCGCTGAGGACGCTGTGAGCCCTGTCAATATAATGGACAGAGAAATCTCAGATTTTTTATGCGGTCTGCA
>ERZ773013.993-NODE-993-length-17522-cov-4.271827_pt1 | contig 17522 bp, 16 predicted proteins | sample MGYA00511670_ERZ773013 | MGnify/ENA primary metagenome ERZ773013 (study PRJEB29015, sample SAMEA2738120) | human oral metagenome | biome: human oral; feature: human-associated habitat; material: saliva | place: China | collected 2257 ... | reverse complement strand
TTTGACTTTAGGAAAGATCTTATGGGTCGAACTGAGAACATCTATCAACGCTCGCTCATCAAGCGACTGAAGGAAGAAATCCCAGGGTGTATAATTTTAAAGAATGACCCCAACTACATTCAAGGTATTCCTGATTTACTTTTGTTGGTCGGAGACCGATGGTTCGCTTTGGAAGTGAAACGATCGGCTTCTGCCCCGCACAGACCTAATCAGGATTACTACATTGATCGCATGAATGAAATGAGTGCCGCATATTATGTCTACCCCGAAAACGAAGACGAAGTCATTGATGAAATTCTTCGATCACTCTGAGCTTTCTGGAAGCCACGCTTTTCTCAGCGCTAGTAAGTACCATTGGTTGAACTACGATGACGAGAAGCTGCTTAAGGTTTTCGAAAACTCTCGAGCTGCCCAACTGGGTACGGAACTACACGCCTTAGCTTCGGAGCATATTAGGCTTGGAGTTCCAATGCCTGACACTGACGATAGTATTTGCAAATTCGTTAATGATGCTTTGGACTATGGCATGTCTAGCGAAGTGGTTTTGTTCTATAGTTATTATTGCTACGGAACTGCAGACGCTATCAGTTTCGATGGAGACCTTCTTCGAATCCATGATTTAAAGACTGGAACCGGAAAGACCTCCATGAGTCAGCTTGAAATCTACGCCGCTTTATTTTGTCTAGAGTATGACATGGCTCCAGACATGCCTATTCAGTTGCGAATCTATCAAAACAATTCCGTTACTACGCATATTCCCGATGCGGATCGAATTAAAAGTATCATGCAAAAGATTGTTGCATTTAATTCGTTATTGGAAGGATACTCTAAATGATTATTACGCCTAATAAAGACGAGTTAGCGCACATCGGCATTATACGTCGTTCCGGAAGATATCCTTGGGGTTCTGGTAAGGATCCATATCAGCGATCGGTTACATTTCAGTCCCTCGTTAAGGATCTTCAATCCAAGGGGATGAGCGAAGTCGAAATTGCTCGAGGCTTCGGAATGACCACTACCGAATTTCGTGCTGCTAAGAGTGCGGCTAAGACAGCCCGCCAAGCAGAAGAAATTGCACTGGTTCGAAAGCTCGATGCCAAAGGAATGTCTCAATCTGCCATTGCAGAACGTTTGGGAATTTCTGGAGGCACCGTCCGTAATTATTTGAAGCCCGATTACGAACATCGAGCAACCGAAGCCAAGAAGACTACCGACTTTCTTAAGGCTGAGGCAGATAAGCACAAGTACATCGATATTGGTTCTGGTACTGAGCTAACTCTTGGTATCAGTGCGACCACTCTAAAGATGTACACAGAGATGATGAAGGAGCAAGGATATACAGTTGAAGAGATTCATATTCCTCAGCTGGATAATCCTAAGCAAACTACCACCACTCGAGTGCTGTTAGCTCCCGGAGTCTCCAAGCGTGACGCTGTCGTTAACATGGGCGATATCCATGTTCTTGGCGTACGCACTGCGGAGGATGGAACTCGCTTATCTTTGTTACCTCCCAAGTCCGTGTCTAGTAAACGAATTTCGGTTCGGTATGATGAAGACGGCGGAAGCGACATGGACGGCGTTATTGAACTTCGTCGAGGGGCTAAGGATTTGTCATTAGGCAAGTCTAATTATGCACAGGTTCGTATTGCCGTGGATGGTACCCACTATTTGAAGGGGGTTGCTGTTTACGCAGACGATCTTCCCAAAGGTGTTGACATTCGTTTCAATACCAACAAGAAGAAGGGCACGCCTCTCATTTCCGATGACGGCGACTGCGTGCTTAAGAAGATGAAGCCTGACCCGGATAATCCGTTTGGCGCTACAATCCGTAGGCAAGTCATGCAGACAGTCAATGGTAAATCCGAACTCTCCCCATTGAATATTGTCAATGAGGAGGGGAATTGGAAAGATTGGAAGAAGGCATTACCTTCTCAGTTCTTGTCCAAGCAACCTATTACTTTAGCTAGACAGCAGCTTCGCAAAGCAGCGGATAGGAAACAGCAAGCATTCGATGAAATCATGCGTCTCGAGAACCCTGTTCTTAGGAAGCGGATGTTGTCAGATCTTGCCGACTCATGCGATAGTTCTGCTTTGAATTTACAAGCAGCTGCTCTGCCTCGTCAGGCATCGTTCCTTATTTTGCCAGTGCCTACACTTAGCCCTAAAGAAGTTTATGCACCGCATTTCAGGGACGGGGAAAAGGTAGCACTTGTTCGTTATCCGCATGGAGGAACCTTTGAGATTCCTATTGTTACCGTTAACAATAAACATGCAGGAGCCCGACGAACTTTAGGTGCTAGCCCACTAGACGCAATCGGCATTCATCCTAAGGTAGCTGCGCGACTATCCGGAGCGGACTTCGACGGGGATACTGTCACTGCGATTCCAGCTGCTGATGTTCATAAGATTCGTTCCACATCACCTCTAAAAGGATTGGAGGGGTTCAACCCATCTCGAGCATATCCCCGTCGTGAGGGTATGCCAGTGATGACAGAGCGAACTAAGGGCATTGAAATGGGGAAGGTGTCTAACCTCATTACTGATATGACCCTTAAGGGGGCTAGCGAAGCTGAATTAGCCCGGGCCGTTCGACATTCGATGGTTGTAATTGACGCTGTGAAACACAAGCTAGACTACAAAACATCGGAGGCGGATAACGGGATTAAGGAGCTTCGCGATAAGTATCAGAATGGGGGCAAGGCATCTACGATTGTTTCCCGGGCTAGGAACCCTCAACGTATCCCTGAGCGCAAGCTTAGGTCTGCTGCTAAAGGCGGGCCTATTGATCCTAAAACGGGGCGCAAGGTTTACGAAGAGACCGGCTCTAGTTATACGGTCATCAAGGAGTTTAAGACTAAACCCCCGGAGCTTCGCACCGTAAAGAGAATGATCGAAGTTCCCCAAATGGATTTGGTTAGTGACGCACACAAACTTTCTAGTGGGACCCCCATGGAAGGTTTGTACGCGGACTATGCTAATGAAATGAAGGGGCTGGCTAGTAGAGCTCGTCGTGAAGCGCTCACTACTCCCAGCATTAAACGATCCCCTAAAGCTGCCCAAGAATACGCAGTTGAAGTGGAGCAACTTAATGCTGCGGTTAAGCGTTCGCTGGGGAATGCCCCCCGAGAGAGGCAGGCCCAATTGATTGCAGGTGGCGTGGCTAAAGCTAAGATAGCTGCTAACCCAGATCTAAGCAAGGACGACAAAGCTAAGATTAGACACCAAGCCCTCCTAGCAGCGAGAGAGCGAACAGGTGCATCTAGAGCGGCATCTCAGTTCCGGCTGACAGATCGGCAGTGGGAAGCTATTAAGGAAGGAGCTATCTCTAATGCTATGTTAGAGGCTGTGGTAAGGTATGCAGAACCTGAACGTCTTAGGGAACTAGCCATGCCTAAAGAGAAACCAAAGCTTTCTGCTAACACAATCAGTAGGGCTAGAGCCATGGCTCGTAATGGTTCTACTACATCTGAGATCGCAGATGCTCTTGGTATCTCGACTGCCTCGGCTCTGGATGCATTAGGTAGGTGATCAACACATGAGATACTTGACAACACAAGACAATCCATACGATCCAGTCGAGCAACCTGATGAATGGTACAACTTTGACACTGTCAATGGTTACAATACTTACGGTCTGCTAGCTAGAGTGAGTCACACCTCGTCTGAGCTTCCTCAAGAACTCAACAATGATGAGATTGAAGCTGCAATTGATTGGATTTTGGAGTGGAATCCAACGGGAAACTACATCGTAGTCGAACATGATGAGTAAAATTGACGCATTTGCGTCGGATGTATAGGGGTTTTGTCTCTCTATGGGGAGGGGGTCCGGTGCTCTCTCCCCACCCCCCCTATGCATCGCGCCCCTCCCTTATTTTTCTCCGGAGGTAAAATTTGGGAAGGGGTTTTCGGTCTCTACCGGGTCAGTCTTTCCGTGCTCCTTTCTTGAGGGCCGGGTAGAGGCCGTAAATCTCTTCCCTATGATTAGATATGGAGATGGAACTTGGGTATAAAGCGTAAGAAAGTACCAGAAACAGCAGAAGAAGCCGAACGATCTATAATCGGTGCGGCCATGGAACTTGCCGAGAAGCAAATTCGAGAGGGAACTGCTAGCCCAGCCGTCCTACTTCACTTTTTGAAGGCCGGTGCTACCAGAGAGCAACTCGAACAAGAGAAGTTGATTAATGAAACTAAACTTGTTCGAGCCAAAGTTTCTGCTCTGGAGAGCGCAGTACGAACTGAGGAGCTGGTGTCGGAAGCTCTACAAGCGTTCCGTTTATATTCGGGAGGCTCAGATGCTGAGCTATAGTGAAATGATTCGGTACCCGACCTTCGAGGAACGACTCCAATATCTATCGTTAGATGGAGTACCGTTCGAAGAAACTTTCGGCCACGCTCGATATCTGAATCAGCAATTCTACATGTCTTATCTTTGGCGAAAAACAAGGACTGAAGTTATTGCTCGCGATAACGGATGCGATCTTGCGCTAGATGGTTATCCAATACATAGAGATATCTTGGTACATCACATTAATCCAATAACCATACGGGATATCGAATCCAAAAATCCTTTGGTGGTTGACTTAGATAATTTGGTGTGTGTTTCATACAATACACATCGCAGTATTCACTATGGAACAAGTGCTCTGGCATTGGAGGATTTCAATCCGCGCCAGCCAAATGACACTATATTATGGAGGCGAACTACATGACCATTCTTGACGAAGTAAAATCGTATCTAGGAGTGGATTCGGACGAGTCGTTCGATGCCGAACTACGAAACATAATTGATGATGCTTTAGCGCAAGCTTCTCAAATTTCTTCGCATAAAGAAGAACTTTACAATACCGATGAATTTCCAGGAGAGGCTCACGGTAAATTATTGCGTAGCTATGTTTGTTATAGTGTTCGCTTAGCATTCGACCCACCCCCTACGTCGTTTGCTATTGAATGCATTTCTAAGCTAAAGGAGGAGGCAGCATGGAGAATGAGCCTTTAGAAGATTCCTTGGCCCATTGGGGAGTAAAAGGTATGCGATGGGGCGTTCGTCGAGGCCGCGTTATCGAAGGTAAGCGTTCCAAAGGCGATGGGGCTGAGCAGTCTCCTAAAGTTAAGTCGGGATCGGTTCGCGGATTCTTGAAACGACGTCGTGATCGAAAAGCTCGACCTAACGAGAGTCGAAAAATGAAAGCAGCTCGCTATGAGCGAGAAAAGCTTGAGAAAATTCCGATTCATTATCTGACCAATACAGAGCTTAAGACAAAGATCGAACGAGCAAAGCTTGAAAAAGAAATGCGAGAGCTTGAAGCTCGACCGGAATCTGGAGCATCTAAGTTTATTAAGGATTTGGTTAAATCCGAGACTGGCAAAATTGCATCAGCTGCTGGAAAGAAACTCACAGACACACTAACTAGTGAAGAAACTCTGAAGAAACTTAATGAGCTGATGACCAGGAAAGCAAAACCAGCCAGAAGTCCTGCTGTAAATAATCTTATTAAACGAGTTTCTGGTTCGAAATGACATTATCAAATACGGCTACTCCTAAGTATTATGGAGAATTTAGGGACAGAGTTTTGCGCGGAGAAATTCCGGTTCCGAAAACCATTGAAATGGAGATGAACCGGATTGATGCTCTGATCGCTTCACCTAGGTATTATTACGACGATACAGCCATTGATGGTTTTATCAAGTACTGCGAAAATGAGTTAACGCTGGTTGACGGCGGAGACTTTAAGATGCTAGATAGCTTTAAGCTATGGGCCGAATCGCTATTGGCATGGTTTTACTACGAAACCGTGTCCGAATTCGTTCTTGATGAGACTGGCCATCACGGCAAGTACGTTCAAATAGAGCGTAAAAGAAGGCTTGTAAATAAGCAATACCTTATTGTTGGTCGTGGCGCAGCGAAATCTATGTATATGTCGTTCATCCACGCATACTTCTTGAACATAGATCCTTCTTCTACGCATCAAATAGCCACGGCCCCAACGATGCCTCAAGCAGAAGAAACTTTATCTCCATTGAAGACAGCTATCGTTCGATCTAAAGGGCCGTACTTCAAGCTATTGACATCTGGATTAGTATCTTCGGGTAAAGGTGGTCGGGCTCAGAAGACATTGTTGGATAGCACCAAGAGAGGTATTGAGAACTTTTCCAATAGTTCTTTACTGGAAGTTCGTCCAATGAATGTTGATAAGCTACAAGGCCTTCGAAGTAAGATCAACACTGTTGATGAATGGCTTTCCGGAGATGTTCGTCAAGATGTTATTGCTGCTTTAGAGCAAGGTGCTTCTAAGATTCAAGATTGGGTGGTCTTAGCAGTATCGTCAGAGGGAACGGCTCGAAACGGCGTCGGCGATTCTATCAAAATGGAATTAATGTCCATCTTGAAAGGCGACTACTACGATCCCCACACCTCTATCTGGTACTACCGACTCGATAACGTAGACGAAGTTGGCGACCCCAATATGTGGGTTAAAGCTCAGCCTAATATTGGAGTTACAGTATCATACGAAACGTACCAGCGAGATGTCGCGAGAGCTGAGAATGTTCCTTCTGCGCGAAACGATATCCTAGCAAAGCGTTTTGGAATTCCTATGGAAGGATACACATACTTCTTTCCATATGAAGAAACGCAGCCACATCCGCATCGAGAGTATTGGCAAATGCCTTGCGCTATGGGAGCAGACTTATCGCAAGGAGATGACTTCTGTGCATTTACATTTTTGTTCCCCTTAGCAGACGGAAGTTTCGGAGTAAAGACAAGAGCATACATTACAGTCCGAACTTTTGATAATCTTCCGGCAGCAGGGCGGCTAAAGTATGAAGAGTTTATTCGTGAAGGATCCTTACATGTTCTAGAAGGAGTAGTTCTAGACATGATGGAAGTTTATAACGATTTAGACGAGTACATACTAAAGTCTGAGTACGATGTCCGAGCTTTTGGATATGATCCATACAATGCTAAAGAATTTGTTGAGCGCTGGATTGGTGAAAACGGTCCTTATGGGGTTCGGAAAGTTATTCAAGGAGCAAAAACTGAAAGTGTTCCTCTAGGAGAGCTAAAAGCCCTTTCCGAAAACCGTATGCTTCTCTTTGACCAAGAATTGATGAGCTGGGCTATGGGCAATACCATCACCCTTGAAGATACCAACGGTAACCGAAAGATTTTAAAGAAGCGAATGGATCTTAAGATCGACTCGGTTGCAGCAATGGTTGACGCATGGGTTGCATATAAAAGTAACAGCGACGATTTTAGATAGGAGGGAAATGAAAGTAACTTTTAGAGATAGATTGTCCAGCGCCTGGAACGTTTTTGCGAATCCTATTACAGAAACATCCACTCCTCGCATTGTAGCGCCTTCATATGAAAGTCGTTATAGGCCGACGGGCTCGATGAATCTCATCCAGACGATGTATAATAAGATCGCAATCGATGTTTCCAACATTCCGATTCGACACGTTAAAGTAGATTCTCTAGGGAAGTACGATAGCGAGTATAATAGCTCGTTGAATCGGTGCTTAACGTTAATGGCGAACAAGGATCAGACTGGTCAAGCATTTATTTACGAGTTGACGTATACAATGCTTGAACAGGGAGTTGCGGCTATCGTACCAGTCGATACTACTAACGACATTATGGATTCTCCTATGCCTGGATCGTACGAAATTCTGTCTATGCGAGTAGGTAGGGTTGTTGAGTGGTATACAGACTCTGTACGAGTTGACGTATATAACGATCGAAAAGGTATTCGAGAACAAATTCTGTTACCAAAAGATGTAGTATGCTTAGTGCACAGTCCCCTTTATGACGTAACCTCTCGTAATGGGGGTATGGCGCAAAGGCTGAGCCGCAAACTAGATGTACTGGACTCATTCGATAATTCTGCGCTGGGAAAACGGTTGGATTTGATTATTCAACTTCCGTATACCGTGCGCGGAGAGATGCGCAAGGAGCAAGCAGAAGTCCGACGTAATGCAATCGAAGACCAACTCAGGAATTCTGAAGTTGGGGTTGCTTATGTGGATGGTGCTGAGAAGATCACGCAGCTAAATCGTCCAGTCGAAAACAATCTGTTGGACCAGATTAAATACCTAACTGAGTATTTGTATAACATGCTAGGCTTTACTGAATCAGTATTTGATGGAACGGCTGATTCTAATGTAATGCTTAGTTACCAGAATAGGACGATTCGCCCAATTCTGAATGCTATCGTAACTACGATGACTTATACATTCATTACACAGAAAGGTCAAACCACTGGGCAGCGGATTATCTACGTTCGAGATCCATTCTCAAGCGCACCACTAGACTCGATTGCATCTATGGCACAGACGTTCATTACGAATCTGATCATGACGCCTAATGAAATCAGATCGATCATTGGTCTTCCACAGTCACAAGATGCAAACGCTGACAAGCTAGCAAACCCATACACTACATCGGCAAACGCTACCGATGCAAAGCAGCCTGAAGAAGGAGAAAACAATCAAAATGGAAGTTGATATCACACGCAGCGACTTCCAGGGATGGGCTACAGTAGCCGGAGTGAAGTGTTCGGACGGTCGAGTAATCGGCAAGCACGCGTTCGATACCAACGACGGCACTACGGTTCCCTTGGTGTGGCAGCATGGGCACAATGAAGTTACAAATGTCCTAGGACACGCTTATCTCCAGCGACAAGATAAGGGTATCTACGCATACGGATTCTTGAACGGAACCCCTCAAGCCGATCACGTCCGCGATATGATTACTCATGGAGATATTGATTCCTTGTCTATCTTCGCCAACCGGTTGAAGCAGGAAGGAAATCTTGTTCATAGCGGAAACATTGTTGAAGTTTCTTTGGTTTTGGCCGGAGCAAATCCAGAGGCTCGAATCGAAGATGTCAGTGTATCCCATTCCGAATCTGGAGAGTATTCGGCACACATTTTCTGCACGGACGCCGATGCGGAGCACGCCGATAAGAAGGACGAGGACGAGGAAAAGACTTCTGACTCTAAGGACGAGGAAAAGACTTCTGACTCTAAGGACGAGGAAAAGACTTCTGATTCTAAGGATGAGGAAAAGACTTCTGATTCTAAGGATGATGAAAAGACCGTTGCAGATATTTTGGACACGTTTAATGATGACCAAATGATGGTGCTCGAGTACCTTTTGGACGAAGCACTTAAAGACAATAACCAAGACCAAAACCCATCCGAACAGGAGAACGATATGAAGCACAACATCTTTGAATCTACCGGAGAATCCGCACCTGAAAACGAGCTGAAGCACTCTGAGATCTACACCGAACTCGCAAAGCTTGCGCAATCTCACGGAACTACCCTCTCCTCCGAACTCGCACACGCTGATTACGGAATCGAGAACATCGGCTACCTCTTCCCTGATGCGAAGCTCGCCAATGAGCCCTCGTTCATTAACCGAGACCAGTCCTGGGTGACCGAGGTTGTTAACGCAGCTCGTCACTCGCCTTTCGCTCGCGTTAAGTCGGTCTTTGCCGATATCCGTGACGATAAGGCTCGCGCAATGGGTTACGCCAAGAAGGGCGCTAAGAAGATCGATGAGGTCTTCCGCCTGCTTACCCGAACCACCAACCCCACCACGATCTACAAGAAGCAGAAGCTGGACCGTGACGACCTGGTCGATATTACCGATCTCGATGTTGCGGCATGGGTTCAGAAGGAAATGCGCATCAAGCTCCAGGAAGAACTCGCTCGTGCAATTCTGATCGGTGACGGTCGTACTGCGGACAACCCCGGAAAGATCGACGAAGAATCCATTCGACCGATCCTTCGCGAGAACGATCTGTTTGCAATTCACAAGGTGATTGAGAAGACTGTTGAGGATGCCGACCTTATTGACACCATTGTCATGGCGCTCGCGGAGCTTGAAGGCACCGGAGCACCGACCCTTTTCATGGCCAAGACGCTCTACACAAAGCTCCTCCTCTTGAAGGATAAGGATGGTCGCCGCCTCTACTCGAATGCAGAAGAGCTTCGCTCCGCGTTCGGCAATGTGGCTAAGATCGTGACCGTCCCCTACTTCGAAGGTCTCCAGCGAGATCTGGGCGAAAACAAGAAGGGCGACGTTCTCGCAATTGCAGTCAACATGGCTGACTACACCATTGGTGCAAACGCTGGTGGCGAACTTGGTCTCGCAACCGACTTTGACATCGACTTCAACCAGTATAAGTACCTGATGGAGACTCGCTGCAGCGGTTCTCTTACCGTTCCTTACTCTGCTCTCACTGTTACCCGCAAGGTAACGGCCTGACCATGAGTAGGTTTTCCGGTCTGCTTGGCTTCGTCAGAACGGAATTATCTGACGGAGGCATTTACAACGAAGTATCTACTGAAATCAAGGCTAAAGGAACTTTCAGAAAAATTTCCAGCCGAGTATACAGTGAACAAGAAGTGAATGCCTCCGTTAGATTGGCCAATGAAATCTCAGTTATTGGTAACAATGAGATTTTCAATCACTTAAATTCTTTAAAGTATGTAGTTTGGAAGGGCACTAAGTGGTCCGTTACTACAATTACTTTGGAGCCTCCGAGAGTAATCATCGTACTTGGCGGGGTGTATAATGGCAACGTTTAAAGAAGCCCAATTAATCTTGTCAAAAATTGTAGGACATGACCGAGTTTACTTTCAGCCGCCAGAAAACCTCAAAATGGCATATCCAGCCGTTGTTTTCCATCTGTCGGATTTGTCATCGACTCGTGCGTCTAATACAGTTTTTTCAATGCGAGATCGATATACGGTAACAGTCATGGATAAGCATCCATTTCCGGAATACCTATACGATTTGCAAAAAGTACCCTATACGAATCTTGATACCACCTATCGTGTAAACGGACTAAATCATTTTGTTTACACAATGTACTTATAGAAGGAGTTAGCAAATGACTGCTATCACTTGGGATGCGGCAGGATCGCATGTATACCACACTGGTGTAAGTAAGGGCGTCCTGTACGTTTTCGATAACTCGACGAACGCCTACAAGGATGGCGTGGCATGGAATGGTCTTAAGACCGTTACCGAATCCCCCTCGGGTGCCGAAGCCACCTCTATTTACGCCGACAACATCAAGTACCTCACCCTGACCTCGGCTGAGGAATTCAAGGTGACTATCGAAGCCTACACCTACCCGGACGAATTCGCAGAGTGCGATGGAACTGCTCAGCTGGCAAAGGGTGTAACTGTCGGTCAGCAGAACCGCTCCCGCTTCGCTCTGTGCTACTCGACCATTCTGGGCAACGACACCAAGGGCGACCAGTACGGCGAGCTCATCCACGTGGTGTACGGCGCTGTCGCATCACCTTCGGAGAAGGCATACGCTACTGTGTCGGACTCCCCGGACGCAATTGCGTTCTCTTGGGAATGCAACACCACTCCGGTTGCCGTCCAGGGTATGAAGCCTGCCTCGCTTCTTACGCTCGACAGCACCAAGGTCGACGCCACCAAGCTGAAGGCAGTTCTCGACAAGCTTTACGGCAATGCCTCTGGTCCTGCAAAGCTCCTCATGCCTAATGAAATTATGGCACTCGTTCGGTGACCTTATGTTTTTAGCCCTTTTTCTTCCGGCAGAAGAACGCTTTGACGAGCATGACAATAGTTTTACAGATTTTCCGGAAGAACGAGTATTATTGCTGCATAGCCTAAAATCTGTAAGCCTATGGGAGTGCAAATACAAGCGTTCTTTTCTAGAGTCACCCCCGTCAACTCCCGACGAGGTGATGTACTACATTCAATGTATGTCCGATCGAGAACTGGGAGATACATTCTTCCAGCGATACGATGCTGACATACAAAAACAGGTCATTGATTACATTAGTGACCAGAAAACGGCTACGCATCTACTAGAACACTCTAATAATAATCAAGGCAGCTCGGATACACTAACCTCCGAACTGCTTTATTATGCAATGTTCCAAAACAACATTCCGATAGATGTTGAGGAATGGCATCTTAGTAGACTACTAGCACTACTTCGAATTTTTTCAGCTAAAAATTCACAGGCAACAAAAACTAATGATCCGAGATCGAGCGCGGCTGCCAGAAGTGCTCTCAACATGGCTAGACGATCTCGAACGAATTCCAAAGGATAAATCATGGATTACACTAATTTGCAAGCAGACCGCAACTGCATTCTTAACGATGCTCGCGGGTACTCTCATATGGAAGGACGCGACGGTGTTAACATCCGTCATATCGTTCTTCACCACAATGCTGGGGTTCGACAGAGCGGCGAAACTGTAGCCAGGTTCTGGGAGCGTAGCGGTACGTCAGCGCACTACCAGGTCGAAGACGATGGTACTGTCGTTCAGATCGTTCACGACTGGGATACCGCATTCCACGCTGGCGACTGGAACGAGAACCTCTGCTCCATCGGTATCGAACACGCCAATATTTCTGGCGCGCCTGATTGGGAGCTTTCCGAAGAGACTATTCGGTCCGGTGGTAAGCTGACTGGAGCTCTTTGCTACGGATACAATCTTGGCTACCCCGTTTGGGGCCAGAATGTCTTCCCGCACTCGAACTTCACGGCAACCTTCTGCCCGGGACAGATCCGAGACGAATATCGTGACCGCTACATGCAGTACGCACAAGAAATGTATCGCGAACTGTCTGGAGACGAGCAGCACACCTCTGACGATTCCATTAAGGAACGTTTGTGCTCCGCTCTCCATGCGAACGGAGTCGACGAGCTCCCCCAGCGAGCTGATGCACTGATCGCGGCATCATCGTATGGCGGTGAGACTTTCCCGTACGGAGTTGAGTTCACTCAGTCTACCGTCGGAACCTACATCGATGGCATCTGGGGCCCTGACAGCCGTGATGCACACGATGACACGACCGGCAAGGTCCAATCAATTCTTGGTGTTGAGGTCGACTTCATCGTCGGACCGATCACCGAAGCTGCACTTAAGGCAGCAATTGCTTAATTGAAAGGAGGCAACGCCCATGATCTCTATGCATCTAGATGGAGATTTCGAAACTTCAAAATGGTTGAAATCTTTTAGGATTCAACGTTTTCGTAACATCCTGAACGAAGCTGGACGAATGGGCGTTGCCGCCCTATCAGAGGCAACCCCGGTTCGAACCGGAAAAACGGCGTCTTCGTGGGAGTATGCCATAACCGAAACAGAAACCGGAATGACTGTTACTTGGTATAACACCCATGTTAATTCGGGAGTTCCTATTGCTGTTATTCTGCAGTACGGACATGGCACCGGAACTGGCGGCTTCGTAGAGGGAATCGATTACGTTAATCCTGCAATGAAGCCAATCTTTAATAAAATAGCGGAAAAGATTGAGGAGGCCGCCCGAAATGTCTAAAACGATCGATAACAAAGTCGTTTCCATTGAGCTTGAAGATAAGAAGTTCGCTGGTAAAGCAAATGAGGTTCTTGGCACTCTATCTAAGCTAAAAGAGTCCATGAATTTTAAAGCAGTGGGAAACGCATTTGACAGCGTCACTGCAAATATTCCGGTAGAACGCATGGAGCAGCTTCGAGGAGCTGTCGAAAAAGTTTCAACCGGGTTTTCAGTTCTTAGTGGAGCTGCTGCAGTTGCTTTGGGTAATATTGCTTCTAAAGCAATCCAAACCGGCGCCTCCATGCTATCGTCTTTTACGCTAGCACCTATCATGGACGGCTTCCGAGAGTACCAAAACCAGCTCGACTCGGTGCAGACCGTTCTTTCGAACACTGCCAGCAAAGGCGAGACCATTGCTACAGTAAACGCAGCCCTCGATGAACTAAATGCTTACGCAGATAAAACAATTTACAATTTCGGTGAGATGACCCGAAATGTCGGTACGTTTACTGCGGCTGGCGTTGGACTAAATGACTCTGTAGCAGCAATTAAGGGTTTCTCCAATGTCGCCGCCGTGATGGGAGCTAACTCAGAAAACACCGCTCGCGGTATGTATCAGCTATCTCAGGCACTTGCCACGGGAACTGTAAAGCTGATGGACTGGAACTCAATTGCTAATGCTGGTATGGGCGGTGAACAGTTCCAAGAAGCTTTGAAGAGGACTGCTCGCAACCACGGTAAAGCGGTTGACGAAATGATCGCTAAGGAAGGTTCATTCCGAGAGTCACTTAAGCACGGCTGGTTGGACAGTTCGGTTATGCTGGAAACTCTGAAGCAATACACGGGAGACCTTTCTCGCGAACAGCTTCTGAACATGGGATACACTGAACAGCAGACCGAAGAAATTCTGAAGATGGGCGAAACTGCTAATAACGCAGCGACTAAAGTTAAGACTTTTAGTCAGCTTATCGGCAACATTAAGGAAGCCCTCGGCTCTGGATGGGCATCCATTTTCCGAATCATTTTCGGCGACTTCGAGCGAGCCCAAAATCTTTGGACTGGCGTAGCAAATGCTATCGGCGGTGGCATCGATGCTGTAATGGGCGGCCTAGTTAACATCCTTAAGCGATGGGATGAATTAGGTGGTTGGTTCGATCTGTGGGAAGGGCTTGGCGCTCTATTCACGAACCTCCTTCGTCCTATTGGAGCCCTTGGCGAGGGTATAATCTCCGTATTTAATGGCGATGCTGGTCAAGCCTTGTTCAAGTTTACCGCGTTCTTTAGGCATGAGATCGCCGATTGGATTCGAATCTCCGACGTGTTTGCGGCAGATTTGAAGTCTATCGGAAAGGCAGTTGGAGTTGCTCTTGGAGTCGCAGCCGGAGCGCTACTAAGCTTTGCGAAATTTGTTTCTATCGTTGCGGTTAATGTTGCAAAATTTGGCTTGACCTTGGCCGGGGCGGTGGTTCGTCCGATCGTGCACCTTATGGGCAAGATTGGCGATCTTACAGCAATGTTTAAGGATTGGTTCTCTACGTTGACTAGCGGTCTATCGCCTCTCGATTCGCTGTCTCAATCCTTAAGCAAGGGTATCGGGTACCTTGGAAAATGGGTAGATGCATTCGTAGCTATTGTGAATACCGGTATCGATTCAATTTTCGCAATTATCGGGAAATCCGTATCCGTTGCTAGCGACTACGTGAAGACTTTCGTCAATGTACTTCGAATCTTTGTCTATATAGCAAAGGACGCGTTCGGAGTACTTACTGATAAGGTAAAGGACTTCGTCAAACAAATCGGTATTCTCGATAAAACGAAGCAAGTATTTGACAATATCGGGAAGAGGTTCGAAGTACTTAGCGAAAAAGCAAAGAATGTAGTAGATCCTAAGATTTCTAAACAGATTGCCGCTATCACAGATCCGTTCTCGAAGTTTGAAAGTGTCGTTAAGCGCTCTGGTTCCTTCGGAGCGATATTCGATCAGGCAGAGCTTGAAGTATCTTCAGTACTAGCCCAACGAACGACCAACCATATGGCAAATCTTCGTTTGGAAATGGATGCAGTCCGCAAGATCGGCGGAATGCTGCAAGATAAGTTGGCTACTATATTCTCTGCGCCCGTCCAAAGCATCAAGAAATTTGTAAGTGGGCTTAAAGATATCAACCGCCAGGGGGACTTCTTTAACGGCTTGTCCATTCAAATGGATTCATTTGCCGACAAGCTCGAATACCTAGGCTTTGATGTCAGCAGTTTGCGACCTATTTTACAAAACGTAACTAAGGGTCTCCAAACGATGACTGCCAAGCTTACGCATTTCTTTGAAGGCTCGATCGAAGCTGTTAAAGCAGTTATTGCTTGGGTTAAGAACGGCTTCCGAAACTTCTCGGATGAAGCAGTTAACTCATTTGCCAAGTTTGGCATTGTTGGAGGTATTCTATACACTGTCGGCACCACAGTCATTGGGCTTGCTAAGTCTGTCGCAAGTGGCACCAAGACGATTTCGAGTGGCTTCTCTAATGCTGCCAAATCGATTCGAGCATTTGTTAACGAAAATAAGACCTTCCAAGAATTCAAGGCCAACATGGCCAAGGCATTCGATAATATGGGTAAGATGCTGTCAAGTATCGGCACTCGATTTGCCCACGCCTTCGATAACGTGTCGTTCGCTGACATCATCAAGGGTATTTTCAATGCTGGAGTTCTTGCCATCGTAGCAAAGATGGTAGTCCGATTCTTCCGAAATCTTAACAACACCGTAAACGATGTAAAGAACTTTACGGGACGTGTTAGCGAGATCTTGGACTCGGTTACGAAGTCTCTTAAAGCAATGACGGACCAGCTAAAGTCCAAAGCGCTTAAGAACATTGCGGTTAGTATTGCGATTCTAGCAGCTGCATTATTCGTGCTGGCTGCTATCCCATCGCAGCAACTAATGAACGCATTGTCTGCTATCGGAGCTCTTACTCTGGGTCTGGTAGTAGCGATGAAAGCTTTGTCTAAGTTGGAAATTCCGGAAGGAAAGCTAGCTAAGTTAGGAATTGTATCGGTTCTTCTTGCCGGAAGCGTTCTGCTTCTAGCTTTCGCCATTCGAGCAATTTCAAGCCTCGACGGTGATCAAATCATGAAGGGCTTGGCTTCTATTGGCGCATTGGTTGCCGGAATGACCGCAGTTGCTAAGGTTCTTAGCAAGGATGGTGTAACGGTAATCAAGGGAACCGGTCTGATGCTGGCGATGGCTATTGCAGTGAAGATGCTAACCAAGCCGATTGCTAAATTGGGAACCATGGATACTGGAACTCTAATGCAAGGCTTGTTCGCAGTCACGGTTGTCATTGCTGGAATCGGAGCAGCAGTTGCTGCAATCGCCGCATTCTCGAACAATGGCGGAGTGACTATCGGAGCTGCGTTATTGGTCATGGGCCTAGGCCGAGCAATTAGTGCACTATCCGAGGCGGTCCTCACTTTCGGTAACATGGACTTCATGACGTTGGTTCGTGGTATCGTTGGTATTGCTGCCTCCTTTGGCGTTCTAATCGGAGCACTAGCATTGATTCCTCCGTCAGCTAGCGTCTCGTCATTTGGGCTTTTGGCAATTGTTGTCTCTCTAGTTCTGATCGCTAATGTGATTCAATCATTCTTGGCATACGACTGGGGAACACTCTTGTCCGCAACCTTCAAAATGGCAGCAGTTATGCTTGCTTTGGTTGGTATCGCTACGATTGCTTCTGGTGTTTCATTTGGGGCGGGAACGTTTATCGTCCTATCAGCTGCTATGTGGTTGCTCGCGCAAGCTATCAAGCAGTATGAAACTATTCAGCCAGGTACTATTGTTAAAGCGCTACTAGCTATTGCTGGCGGAATTGCGGTTCTTCTAGCTGCTGCGGCAATCGCACCTCTTGTGGCGCCAGGCCTAGCGATTCTGGTTGGGGTTATTGCCGCTCTAGTTGGTATTGCTTTGGTGTTCGTAGCCGCATTGACTGGATTCGTTATTGTTCTGACAGCTTTCTTTGCTCTATTGGCTTCTGCGGGCCCCATTATCGGTGGGGGATTCGCTGCTATGGCTGCTGGTATTGCTGCCGGAACTAAGATCCTAAAGGCGGTTGCTCCAGATTTGGCGTCTGCACTTCAAGAGACATTTGGGGCATTAGCTGCTGCGGCTCCGTCATTTGGAGCAGCCATGATGGCTATGATGATGGCCATTATG
>ERZ773013.991-NODE-991-length-17544-cov-29.457144_pt1 | contig 17544 bp, 14 predicted proteins | sample MGYA00511670_ERZ773013 | MGnify/ENA primary metagenome ERZ773013 (study PRJEB29015, sample SAMEA2738120) | human oral metagenome | biome: human oral; feature: human-associated habitat; material: saliva | place: China | collected 2257 ... | reverse complement strand
GCAAACAGGCCGTCTGAAACGGTATGGGATACAAGTTTGCCGCGCAGTTCCAACACCATGCGCTCGGCGGTTTTCTTGCCGATGCCGGGGGCGGAGGATAGGCGTTTGACATCTTCCTCGGCGATGGCTTGCGCCAGCTCGTCGGCATTCATGGCTGATAAAATACCCAATGCGGTTTTGGCACCGATGCCGCTGACTTTGACCAGTTGGCGGAAGGTGGCGCGTTCCTCGGCTGAGGTGAAACCAAACAGCAGATGCGCGTCTTCGCGGACGACAAGCTGGGTGTAGAGATGGACAGTTTCTCCAACGGAAGGCAGGTTGTAGAAAGTCTGCATGGAAACGTCGGCTTCATAACCGACGCCGTTGACGTCGATAACGACCTGCGGCGGATTTTTCTCAATCAATTTGCCTGTGAGCCTGCTGATCATGGTGTTCCCCTGTGATTAAAAAAGGCCGTCTGAAACCTTGCAATCGGGTTTCAGACGGCCTTGTATTGTATCAAACTTCAGCGGTAACGCGGACGAAATCAGATGGTGGATGCTAGGTTCAGATGACGGGCGCGTTCGCCTGCTTCAGCGGCACGTTCTTGGCTGCTGAACGGACCCATTTTGACAACGTATTCGTAGTTGCGTTTTTCAAGCATGATTTTGCTGTCGGATGGCAGGCTTTGTGCGGCTTGGTTCAAATAAGCCTGCGCTTCGCGTTGGGTACCGAAGGATTTCAAATCAACAAAAAATTCTTTGTTGTTTGGGGAAATAATGGTTTGAGCGGCGGTTTGGCCGGGAATGATCTGCTCAACTTTGACGTTGGCCGTGCCTTGGTTGATGAAACCCAATTGTTGGGCGGCGGCTTTGGATACATCGATGACGCGGTTGCCGTGGAAAGGGCCGCGGTCGTTGACGCGGACGATGACGCTTTTGCCGTTTTGCATATTGGTCACGCGTGCGTAGCTGGGAATAGGGAGGGTTTTGTGGGCGGCGGAGAGGGCGTTCATATTGTAACGCTCGCCGCTGGAAGTTTTACGGCCGTGGAATTGGCTGCCGTACCATGAGGCTTTGCCGGTTTGGCTGAAAGAGGAAACTTTGGTCAGCGGCGTGTAGCGTTTGCCGGCAACTTTGTAACTGCGGTTGGCAGAAGGATGCAGTTTTTCGACTCGGACCACGCTGTCGGCGACGGCGGCATTGATGGAAAGGACGCCGATGGTGGTGGCGGCTAAGGAAAGGAGGTTTTTTTTAGTAAAAATCAAAACGGGTTCCGTTCTTGAGTTGATAACGCAGCGGTTTCAGACGGCCTGTTATATGCCGCCGGCAAAACCGTTTTGTCGCCATGCTTCAAACAGAATGACGGCGACGGTATTGGAAAGATTCATGCTCCTGCTGTCGGGCATCATCGGCAGGCGGATTTTTTGTCCGGCAGGCAGGCTGTCGAGAACTTTGGCAGGCAGGCCGCGTGTTTCGGGACCAAACAGCAACACGTCGCCTTCGCGGAAGGAAACTTCGTCGGGGCGGGTAGAGCCTTTGGTGGTCAGCGCGAAAATGTGGCGGCCTTCGAGTGCCTTGAGGCAATCATCGAAATTCTCATGTACCGTCAGTTTGGCAAACTCGTGATAATCCAAACCCGCGCGTTTCATTTTGGACGAATCCAGAGGGAAACCAAGCGGCTTGACCAAGTGCAAATCGGCACCGGTATTGGCGCACAGGCGGATGATATTGCCCGTATTGGGCGGGATTTCGGGTTGGTACAAAACTATGGTAAACATATAAATCAATCACTTATAGAGTGGCATAATGCCGAAATGTTCCATGGGTGTCAAAAACTTTAAGCTATTTTTTCATTGGCGGACGTGCCAAGCTCCAGCAAAAAATCTTACCTGCGCCTGATTTTTTCAGCGTTTTCGCCAATTCGTCCAATGTCGAGCCGGTGGTAAAGACATCGTCAATTAACAGAATATTACACGCCTTCGGCAATTCGGCTTTGATTTTAAATGCATTCTTGATATTTCGCCGACGTTCGTCACTTTTCAGCGTACTTTGCGGCTCGCCATGCCGTCTGAAAACCGCGTGGCGCGGCAGCAGTGTCCAGCCGTAGCGTTTTGCCAAAATATCCGTCAATACCTCGCTTTGGTTGAATCCGCGCTTGAGTCGTCGCTCTTTGCTCAAAGGCATGGGCAGGACGAAATCGAAGTGTTCCGTCGCCAGCCAGTCCGGTGCGTTTTGGCACATTAAATCAGCCAACGGCCGGCTCATACCCAAATCGGCCAAGTGTTTCAGCTCGCGTATCATGCTGCTGACGGGCGGTTCGTAATATAGGGAGGCCCACATTCTATCAAATGCGGGCGGCTTTTTCTGACAACTGCCGCACACTGCCCCGCCCGCGACATGGCGGAAACACAAAGGGCAGCTTTGTGCCGCGTCGATAAAATATTCCGTCAAATCGTTTGCGCAGCCTCGGCAAAGGCCGTCTGAAACGGAATCGTGGCATAATACGCAACGTCGCGCATTGAGCTGTTTCAAACTGCGCCACCAAGAAAGAACATTCATGCCACACTCCGCCAAAAAAGTTTATCTGATACACGGTTGGGCGGCGAACCGCCATGTATTTGACGATTTGATACCGCGCCTGCCTGCTGATTGGGACGTCCGCGCGCTTGATTTGCCCGGACACGGCGATGCGCCTTTTGCCGAACCGTTTGATATTGCCGCCGTTGCCGAAGCCTTCGCCGGACAAATCGACACGCCGGCACACATTCTCGGCTGGTCGCTGGGCGGACTGGTTGCCCTGTATCTGACCGCGCTTTATCCCGACAAAATCCAATCGCTCTGCCTGACGGCAAGTTTTGCCCGATTGACTGCCGACACGGATTATCCCGAAGGCTTGGCGCAACCTGCCTTGGGCAAGATGGTCGGCGCATTCCAGCAGGATTATGCCAAACATATTAAACAGTTTCTACAACTGCAACTGCTGCATACGCCTCATTCCGGCGAAATCTTAAACCGGGTATTGCCCGATTTGGCGCGCTGCGGCACGCCTTCCGCCTTACAGGCCGCGCTTGAAGCGGTCAACCATGCTGACGCGCGTCCGCTGTTGCCGCTTATTCAAACGCCGTCATTGCTGGTGTTTGGACAGAAAGACGCCATTACGCCGCCGCGCATGGGCGAATATTTACACCGCCATTTGAGCGACAGCGAGCTGGTCCTTATCGACAAAGCCGCACACGCGCCCTTTTTAAGCCATGCCGACGAATTTGCCGAAATCTACCGCGGTTTTGTTGAGAAGGTTGTCTGAAAAATATCTATATTACAAAATATTAAAATACAATTGCATTGCAATTTAATAAGTTTTATTTTTAAATTTTATCTTAAAGGGACTATTAAACATGACTGGAAAGACTGTTTATTTTCGCCTACCCGAAACCGAACAAAAACATAAAAATTCTGTAACACAAGAAATGCTTGGGAAAAGCATTTCTCGTGCTTTTCGTTCCTACAAAGCGCAAGTTCCGCAATATTCAAGCGAAGAATATGAGACTGTTGCAAAACAGTTTTGCGAAGATTTCTTCTTAGCCGATGAAGCAATAGTTGCTAACTTTGCCAATCTTTCTTTGCAAGATAATTCGGAAAAAAAAATTTCTTTATCTATTCGAATTTCTTCCCATCCTGTTTTCAATCAACATATTCCTCATAACATCGCGGTAGCAGTTATCGGATATTGTCCGACAGCAACTGGTAGTCCTGTTTTTATTCCTGAACGAGTATTTCTTACACATGGAGGAATGGATGCGACTGCTTATGAAAAACAAGTTGAAACTCATTTTTATCGGTTACAGGAAAATTCATATCCGCCTCGCAGTCAAACTAATTTGCTTTCCTCTGATTTTACAAGATCCCTACCGGCATATGCCGCTAAAACTAAAGAACGCTTGTCAGGTTGGTTAGACTTTTTGACCTTTAAAAATAAGTTAATCAAACACAAAACTCAGGGGCTACGATACCTGAATTGGCAGTTCAATGAACAAACAGGGCAGGTACACTTTTTGGTCATTGCGGAAGATGAACAGGTATTGAAAAAAGCACGTGTCGCATTTAGCCGTCAAAACCTGCATACTTTTAAAAGAGAAACTTCCGATCAACCCTTCCGTTTTTTACTACCTCAAAAAGACGCCTCGCGTGTGGAGAGTGCTTTCTCACAATTAGGGCAACTTGCGAAAGACGGTGTCAAAATTATCCAATTCAACCATTCAGATAAAGCCAAGGTGAAGGCTTGTGAGGATTATCGTAAAACGTTGCAACAAGAAAATGCGAGGGAAAAAAATCAATTTGATTTCAGCAAGGCAGTATTTGCCGATGTTTTTGTCGATATTTCCGAGGAGCTGAGTAACAAAATTTCCCAATTTGAAGATAATACCAATTCAGATAAGCAGGACGGTAATCAACATTCCCGCCAAGATAAAATTGATCATTTATTCCGAAATCTTCCCAAAAACGGTTTCTTGTCTATTTCTTTAGTCGGTGATTTAGCGTTGATTGAGCGTCATCGCCGGGCGGTAAAAAACCTGCAACAAAATGAAGGTTGTTATGCGCCGTATCTTTCAAGTTATCTGTTTGATATTGAAAATGCCAACCGGCCGAACGAGATTCCCGAAATTACCGAATGGGAAAATAAAAATCTGAATGACAAACAAAAATCTGCCGTACAAAAAATGCTGGCGGCACCTGATATTTGTTTGATTCAGGGGCCACCGGGAACCGGCAAAACCACGGTCATCGCCGAGGCCTGCCTGCAATTTGCCAAGCGCGGAGAAACGGTCTTACTTGCAAGCCAAGCTCACGACGCATTGGATAATGCTTTGTCACGCCTGCAAAACCATCCTGAATTAAGGGCAGTCCGTTTGGCAAAAAGTGCCAACCGCATTACGGAAGAAGGCAAACAATTTACCGGCGAAAGTATATTGAGCAAACATTATGTATCGTTGCGCAATTATGTAGCCAAAGAATACCTGCAACCGTTTAATGAGTTGTCGGGTGAAACTGAAAAACTGCGCGAATGGGTACGACAGGCTGAATTTGTGGCACATGATTTGCAACAGCTTCGTGCAGAATACCGTACCAATCAAGGTCGTCTGAAACAAGCAGAGCAGGCATTTATCCAAGCCAAAATTGAGTTTGATGAACAGCAGGATATTTTCAGACGACATAGCCGCGATATAGAAAACATTGCACAGCTTATCGGCTTACTCAATGAGAAAAATTCCGGTGAAGCCTTGTGTAACAGCAATTTTGTTTTACCCGAAACACTTTATCCATTGGCAGAACACCTTACTAACCTTGAACATCTGCATATCAGCCAAAAGTTTTCTTACGAGCGGTTTCTTGCCGAAAGAGAAAACCAAGCTGCCATTCTTTATAAACTGATTCAACTTTATCAGCGTATTCAGGCAGTTTTGCCGAAAATGGAAGCAGATTTAGCACGATTGAACGGTGGCAATGGCACAATGGGGGCAGATACGAAAACCCTGCTGGAAATAGAACAGTTACAACAGGAAATCGATGAAATCGCTGATCAAATGGAAAATGACGACAGCAATGAACTTTCCGCCCTATGGAAAGAAAAACGAAAAGCATTGCGCCTTTTGAAAGAGAAACCGTCGGACGGTCTAAATCTCGAACCTTACCAAATTTTTAATGATGCAGAACGCTTCGCACAAAATAATCCAGAAATACTCAAACCGCTGCTGATACAGCGCGTTCAAAATCTAACCATATTCCAACAGAAATATCAGACATTGGTACAAGCCACAGTTTGGGATTTAAACAATCAGTTGCAAGGCTATGATTTGCAACCGCCAAGTGATAAAACCATACAGGAAAAGCAAGCTGACCTTGAGTCACTAGAAGAGATTAAATATCAAATTACCGAACGAGGTCGTCTGAAAAAACAACAGTCAGCACAAATACTTATCGATGGCGGGTTTTCTGCCGAAGCAGACTTTTTGGCAGAATTTGCCACACAGCAAAGCCGTTTGAACTTATTAGAAAGAGAACTGCAAACCCTGCAAACACAAAACCAAGATTTTATGCCTTTATTCTCCCATTGGCAGGAAATCCTGAAAGAGCCGGAAAAAAGAGCGGAAAAAGATTGGAGCGAATTGGAAAAGCCATTTGTGGAAAGTTGCAATCTGGTTGCCATTACCTGCAACGAAAACGAGCGGACACTAACCGATAATGATTTTGACGGTTTTGATGTAGTCATTATCGACGAGGTATCCAAAGCTACACCGTTGGAAATGTTGCTGCCTCTTATGCGTGCCAAAAAAGCCATTTTGGTGGGTGACCATCGTCAATTGCCACCGATATTCAATGAAGCCGACGGACTGACATTTGAAGATGAAGTCGAACAAAACGAAGCACAGGAAAACAAGCAAGATTCCGATACGGATTTGACCGAGGATAATCTGCATAAATTCGAAAAAATGGTCACGGCGAGTCTGTTTAAAGAATTGTTTGAAAAGGCACCGGAAAGTTTACGCGAACGCTTAAATATTCAATTTCGCATGCACCCTGACATCATGAAGATGATCAACTACTTTTATGAAGGGCAATTGACCTGCGGCAATCCGGATGCCAAGCGGCCTCATGGGATTGAGTTTAAAGGACTATTGTCCCCAAAAGACCATGTGCTGTGGATTGATACGACAGATGATGAAAAAGGAAAGCGTTTTTCGATTAATGACGGGCAAAGCAATATCAACGTATTAGAGGCAAGAATGATTGCCAAAACATTGGTGGATATGAACCGCCAGCTTGAGACATTGGGTTATGGCAAGGACAACAAAATAAAAGTAGGTGTCGTTTCATTTTACCAGCCTCAATGCCGCGTCATTCGTGATGAAATTCGAAAAATCAATAAAGATAAATTATCGTTTTCCGCAATTGATGTAGAAATCAATACGGTTATCCGCTATCAAGGCAAAGAAAAACCGATTATTTTACTAAGCCTGGTAAAAAACAATGGTGGTGATAGAACACAAAAATTCCGAGCCGGCAGAGCAAACATTGCCCGTTTTGAATTTATCAATGTGGCAATGTCTCGTGCACAAAATCTTTTATTGATATTCGGTGCAAGAAATATGCTGGAAAACCGGGAAGTCAAACTGCCTCGAATGGATAAAGCAGGATACGATAAAAAAATGGTTTATAAGAATATGTTCAAATATTTAGAACATTGGGCAGAAACAGGCGGAATTTGCGATGCGAAAGAATTTTCCGCCATCCTGCCAAACATACAACCTCAGCAAAAAGGGCGTAGATAATGGATAAATTGCTGGCAAAAAAGACCTTTTCCTATCCGATTTACCGCGCGGATACAGAGTATCGCTACCGTAAAATTGGTACGCCGACCGTATTTGCCGAGTTGTTGATGGGTCTTGCCCATAATGATTTTCCTCAGTTGACAAATAACAGTTTGGCACAGATTGCCAATGTGCTGAAACTGGATTTCACCTTTGTCCGCTATACACTGGAAAATCTTAATGATACGGGACTGATCGAACATATTGACTTACCCAACAAGAAAGATGATTTAGACAAGTTACCTCTAATCGATTTAAAGCTGACCGACAATGGTAAAAAGTTTTACCGTGAGAAAAAAATGCCGGGGCGGCGTAGAACGGAAAATGCTGAATTTTGGTTTAATCCATTATTGAATGAATATGTCAGCAAACCAAAACAAAGCGCAAGCAACGTAGAAGATGTTGAGCTGGATTGTTCCCTTTTCCCTGTTGATGAAGCTTTATTGCAGCAATTGAGCGGGCAGGAGTCTATAAATCAAAAATGGTTTGATGCCGAAACCGAATTGGAGCATGACGGCATCAGTGTAACATGTGATGAAGATACCTCTTTACCGCAAACCGTTCCCGTCAGGCTCACACTGGACGGCAACCGCTATTTGAATATCGATAGCGAAGACAAGCTGTTTTCCCAATGGATAAATACGCGCGAGCCGCAAATCATCAAAGAGCATTTACTTAAACCTATGATTTTTGATGCTGAAGACGCAATCGAATGGGTAGATTTGGATTTGCCTGAAAACGGTTTGCTGTCGCTGGTTTTGGCAGATCAGGAATCCGACACACGCCAAATCGGCAATACGGTTGAAGTTAAATTTAATGGAAATCAGGAACTTAACGATAAAACGCCGCTAATTGTCTTCTCTAACATTGCGGAAGCTGAATTACATGACAAACATCTTTTTGTTCCTGCGCGCTTAGATGATTCAGACGGTCTGACTCGCGTATTTTTCCGTTTTTCAGATAATACGCTTTTTGTGGAGGAAACAGGTTATCTCAAGTGTTATTTCGATCATCAGCCGTATCCGCTGCCGGCAAAAGTTTTATATCAAGAATCTGAAAATTGGCTTGCCGACCTGCCCGCCCTTTCCCAGCCAAATCTGGCGGTTTTGGCATTCATGGCAAATTTTGTCCCTGTAGCCGATATTCTGAAAAATTTGCCTGAGATGACAATAAATCAAGCAGTTGGCTTTGTTGAGTTGATTAAAAAGACTTGGAGTAAGCCGTTCACCCCCGAGAACTGGGAAGAAAAAATCGAGCCTCTTAATAATGAAGACGATTTGGAACAATTTGCCAAACTTTTCCCCAAGACAGATTTGAGCTTGGCAAGATTTTCAGCAGAAGCACAACGACAAGCCTTTGGTTGGGCGGTCAGTAATGAAAAATCGACGGCACGTAAAATTCCCGAATTGTCCGACCTGCTGGCGCAACATAAAGCATTAGGTCGTCTGAAACCCGACGAATTGAAGTTAAAAGACATCAAGCAAAACAGTTTGGAACAAATCGATCAATGGCAGGAAAACGTTGAAAAAATCAACCGCACTTTTCCTGCAATTTCTGCTTCAAACGACATTGCCAAACTGTCGGAGCAGCTAAAACAATGGCAGTCGGCAGTATTCCAATATTTCGAACCGATGGACGTAACACAGAAATTTGCCGTATTGGATACCAACTTTATCCGCCATCACCCCGACAGACTATTTTCAATCCAAGCAGAACGCACGGTCATTTTACCGAAAACCGTCTTGGGCGAATTGGATCATCAAAAAGAGAAAATCAAAAAAGAATTAGGACTGGCCGAGCAGCTTCTGATAGAAAAAAGCAAACAATGTGAAGCCATTGTTTCAGTCGACATTGATGCACAAATTGCAGATTGCGATGCCCGTTTAGCTCGTCTGAAAGCAGAGTTAGATACGGTCAGAATACAGTTGAACCAGTTAGACAGTAAGGAACGGCCAAATGGCTAAAAAAAACAAAAACAAGCAAAAACAGCAAAACCAAATCAACGGACAAGCCAAACCGGCGGTAGAAAAATCTCCCGTAAGGCTGGCGTTGGAGAAACAGCACGATGAATTGAATGCGCAAATCCTACAAGTCCAAAACCAAAAAGCCAGATTGGAAAAAGAAAAACACGATTTGGATTTGAAGCGGCAGCAGGCAGAAAAAGAAAAAAACCAAGCAGAACAAAGCGTTGAGCAGTCGGAACAGAAAGCCGCAGAAATACGCGCAGCCATACGCAAGATTGAAGAATTGAAACTGGCGCGGCATACGGAATCCGCCGAACCGAAAATTTTGGCATTGATGGGTGCAACAGCAGACAAGCAGAACCGCAACGGTCAAAACGATCAAGCCATCCTGGCTGTTGCCGCACGATATAAGTTGAACGATATTGTGCTTTATACGAAAGATAAGAACCTTAAAAATCACGCTACGGCTGTCGGTATTATAGTGGATTAAATTTAAATCAGGACAAGGCAACGAAGCCGCAGACATTACAAATAGTACGGAACCGATTCACTTGGTGCTTCAGCACCTTAGAGAATCGTTCTCTTTGAGCTAAGGCGAGGTAACGCCGTCCTGGTTTAAAGTTAATCCACTATAAAACCATCTGAACCGTAACGTCGTCTGAAAACGATTTAGGAGACGAATAAAATGAGTCAAATCAGCGAAAATCGCTGGCAATTGGAGCGTGAACGGGAAATCCGCGAAGCCGCACGCAAGGCAAGGGAAGCCGAAATCAGCCAAACAACGGAAATTTATCTGCGCCGTTACGAACAGCAGCTAAACGATTTGGAAAACAGCGATCTAGCTGAATTTACTTTGCAAAACATCGCTACCATACGCACTGAGATTCAACGGGTACGGCATATGAATGCTTATGACGGACGTAACCGCAGTTTTGCTATTGGTCGGCTTGTACAAGCCATACGTTACGAAGCACAGGAAAATAAAAGGGTAGCGGAAGAACACCAACGTCTGTTGCGTGAAGAGGCGGAACGTGCGGCGGAACGTTTGCGTGCTGAAATAGAAAACGTATGGATACAGGAAACAAGTAATTGGGAAAATAAGCAGGCACGAAATTTGGCATTCAAACCTTTAGCAATACTTCGAAAACGTATTACGGAGGAAAATCTAAGTATTGCTGACATAAAATCGGCGATTCGCGAAATTAAACAATCGGCAGAACAACAAGCTGAAGAAATTCGAAAAAATTTTGCTAAAACCGTACAAGAAGAAGTTGCACAAATACAAAAGTCCAATCTTTTAAAATTTATTGAAACCGCCAATCTGCCACAATCGGAATCCGAGCGGTTAAAACAAAAAATAGAGCAAGAAAATCAAAAGGATTTGACAGAAATCATCCAAGAAGCCCACCAAATCGAAGATACGGTGATTGAAAACGAAGCAGTCCGTAAGGAAATGGTCAAAGCCGTATATCAATCGCTGAAGCAAGCCGGTTTTACGGTTTTGCCACCGGTCAAACAAGGTGTAGGCGAAGACAGCGTCGTTGTCATCCAAGCAAGCCGCCCGCAAGGAAACCGGGTAAAATTCCGTGTACGTTTAGATGGTGCGGTTCGCTATGAATTTGATAACTATAAAGGGCAGCGCTGTAAAGAAGATATGCAAAAAGTATTGCCGAAACTATCCGAAATTTATGGTGTAAATTTATCTGATGAACGTGTTCTTTGGGAAAATCCGGATGACGAACATGCCGATGCCAAACCCATCAATCCAACACATACGGCAAAATCGCACTAAGGTAAAAAAATGAACGAATACATCAATACATGGCTGGAAAACTTTGAACGTCAATCCATAATACGTCGGGCTTTAATCATCAGCGGAAACATCATTGACTTAGGTTTCAACCGTTATAACAAATTAATGCCGATAAACAGAATTATTGAAGAAAGTTTAAAAGCACAAGGTTTTGAACAGGTTGTATTTTACTCCCGTTTGAATGGAATATCGGGTGTTTCCTCGCAAGAATGGGAAGGATTGAACCGGCTCGGTATGCAGACCGAAGTCGGTGAGGCTTACGATTTTGACGATGATGGTGAAGGTAATGAAGCAATATCCGGATGCATTCCCATTCAGCCTCAGGATTTTTTTGCTACCGTTGAACAAGTCATGACCAAAACACAGAAAAAAGCCGCCTTTATCGTAGATTGGTCAAATTATCTGTTCGGGCAAATTAATGCCTTGAGTGAAACAGAACGGGCTTGGTTGCAACAAATCGCCACAGGCCTGCGGGATGCCGAACAAACAACAACCGCAGAAGCGATGGGCCAACCGCAAAGCCTGTTGGTTTTTCTGTGCTCGGGCAATACCGCCTTACCGCCATCCGTTTATCTGAACAATCCTTTATTTGCCGAAATAACCATCCCCCTACCTAATATTTCCGAACGCGAAGCCGCTATTTTGGCAAGACAAACACAATGGAAGGTTAGTGATAATTTGAGTGCGGGAAGTCAATCGTTGGCAGATTTTGTTACATTGACCGACACCCTGACTTTACGCGATATAGATAACCTTGTTCGCTTATCCAGACAACAGCAGACACTTATCAATATACATAATTTAGTATCGCTGTACCGTTATGGCAAACGCCAATCCCCTTGGGAAAAATTGAATTATCAAAGATTGAAAGATGCCCAAATCACGCTGCAAAGGCGAGTCAAAGGACAAGAATCGGCAATTGGAGCCGTAAACAAGATTTTGATACGGGCCTATACCGGGCTTTCAGGGTTGCAGCATTCAGTTAAAGCCCGTACACCTAAAGGAGCGCTGTTTTTTGTTGGACCGACAGGCGTAGGCAAAACTGAATTGGCAAAATCATTAGCACAATTTCTATTTGGTGATGAGGATGCCTGCATCCGCTTCGATATGTCTGAATTTAATCACGAACACGCCGATCAACGCTTAGTCGGCGCACCGCCGGGATATGTCGGTTTTGAAGAAGGAGGGCAATTGACCAATGCAGTGAAAACCCGCCCATTCTCCCTACTCTTGTTTGATGAAATCGAAAAAGCCCATCCACGAATTTTAGATAAATTTCTACAAATATTAGAAGATGGCCGATTGACTGACGGCAAAGGCGAAACCATTTCTTTTGCCGATACCTTTATCGTTTTCACTTCCAATATCGGGGCGGCTAATATTCGGCCTGACGAAAATAATAAAGAAAATATTGCAGAACAATTTAAGCAAGCAGTGCAATCTCATTTTAGAGACGAACTAAACCGCCCAGAATTATTAGGACGTATAGGCGATGCAAACATTATCCCGTTTAACTTCATACAGGATAATGCTGTATTAAAAGATATAGCCCGAGCAAAACTTAAACCGTTGACAGGTCGTTTGAAAGAAAAATGGGGGCTTGAAAAACTGGTATTTGAAAATGAGGATAAAGCACTAGATGCATTAATCAAACAAGTAAATTACCAACACGGGGGGCGCGGCGTATTAAACGTGTTAACAAAATATTTATTCGACCCACTGGCAGAATTTCTCTTTGAGCAAGTAGAACAGCCCCATAGATTAAAAGGCAGGACATTAAAAGTCTTGCAGGCAGGAAAATATTTTGATTTCGAGTTGGAATAATGCACTGGTTGAATATATCCCATATTGTTGAAGCTACCGAAGCCGAAGGACCAGGTCTGCGTTTTGTAATTTGGGTTCAAGGATGTCTGAAACGGTGTAAAGGTTGTTGCAATGGTGAATTACTGAAAATAAAACCTGCCCACCTTATGCGATCGAATGAAATTATTCAATTACTTAAAAACGCAACGGAAAAATATCCACTAGAGGGTCTTACCTTTCTTGGTGGAGAGCCTTTTTTGCAAGCTGAAGGATTAGCCGATATTGCCGAGGCCGCACATAATCTAAATCTATCCGTAATGGTTTTTTCCGGCTACGAATATACCGAACTGTCAGAAAATAAATTTTCAGGCAGCAAAAGGCTATTAAACTCTACAGACCTATTGATCGACGGAGAATTTGATAATACACAAATAGAAACAACAAGAAATTGGGTGGGTTCGACAAACCAAAAATTCCATTATTTGACAAATCGTTATTCAGATGGGATTGAAACTCAAGAATTATCGGTAACTAATGAGTGGAGAGTAGATAGTTGTAATAATATTCAAAGTAATGGATTACCTATTAAATTTTATACATATTAATTTAACAGCATTAAAATAATATATTTTTACTTATTATACGAATACTTATGCTATAAAATGATAAATAGAAAAAGGTCGTCTGAAACATGAACTCCCAAGACAAACGCTGGCAGATTCACAGCCATCTCGCCCAAGACACCGACGAGCGCCTGCAGCTGGTCCGCAATGCACCCAAACGCATCATGCTGATTGGTGCCGATGCCGACATCAGCCGCAGCCTGCTGGTCGCGCGTTATCCCGACGCCGTGTTTGAAGAATACGATCCGAATGCCAATTTTTTGAAAACCGCCGCCGCCGCGCGTAAAGGCGGTTTTTGGCAGAAGCTGACCGGCAAAACCATCCCGCAGCATTGCCAAGCCCTGACCGCGCCGTTGCCCGAAGCATCCGCTGATATGTTGTGGGCCAACCTCAGCCTCAGCCGCGCCGACGATATTTTGCCGGTATTGAAAAACTGGGCCGCTGCTTTGAAAACCGACGGATTATTGTTTTTCACGCACTTTGGCCGCGACAGCCTGACCGAACTGACAGGCCGTCTGAACCATGAAGGCATCGAATGCGAAGCGCCCACGCTGATTGATATGCACGACTTGGGCGATATGCTCGCCGACAACGGCTTTTACGATCCGGTAACCGACACGGCCAAGCTTGAGTTGGGCTATAAAAAAGCTGCGACGTTTTGGCAGGACATGGAAACCTTGGGATTGTGGAATGCGTTGAAGTTCAGCAATCCGCAAGCGGCCAAGGAATGTGTGGATAAGATTTTTGCCAACGAAGGCCGTCTGAACATCACGCTTGAAACCGTGTACGGCCATGCCGTGAAGAAATTGGTGTTGCCGCAAGGGGAGAATGTGGTGCAGTTTTTCCCGAAACGGCAGGGCTAGTTTGGCGGTTGTGCCGGTAGGGTTGACACCGCGATTGCGTGTTGTCGAATGCGGTTTGGCGTTTGTATTGATTGCCTGCGCTGTTTGACATGTATGAAAAAGGCCGTCTGAAAAGTTTTCAGACGGCCTTTTGTTTGATTTCAAATTAAGCCTGTTTGGCAGCCCATTCGGCCGGAGTGGCGGCAACGGAAATAGACAGCGCGTGCAATTCGTTGCTTTCGAGTTGCGGCTTGAGGCCGTCTTTAATCAGGCGGTGGCGGGCGAGGCGGGCTTTGCCTTCAAATGAGGAGGAAACGATTACGGCGAAGAAGTGATGGCCGTCGCCTTCGACTTCGACGTGTTCGCAAGGGGTAACGCCTTCAATCAGGGTTTTGACTTGTTCGGGTAAAAGCATGGGGGTTCCTTGGGAAATGGTTTACTTGTAAAAGAGGGCATTATACCGAATCTTGATAAAAACAGGCCGTCTGAAAAACCAAACTTCGGGTTTCAGACGGCCTCGGTCTTTTGAAGCGTCAAATGCTTATTCGTACACTTTCAGCAGCTCGACTTCAAAAATCAAGGTCGCATGCGGAGGAATCACGCCGCCGGCACCGTGTGCGCCGTAGCCCATTTCGGAAGGAATGGTCAGCTTGCGTTTGCCGCCTTCTTTCATGCCGCCGAAGCCTTCGTCCCAACCTTTAATCACTTGGCCGACGCCCAGGGTGATGGTCAGCGGTTGACGGCGGTCGAGGCTGGAGTCGAATTTGGTACCGTCTTCCAACCAGCCGGTGTAATGTACGGTGATTTCTTTGCCTTTGACGGCTTCTTTGCCGTGGCCTTCTTGCAAGTCTTCAATAATCAGGCTCATGATGTTCCTTTCGGATGTATGGTGAAAATCGGCTCAAGATTACCATATTGTGTGGAATCGTGAAACAAATGCGCCCATATGGCCGGCAACAAAAAGGCCGTCTGAAACGGATTTTCAGACGGCCTTGTTTTATGCTAACCCTTATTTATTGTCAGGTTGGGATTTGACATCGTGGGAGACGGGCAGCTCAGGCATGGTTCGGGCAGACTCTGGAACATTGCCGGAGAGGGCTTTCAAGAAGGCAACGATGTTTTCAGTTTCTTCCGGAGCCAGAGTTTTACCCAATTGGGCTTTCGCCATGATGTTGACGGCTTTATCCAATTCCCAAACGCTGCCGTTGTGGAAGTATGGATAGGTACGTTCAACGTTTCTCAAGCCGGGAACACGGAAGAAGAATTCGTCTTCGGCTTTTTTGGTTACGTCCGCACGGCCTTTGTCGTGTTTAGGATCGTCGATGTGTTTCCAGTAAGGACCATCCACCAAACCGAATTTTTGGAACATGGTACCGCCCAAGTTGACGCCGCTGTGACAAGCGATACAGCCGTTGTCCATAAATGCGCGTACGCCTTTGCGTTCTTGTTCGCTCAGGGCAGACACGTTGCCTTTGAGGTAGTCGTCCCAACGGGTCGGGGTCAGCAGGGTACGTTCAAACGCGCCCAATGCGGTGGTGATGTTTTTGAAGGAAACCGCGCCGTCTTCAGGGAATGCAGCTTTGAATTTTTCTTGGTATTCAGGAATACCGGCGATTTTGGCGGCGGCATCGGCTTCGGTCGCGTTGGCCATTTCAACAGGGTTGAGCAATGGGCCGCCGGCTTGTTCTTCCACATCGGCTGCACGGCCGTCCCAGAATTGGCTGCCCAACAAGGCGGCATTCAGAGCAGTTGGGGAGTTACGGCCGCCGAATTGGCTTTTATGACCCGCGCTGGTCGGCATGTTGTCTACGCCGGCAGTTGCCAAGTTGTGGCAAGAGTTACAGCTGACGGTGTTGCCTTTGGACAGGCGGTTTTCGTACCAAAGTTGTTGGCCGAGTTTGACCTGTTCTTCGGTAAACGGACGGACTTTTTGCATTTCGGCTGCGTCAGGCAAAGGTTTGAACGTAGCTTGCGCGCGTTCCAACAGGGCTTTGTCCTCGGCAGAAATATCGGCGGAATTTTGAGGGGCTGAAACGGCGGCGGTGCTTGCGGCAGTATCGGCAGCGCTCGCGGCAGAAGCTGCTTGAGGGGTTTCGGTTGTTTGAGCCGTTTTCTCGCCGCAGGCGGTCAGCGCGGCAGAAACGGCCAAAGCCAAAGCGATTTGGTGGAGTTTTAAACGTGGCATAGGAGGGTTCCTTTGTTATACGTTTGTTATGTCATGGATTGCTGATTGCACCAGCAATATGCCAACTATAAAAGATAAGGCGGTTTTAATTTTTGTTGTAAATCAACCTTTTAAATTTGATAAATTTTGAAAATATAACTGATAGAGAATTTTATACTATGGAACTTTTTTATTATTTATTTACAATTGCTTAGATAAATTAAGGCCGTCTGAAAAAATAAAATTCAGACGGCCTTTTAGTTTTTATTGATTACGTTCGTTATTTTATTTTAAAAAATCTTAATAAATACGGGGTTATTAAAAAATGAAAATAATTTGCGTTATTAAGCATAAAGCGTTATAAATGCGTTAATATGCGTTAATAAATGAACGTTTCACTTTAGAGTTTTTTATGCTGATTGCTTTATTGATTATGCTGCGCGAGGGCATCGAAGCCGCCCTGATCGTCGGCATTGTTGCCAGTTTTTTGAAACAGTCGGGACACAGCGAGCTGATGCCGAAGGTTTGGTTGGGCGTGTTTTTGGCCGCGGCCATGTGTTTGGGTATCGGTTACGGCATTCATTCCGTTACCGGCGAGATTCCGCAAAAAGAACAGGAATTGGTGGTCGGCGTCATCGGCCTAGTGGCCGTGGCGATGCTGACGTACATGATTTTGTGGATGAAGAAGGCCGCGCGTTCGATGAAACAGCATCTTCAGGATTCTGTTCAGTCGGCCTTGAACCACGGCAGTGGCCAGGGCTGGGCCTTGGTCGGTATGGCATTTTTGGCCGTGGCGCGCGAAGGTTTGGAAAGCGTGTTTTTCCTGCTTGCCGTGTTCCAGCAAAGCCCGACGTGGTCTATGCCGATAGGCGCGGTATTGGGGCTGTTGGCGGCGATAGTCATCGGTACGCTGATTTATCAGGGCGGTATGCGCCTGAACTTGGCGAAGTTTTTCCGTTGGACGGGCGCGTTTTTGATTGTGGTGGC
>ERZ773013.977-NODE-977-length-17641-cov-5.920107_pt1 | contig 17641 bp, 16 predicted proteins | sample MGYA00511670_ERZ773013 | MGnify/ENA primary metagenome ERZ773013 (study PRJEB29015, sample SAMEA2738120) | human oral metagenome | biome: human oral; feature: human-associated habitat; material: saliva | place: China | collected 2257 ... | reverse complement strand
GGTATGCATGAATATGCCTCCCATTTCCTATGTCCAGGAAATGGGAGGCAGTTCATTGAGAGCTGGAGCCTTGTATGCTTTACGAGCTGTGATGCTCAGGAATCTATTGGACCTGTGCCACCATCAACATGTTAGTAGACGTGATATAGTCGCCCTGTGACGGTGAGGTCTGAGGATCGCCTGCGGTCAGCACGACAATGTCGCCCGAGTCGATGAACTTGTGCTCCTTAGTGACATCGAGGGATTCATAGAGCGTCGCGGAGAGCGAACCCTGCTCGACGGACTTAATTGCCTCAACACCCCAATAGAAGCAGCACTTGCGGATTGTGTGGTCAGAGGGGGACAGCGCGATGATCGGAAGATGCGGACGGAAGTTTGAGATCAGGCGTGCGGTTCTGCCAGAGTGTGTCGGAGCGATGATGCACTTGGCGTTGACGCGCTGCGCGGTCGTGACAGCGGCGAATCCGATGGAGCTGTTCACGTTGCGCAGGCCCTCACGCTCGTGGTAGGTCTCACGCTGCTGCAGGTACTTCTCGGTCTCCATGCAGATTGATGCCATTGTCTTCACAGCCTCAACTGGATAGTGGCCTGCTGCGGTCTCACCGGAGAGCATGACGCAGTCGGTGCCGTCATAGACGGCGTTTGCGACATCGTTGGCTTCAGCGCGGGTCGGGCGTGGGTTTCTGATCATGGAGTCAAGCATCTGGGTTGCGGTGATGACCGGCTTATAGACTAGGTTGCACTTTCTGATAATAGTCTTCTGGATGTGTGGGACTTTTTCGGTCGGAACCTCAACGCCCAGGTCACCACGGGCGACCATGCATCCGTTGGAAGCTGCGAGGATCTCGTCGAAGTTTTTGACACCCAGGGCACTCTCGATCTTCGGGAAGATGTCGATGTGGCGCTGGCCGTTCTCATAGCAGATCTGGCGGATCTCCTTGACGGCGTTCGCATCGCGGATGAAGGAGGCAGCGATTGCGTCGATACCGAGCTTGCAGCCGAAGGTGATATCAGAGCGGTCCTGCTCGGTGACGGAGGGGAGGTTGAGGAAGAGGTTCGGGACGTTGACGCCCTTGCGCTCGCCCAACTCGCCGCCAGACTCGACGACGCAGTGGACCTCTTCTCCCTCGACGGACTCGACCTTGAGGCCGATGAGTCCGTCGTCGATCAGAAGCTTAGTGCCTGGCTTGACCTCGTGGGCCAGATTCTTGTAGTCCAGCGAGATGAGGTCGTGGGTGCCCACGATCGTGTTGTCGGTCGTGACCGTGGTGTGTTCACCGACGTTGAATTGGATGGGCTTGTGATCCTTCAGCAGGCCAGTACGGATCTCAGGGCCTTTGGTGTCGAGCATAATGGCAACAGGGATGCCAAGCTTCTTTGACATTGCGCGAACGCGCTCAATATTCTTACGGTGATACTCATGTGTGCCATGGCTGAAGTTAAACCGTGCGACATTCATACCGTTGAGGATGAGCTGCTCCAGTACTTTGTCGTCGTCCGTTGCAGGTCCCATGGTGCAAACGATCTTCGTCCGCTTCTGCATGTCTTACTCTCCTTGTCTTGGCATGGGCCAGGCTATAAAAACACGGGATATCCCTTTGATATCCCTTTGTTTGCATTGTTGGCAGTTCCGCGCCCATAACCGATGAGCATTATACTAATTTGATTCGTGAAGGTAAGAAAAAAGAGGTTCAGAAGAAACGAAAGGCAACAAAAAGTCTGGGGTCATATGTGTGTCGCTTATGACCACGCTACCACACAATGGGTCTTTTACGTGGATATATGTATGCAGATTATGCAAACGAGCGCAATTGTGTCGTAAACGTTAAATAAAAACCGCCCACAGCGGTGACGCTGTGGGCGGAGATGTACAAGCCTTCGAATCTGTAAGACTAATCGACGCCAGGAGCGGTAACGACGCTCTTCGGGATGTAGTCCTCGTGCTTCGTGTAGTGCTCAGCGTTCTCAATCGTGCACTTTGCAATCTGCTCGAGTGCTTCCTTGGTGAAGAAGGCCTGATGTGAGGTCATAACAACGTTCGGGAAGGAGCAGAGACGTGCGGTTACAGAGTGACGCAGAATGTCGGACTCACGGTCCTTGTAGACGTTTGCGTTCTCTTCCTCGTAGACATCGAGGCCCACAGCGCCGAGTTTTCCAGAACGGATGCCACGAATCAGAGCGTTCGTATCAACAAGTGCACCACGAGCGGTGTTAACGAAGACGACACCGTCCTTCATCTCTGCGATGGAGTTATCGTTGATCAGGTGGTAGGAATCCTTGTTGAGGAAGGCATGTAGGGAGATGAAGTCAGCGCGTTGATAGAGCTCGTCGTAGTCGACGTACTCATCGACGATGCCCTCGTCAACGAGCTTCTGGTTCGGGTAGAGGTCAGCGCCCAGGACGTGCATGCTGAAGCCCTTGCAGATATGGGCCAGTGCGGCACCGATACGGCCGGTGCCGATGATGCCGGCAGTCTTGTGATAGAAGTTCTCGCCGACGAGGCCCTCAAGGGAGAAGTTGTTTTCGCGAACACGGATGTAACCCTTGTGGATGTGACGGTTAGCGCACAGAGCCAAGCCCATTGCGTGCTCTGCGATCGCCTGCGGTGAATAGGCTGGAACGCGGACGACAGTCATGCCGAGCTTCTTTGCCATAGGTACGTTGACCGCATCGAAGCCGGCACAGCGCATAAGGACGAGCTTTACGTTCAGGCCAGCGAGCGCCTCGAGCGTTAGAGCGGACACATCAGCGTTTACGAAGGCGCAGACACCGTCATACCCTTTAGCCAAACCGGCGGTCATAGGATCGAGGTTTGCTCTGATGAAGTCGCATTGGACATCAGGATAGTCCGGTAACACCTTCGTAAAGGAATCTCTGTCATAGCTCTTGGTTTCGTAAAACAGGAATTTCATAGTGTTCCTCCAACACATTGGTCGTCACCGAAATCCGGTGATACTCCTACCTGTAACCTAACCGAAACGGCTTATCCAAATAGTAGCTTGAAAACTTGGCATTTGTCACCGTCATCTTAAAATTATTAGTCCCTCTGAACGATTTTTCTTGCCTGTTGTGCAATTCCTCTGTGATCTGCAAGAAAAACCGTCTTAACGGTTGGAATTCAAACAAATTGGTATGGTTGCAAACAATTTGGCTTATCTAATTGTGGGTTTCATCTTGCTTGGATATCGCTAAGTTCCTCTCATACACATATGGCTGTCTCAAAATGCTTGTCGGTCTGAGTGTGGGGACGCCATCGCTCACTGTAACGGCAGGGGTTGAAACAGCGTGGGTGGGGTGGCGAGTGTTTCACATTTGAACGCCTTGAGCAGAGACTGGCGTAATCGGAGCTCACAGTATCGAAATATTCTTTATTTTTGTTACTATAAGAATCGAGTTAGGTAGATTGCGCCATGTATGGCAACCTTGATGGGCCCTTGCCCCAACTCCTGGGGAATTATGATCGGGCATCAATCTACTGGCGCACGAGACAACCCCAGGAGGAACACAAATTGAAAGAGTATCTGCAAAAATCCGAAGATGTGGTGCAAGCTGTCAAAAGTGATACCAAAAACGGTCTGAGCGAAAAAGAGGCTCAGAGACGTCTCGACCAAAACGGTCTAAACAAACTTGCCGAAGCGAAGAAGACCCCAGGCTGGATCCGGTTCTTCCAACAGATGGCAGACCCGATGATCATCATGCTGATCGTCGCGGCCATCATCTCGGCGCTCACGAGCGTCGCTTCGGGAGACGGCGACTTTGCCGACGTTGTTATCATCGTCTTCGTTGTCGTGGTGAACTCTATTTTGGGCGTCGTGCAGGAGACCCGTGCAGAAGAGGCCCTGAAATCCCTGCAGGAGATGTCGGCGGCTCAATCAAAAGTTGTTCGTGACGGTTCAGTGCTGGAGGTTCCCTCCTCGCAGCTGGTCGTCGGCGATATCGTCAACCTCGAGGCCGGCGATGCAGTCCCGGCAGATTGCCGCGTCATTGAGAATGTGTCGATGAAGATCGACGAGTCAGCGCTGACCGGCGAATCGGTACCGGTGGAGAAAGCCGTGGCTGAGATGCAGCTGGCTAAAGATGTGGACGACGTGCCCCTTGCTGACCGCAAGAATATGTGCTATATGGGCTCCACAGTCGTCTATGGCCGTGGCAAGGCTGTGGTTGTCGCTACCGGCATGAATACCGAGATGGGCAAGATCGCTGACGCCCTGAATGAGGCTGAGAATGAGACGACCCCACTTCAGAAGAAGCTGGCGGAGCTCTCAAAGATCCTGTCGGTTCTGTGCATCGTCGTCTGCGCGCTCGTCTTCGTTATCACCTGGATAAAGCACGGCATGGGCTTCTTCAATAACCTGCAGCTCGTCCTCAACACCTTTATGATCGCCGTGTCTTTGGCCGTTGCCGCCATTCCTGAAGGCTTGGTAGCCGTTGTGACGATCGTGCTTTCCATTGGCGTCACGAAGATGAGCCAGCACAACGCAATTATCCGTAAGCTCTCCGCAGTCGAGACCTTGGGCTGCACCCAGATCATCTGCTCTGATAAGACCGGTACCCTGACCCAGAATAAGATGACGGTTGTCCGTCACTTCACTGAGGATCAGGATCGACTGATGCGCTGCATGGCAATGTGCTCTGATGCAACCTGGGACGTCGAGGGACACAAAGCGATCGGTGAGCCGACTGAGGCCGCACTGGTTGCGGATGCCGCCAAGCTCGGCTTCACCACGGGCGACCTGAACGCGGCGAATCCCCGTATCGGTGAGGCCCCATTTGATTCTTCAAGAAAGATGATGTCCGTCGTCAATGCGGCGCCGGACGGTAACTACATCCAGCACACCAAGGGCGCCCCGGATGTAATTCTGGCGCACTGCACGAAGGTCCATACGCAGGCAGGGGATGTGCCCCTTACCGACGAGTGGAGAAAGCGCATCATGGAGGCCAACAAGGGTATGGCTGACCAGGCGCTGCGTGTCATGGCAGGTGCACGTGTCAACTACCATCACAACAAACCGACTGACTTTTCCCCTGAAGCCCTCGAGCGCGATATGGTCTTTCTGGGCCTTGCGGGTCTGATCGACCCGATCAGGCCTGAGGTCAAAGACGCAGTGGCTGAGGCTCACCACGCCGGTATGCGTGTCGTTATGATCACCGGCGACCACATCGATACCGCGGTTGCAATCGCTAAGGAACTCGGTATCATCAAGCACCGCTCTGAGGCCATCACCGGCGCTGAGCTCGACAAGATGAGCGATGAGGCATTCTACAACAACATCGAGAAATACTCCGTCTACGCGCGTGTCCAGCCTGAGCACAAGAGCCGTATCGTCAACACCTGGAGAAAGAAGGATAAGGTCGTCGCAATGACCGGCGACGGCGTCAACGACGCTCCTTCCATCAAGCGTGCTGATATCGGTATCGGCATGGGTATCACGGGCACCGACGTCACCAAGAACGTGGCTGACATGGTTCTGGCCGACGACAACTTCGCGACGATCATCGAAGCCTGCGAAGAGGGCCGCCGCATCTACGACAACATCCGTAAGGCAATCGCCTTCCTACTTTCCTCCAACCTGGCTGAGGTCATCTCCGTCTTCGTTGCATCCCTCATTGGCTTTACGATCTTGGAACCGACGCACCTGCTCTGGCTGAACCTGATCACCGACTGCTTCCCCGCACTGGCAATGGCCATGGAAGAGGCAGAGCCAGGTATCATGGACAGAAAGCCGAGAGGCACCGAGGATAGCATCTTCGCCAACGGTATGGGCCTCGACTGCATCGTCCAGGGCTTCATGGTCTCGGCGCTGACCCTGATCTCCTACTTCGTGGGCCTCTCGCTTGAGAATGTTCCGCTGGACGCGGTCCTGTCCGGTCATAACGCAGGGTTGGACGGCATGACGATGGCATTCCTGACACTCTCTATGGTCGAGATGTTCCACTCCTTCAACATGCGCAGCCGCCGTCAGTCGATCTTCAAACTTCCGACCCAGAACAAGTGGCTCTGGTACGCGTTTGCAGGCTCTCTGGTCCTCACCTTTATCGTTATCGAGACCCCGCTCTCGGTGGCCTTCGGCTTCGCTGAGATCAGCGCCGGTGAATACGGCATCGCAATGTTGCTTGCATTTGCTATCATTCCTCTGGTAGAGCTTTATAAACTTATCATGAGGGCATATGACAGGAGCAAGGCAAAAAAGAGTGAGCAGAGCGAGTAGAATAAACAGTAGAATAAACCACAAACGTTCACACAAAGGTGCCGGCAAGAGCTCTCGGGCTCTGCCGGCCCTCTCTTCGTTGCAGGCACTGCCTACGTGGGCAGACCTCACACCTACCGAGGGACAGCAGCAGGCTTTCCAGAAGGCAGCGAACACCTTATCAGAGCGTGAGGGGGCAGACCCTACCGAATACGAGCTGGGCTGCGTCGTGAGGCTTGACCGGAGCTTTCCTGCGATCCTGACAGAACAGCGCCTCTGTCGTGCAGAATTCTCTGCAGCGCTCACCAAGTGGGGTGACTCAAAGGTCGCCGTGGGGGATTGGGTGTGTCTGAGGGTACCCGTTCAGTATGAAGAGATGTTGATTGAGGAAATCCTCCCGAGGAAGAGCGCCCTGGAGCGCTGGCGGGGTGGCTCCCGCGGTGAGAAACAGGTGCTGACTGCCAATGGCGATCTCGTGTTGGTAGCGCAGGCGATTGGCCCTCACGGAATCGACTACAACCGCCTGGTCCGCTCCTGCGTCATTGCCCGTGACTGTGGCTGTGATACGGCAATCATCCTGACAAAAGCGGACCGCTGTAAAAGCGAACAGGAGCTTGCAGCCATCGTGCGGAAAGTCATCACGTCGGTCGGAGGGGATACTCCTATCTGCGTAACCACGACGAAGACGGCCGGGCTTGAAGAGCCACTTCACCACCTTGAAGACAAATTCAAGGTGGGGATCGGCTCACAGGCGGTGGAGAACCTTGTCGGAAGGGGTACGGTAGCGCTCGTTCTCGGTGAGTCTGGAGTGGGGAAGTCCACCCTCCTCAATAGTCTGATGGGCCACGACGTCCTCAAGACCGGTTCGGTCAGACGCTCCGACGATGCAGGGAGGCACACGACGGTTGCGCGTCAGATGGTGCGCCTTCCTACCGGTGCCATCATTATCGATATGCCCGGTCTGCGTACACTTCCCCTGGTGGGGCATGAGCGGGGGCTGGCAAAGGTCTTTCCGGATATCGCTGCCTATGCGGCACAGTGCCGTTTTCGGGATTGCACGCACACTACTGAACCAGGCTGTGCGGTAAAGCAGGCCTTGGACGAAGGAAAATTCGCCTGTGCCCGTTACGAGGCCTATGTGGCACTCGCCCAGGAGATGCGCGATAGTGCACAGAGTCTGGATCCGGACGTAACACTGTAGCTTGAGCTTTATAGAGATGTTGTAGATGTCTTGGAGAGGCCTTCCACTCACGGAGTGGGAGGTCCTTTCTGTTAGATCGCTCACCGGTGCGTTCTATCTTGCGTGGAAGATGCTTGTTCGATACCGGTAGGGAGCTGTTTATGTTCCCAGGTTGTCAGATGCCTTTCTTCCTACAGTGGATTTCAAACGAAGGAGGGAAGGCGTGTCCAAACGGTTTAGGGTGATCTTTTCTGTTGCCTGTGCGGTGCTTGCATTTCTGCTGAGCTACCTCTACGCCCAGCAGGTGCAGGCGCAAGCTTCAGCGCAACGCTCAGAGGCGCTTGAACGCTACGGCGGTGAAGTTGTCGATCTGGTCGTCACTACGAGAGATCTGTCCCAGGGCGAAGTTGTTCGGGCTTCCGATGTCACGACCAAAGAGTGGATTTCTGATCTGGCACCCTCGGGCGCCCAGACCGAGAAGGACGCGGTCGTGGGCAAGCGGCTGACGAGCACGGTACCCAAAGGTAACCCCGTGTGTGAAGCGCATTTCGATCGGGACAGCGCGGATCTGGATATTCCGGAAGGCTATGTAGCGGTGACATTGCTGCAGACCGACAATCTGGGGATCCCTGCAAACCTGAGCTCCAACACCAAGCTCATCGCCTACTCGGTCGGAAAGGATTCGACCAAAGAGCTGGCGAACGATCTGCAACTGCTTTCGCAGAGCGGAAAAGACGATAACCAGCTGGGCTCGCAGAGCGTCACGATCGCAGCCCGGCCGGAACAGGTAGCTGGCGTGCTCTCTGCCAACGCCGCTGGGAATCTTCGACTCGCCGTCCCTTCGGCACAGAATGCTCAAACCCAAGGAGAAGATGCTTCATGAGATGGATCGGAATTGCCGCGCAGCCCTATCGCAGACCGCTGGAAGAGTTGCTGAACACCTACACCGTGGCCGAAAGCTTCCTCTGGGTTGAAAGGCCTGAAGAGATACGACGCATCTTCCTGCAGGCGATGCCGGGAGAGTGCAACGCCCTGGTCGGTCCCGACGCGACGAATGGCGTCCCGATCAATCTTGCGGCGGCGCTCGCCGAGGATGGACATGCCAATGCGGTGGTTGTAGCTCAGCCTGAGCCTTCCGGTTCCTTCCGCTCACGTGCCAAGCAGGCAGGCATCGCCTCGGTGATCGATATCACCTCGATCAAAAACCAACTGGAGGCGGGCGCTGACCGGCAGCCAACCGGAGCCTTTCGGGTGTACGAGCCGCAACCGCCTCAGCGTCCTGTATCGAGCAATACTGGATCGATCAACAATACCGCTCAATCAGTCAATAATACCGGTCAGTTCGCGCAGCAACGGGCAATGGCTCCGGTGGGAGACAGGGCTGCCCCCAGTGACAGTGCAGTGCTGAACTGTGACACCGTCCATGCGCGGCGACCCAATCCCTGCCCCATTCTGGTCGCAGCCTCAGGCAGGGGAGGCGTAGGAAAAAGCGCGCTTTCCTGTGTGATGGCGTGCGTGGCGGCACGGTGGGGGCTGAAGGTCTCACTGTGTGATTTTGATCTAGCCTGTGGCAATGATTTTGCATACTTAGGACTTTCGGGGCCAGCGGCCCTGGATGGCTTGGGGGATGTGGAAGCCGTTGGGGAGCAGGCAGTCGCGCAGTGCGGCAAGATGGCAACGGAAGGGGTGTCGCTCTGGGGTCCGTGTGAGCGGCCCGAGAATGCGGAGCTCGTGGCGCCGTATGCTGGGACACTCCTGTCGCTCGTTGCAGCACGGTCCGATCTTGTAATTGTAGATGTGGGGACTGCCTGGAATGATGCTGCCGCCCAGGCTGCGCAGATGTGCGATCGACTACTCTTGATCTGTCCTGAATTCAACGGGATGGCAGCCTCGCTTTCACGGGTAGGAGGTCTTGCGGTGCGTCTCGGCGTCGCGCGAACCCGCATCATCCGGGTTATCAATCTCTGCAACCCCAAGAAGGTGCAGGAGACCTTCGTGAACCGAGCCGATCAGGGCCTAGAGGCTGCCCGCACGATCCGGGTGATCGATGGAGGCTTGGAAGCCGATGAGTTGATACAAGCGGGACACGTACCTGAACTGGTCAAACAGAACCCCGAGATGATCAGGAGCGCAGAGCATCTGTTAGCCTCTGTGCTACAGGAGATGGGGCATCTACCCTCAGTACAAGCGGCACACAAAGCGCTGCAGTACAAGCAGAAGGGGACCAAACATCACTTCTTTGGCCGCAAGAAAGAGGCGGTCTAGATGAGTATTCTTGAGCGCGTGCAGCATCAGTCCCATACGGGGGATACCGCGGTTGAACTAGACGGTATCACCGCCGAGATGCGTCAGCACCTAAAGAATGCGCTGGTGCAGGAGTTGGGGCTGACAACGGTGGCGGACCTTGCCAGCGGATCTGATGTGAAACGGGCACGCACAGAGCTGAGAGTAGCCTGCGAGTCGCTGATCAATACCGAGGAGTTTGATCGGCTCAGCTATGAGCAGAAACAGTCCTTAAGTGAACAAGTGGTCGATGAGATCTGTGGGCTCGGCCCACTGCAGCCACTGTTGGACAACGAACAGGTGAGCGAGATTATGGTCAACGGCGCCGGTTCACTCTTCTTTGAGGAGAATGGAAAACTCAAACGGGCCCAACGGGTCTTTGAAAACGATGAGCAGATCCTGACTGTAATCGATAGGATTTTGGCCCCCTTGGGGCGTCGCTTAGATGACAGCAACCCGATCGTGAATGCCCGACTTCCCAATGGCTACCGCGTCAATGCAGTCTCCTCAGCATTAGCGATTGATGGGACCGCCGTGACGATCCGAAAGTTTTCTGACCGCATTGTGGATCTCACGCAGCTCATTGCTCTGGGGTCAATTCCTCCCTGGTTTGCGCGGCTGTTGCGCTGGGCCGTGAAGCTTCGCTGCGACATTGCAGTGGCAGGAGGTACCGGCTCTGGAAAGACCACCTTGCTCAACGCCCTCTCCCGTGAGATTGGGGAAGACGAGCGGATTATCACTATTGAGGACTCTGCAGAACTTCGGTTTGAACGGTCGAGGAATCTGGTGCGGCTGGAAGTCCGTAACGAGTCGCTGGAAGGTTCGGGCGCAGTCTCAATTCGTGAGCTTGTGAAGAATGCCCTCCGGATGCGTCCGGATCGCATCATCGTCGGTGAAGTCCGTGGGTCAGAGACGATCGATATGCTTCAGGCGATGAATACCGGCCACGATGGGTCGCTCACGACCCTGCATGCGGGGACCGCGGATGAAGCGATTCTGCGGTTAGTACTGATGGCACGCTTCGGTATGGATTTGCCAGCAGAGCTCATCGAAGAGCAGATCGCTACGGCACTCGATCTGATCGTAATGTCGCAGCGCATGCCAGATGGATCGAGGTTTATCACATCGCTGCATGAGGTATTGCGCGCAGAGAATGGTGGTGTCTCACTACATGAATGCATCCATTTTGATCGGGCGAAGCGGACGTGGTCGCTGGTCGCAGTTCCACACTTTTTGGGACAAGCAATTGAGGATGGAGCGTTAAGCAAAGGGGAGGTGAGCGCATGGCAGGCTTCCTGTACTGCGTAAGCATCGCGGCGCTTGCGACCCTTTTTGGGTCTGTAGTCACCAAGAACGAAGCCCCCTATCAACTTCGTACGAAGCGGGAAGGCCTATTCAAGCTGCTGGCCGGAACGGAGCTTGCGCAGGCACTGTCTCAGTGGTCTGCCTGGCAGACGACGATGCGATGGCTCCAGAAGTATCACGCTGTTGCCTATCCCTCAGGGATGCTGCTGGCAGTTCTGATTCTCATCGGTCTGGTGGGGTTTGTGCTGACGCTCTCACCCTTAGGTGTGTTCATCTTGATTGGACTCTACTTTGGAGGTATCAGCTTGCTTGCCAGTCGCATCAGACGTCTTGAGCGTCTGCAATTGGTACGCGATATCCCCGATGCCTTCAGAACGCTGGCGACGGCACTGAGCGCAGGCAAAACTTTACGGCAGGCGGTCGAATACATTGGAACCACGATGCAGGGAACACTGGGGGAGGGCTTCAGCCACGCAGCACTCAGGCTTGAAGCCGGAGCCTCACTGCAGGATGCCCTGGAAGGGATCGAGCAAGAAGTGGATGGTCCGGGGATGAATCTGATGGTCTGCGCTTTGGAGATCGCGCAGCGGACCGGCAGCCCGCTCAAAGATCTATTTTCGGATTCGGCACGCTACGTCGAGAAAGCGAGTGAGCTCAAACGGGAGCTTTCGGTCAAGACCGCACAGGTTAGGCTCTCGGCGCGGGTAGTCTGTACACTCCCGATCCTGATCGTCGCATTGCTTGCACTGATCTCACCGGATTTTAAAGCCGGACTGCTCACCACTCAGGGGCTTACCTGCATTGCTCTAGCAGCACTGATGGACGCGGTTGCGATCCTCATTATCAAGCGGCTCGCGCAGAGCGTGATGTAGATGGAGGCGTTGGGGCTCTATTTTACGTCGGGTATGAGCGCACTTGCGTTCGTGGCTGTCTGGGTTCTCTCCGTCGGGCATCGTTCGGTACAGGTACAGAAGACGTCCCGCATTCAGTTTTCTACGAGAAAGGGCAGACGAAATGACGCACAGCTTCAGACAGAGTGCCTGAGGGAAATGCCGATCTTTCTAGATATTCTCTCGCTCGGTCTCTCTGTTGGGCTCTCCTTTGACGCATCGCTTGAACTCTACTGCCAGCGCGGCCACAACGGACTGTCGCGCGAGCTGCAAAGCGCTCTTTTCCAGTGGAGATGCGGATTGAAAAGTCGCGATGAGGCGCTGCATGAACTGGCGGTAAAGCTCAGAAGTCCTACATTCAAGCGGTTTGCCGATGCAGTCAGTGAGGCGCTCATGCTCGGGACGCCCTTGGGGGAGACGCTGCAGTCACAACGTTCTGCCCTTAGGGAAGAGCAGCGTCTGGCTGCGGAGGAGCGTATCGAAAAGGTTCCGATCAAGATGTTGATTCCGCTGGGGACGCTCGTCGTCCCGGCAATGATGCTCGCAATTTTGGGTCCGCTCTTGGGATCCTCGTTGAGTCTAGGTTAGGAGTTTGCTATGGAGAAGCTTGCTGCGAAGGTTACCTTAGCCCTGAGACAGGTTGTTCTCGAGAAGAAGGGGCAGGGGACCACTGAGTACGCCATCCTCGTCGGCGTCATCGTCGTAATTGCAATCGTTTCGATCCTTGCATTCAAGGATCGTCTGACCCAGCTCTGGAACGATATCGCTAACGGGATCAACTCACTATGAGCGGACATAAAGAAACTTCCAACAGGAGAAAGCTGTTGTTCATAGGAATCGCCGCGGTGGTGGCGCTCGTCTTCTTCGTACGCGTAAATCATCCGTTGCCTGAAGTGGGTAAGCAGCAGGCTGCAGAACAGGACGCCCAGGAGGAGGCACTCGAAGAGCGTGTCGATGAGGTACTCGACCACCAAACCACTGAGGCCGATAGTGCAGAAGGGCAGGAAGTTGAACGCTACACAGTCAATAAATCCCTGAAGGCCACTGGAACAGAGCTCCTGCGTCACTACCAGAATCAGCGCAACTGCATTCTCCTGCGCGCAGGCTATCTCGATCTGCTGGGACATACCTGGGGCTTTGCGGTCCACGGGGCTGGCTGGGCGGATGTCTGCATCATTGAGACCGCGCCCCATAACGCAACCGACGTGAGGATCGTGCATCTGACCTGAGAGGAGGGCTTCGATGCCAGTGGTACAGGAACAGTCAGGGCAGTCGACCGTTGAGTATGCGGTCCTGCTCAGCGTCGCCCTAGCCGTGATTCTCGCCCTCTCGGCGTTGTGGCACTACGCGGCGAAAGGCTCCCTCATCCAAGACGTGCTCGATGCCTGCTCTCACCTGGTTCAAGGAGGGGATGTCCTTGAACTCCTGCTCTACTGAAGTCGGGCAGGCAAGTGTCGAGGCGGCCTTTCTGATCCCAATCTTCTCTCTGGCGCTGTTGTTGCTTCTGCAGCCTCTGTGCCTTCTGTACACGAAAACCGTGATGTGGAATGCCGCCGCCGAGACGGCACGGCTTGCGGAGACCAATGGCAGCAGTGAGGACTGCACGGAGTTTGCCAAACGGAGGCTGGCAGCGCTGCCTGAGCTCCCACTCTTTCATGAAGGGGAGTGGGAGATCGAGATCGATGGGGCGCAGGAGCAGCAGGTGACGGTCACGATCACCGGGTATGCTAAACCATTGCCATTCCTGGGACTGGTGGCGGCGATGCAGAACGCAGGTGACACTGATCGCTTTGAGTTGAAGACACAGGTTACGGAGCAATTGAGGCCGGAGTGGCTTGAAGGCGACTATGTGGAATGGATTGAAGCGTGGAACGATGTCTGAACATAAAACACAGAGACAGAACTTTGCTCCCCTGAGCCTTAACTGCTTTATCGACGAGGAAGGGGGTTACACTACAATTGCTGCAGCAGTGGCACTGATCTTGAGCGTCACGCTGATCGCGAGTTTGGCCACTGCGGGATGGGCGCTAGCACGCAGTGCGGATACTCAGGCGGTCGCGGATAGTGCCGCTATCAGCGCGACTCAGGTGGTGGGATCCTACACAGTGATCGTGCAGGTTTTGAACGCCTGCGTCCAAACCCTCGGTATCGCTGGCATGCTCTTAGTCGGTGTTGGAATGGTCGCTGCAGCGGTGCCGGGATCCGCCGCAGTGGGTACTGCTGCCACGGATGCCGGTATCAAAGTGCTTCAGGCAAGAAGGACATTGGCACAGAGTGCAGCGCAGGGGCTCTCGAAGTTGGAGAAAATACTGCCGCTGTTGTGCATGCACGCCGCTACTCAGACTATCGAGGCGCAGTCGACGGACTCTCTTACCTATCGTGGGAGTGCTTTGCCCTTTCCGATGCAGAGCGAATCTGATTTTTCGAGTGTCAATCAGGAGATCGACGAGGAAGGGCTTGAAGAGACCAATGCGGATCTGGCGGGGGCCTCTGAGAAGAAGGAACAGTACCAGCAACAGGAAGAGAGCTCTAAGGAGGAAGCCTGGAAGGCGGACTGTGTCCCTGACCCCTACTGTATGCGCGAGCGTGCAGGCAAGTTGGGGCATCTCAATTCCGTGCAGAATCCCGAATGTCCCTCAGTTGCAAGCTGGAATTTTGGTATCGCGCTTGACCGAGCCCGCGCGTATTACGCACAGCGCCTGGCCAACGAGAAACAGACCGATCCGGGCATTGAAGGGGAAACGGACTCGGCCGTGCGCAAAACCTTCTACGCCTATGCGGAACAGAAGATGCAGGATGGGTACTACCGGGAGCTTCCCGATGGCACGCTTGAGATGGATCTCCCGGCACTTCCCCGTGATACCGACCAAATGAAAGAGACCACGCTCTATACGCAAAGTGTGTGGCCGACCACCGATGAGGGAGGAACGAGGGTGATCCACAGCGTGAAAGATTGTCCCGGTGCCACCGGAGCGCCTTCAGGAACCGCTTCGCTTTCCCAACTCGATGCCGGTGAAGTGCAGGAATGCGAGGTTTGTCGCCTGACAGCTTCAGCGCAAGGGAATGTTGCGTCAGCAACGACGAATACCCAAAGCGGCTTTGAACACTACTGGCGCATCATTGAGGAGGCTTCCAAGACCTATCAGCAGGCATGTGAAAAGGAAGAGCAGGCCGATTTTGAGGTACGGGATCTGGCAGAAGAAGGCTCCGATCGGTTTGATCAAGCGCTGCAGATACTCAAGACTTCGAAAGCAAGTCTTTGCCCGCCGGGAGCCTGGGGATGTGTGGCGTTTGCGCAGCGACCCCAAGCAACCAAACTCCCATTCACGGTGGGTGAAGTGCACGAATTGCCGCCAGGGATCGCGATATCTGCTGCAGTGTTGGCAGAGGATAACGACGAGGAACATGGGTCAGTGCTGACGCACTTTGCCGATGGGTGGCTGGAGACCTTCGGGGAGACCGGCTCCTTCATCCAGACAACCTTGTCGCTTTGGGATAGCCTGCTTGGTAGCTACCGGAGTGGCTACAACGATCTCGCCTCCATTGCAGATAACCTCTTCGATGGGATTGGCGGTGTTCTGGGGAACGACAGTGCCCAGTGGCTCAAGGATCAACTAACCTCACTGCTGCGCGACCTGGGCCTCCAACCCGCAGATACCAGGATGAGAAAACCGGTGCTGACACAGAGTGGCAACGTGTTGACCCAGGCAGGCATCGAACGCTCAGGGTTCCGGGATCGGCTTATTGAGCTGGCTCAGTCCGGCGTGGAAACGCCGGAAGGTGTTGCAGATGCCTTTGGGATTGTGATTGGCGCCGCAGTTTCGGATGCCCCGTTTGAGCTTGCCCGCTTTACGGTACCCGGCTCCGGTAAGGAGATCCCGCTCACGATCGATCTGGGAGGCCTGCTATGAGGGGAAGTTCAGGGCAGATGAGTGTTGAGTTGGCTGTTGTGTTGCCCGTGGTGATCGTGATGGGGTTTCTGGTGTGGAACCTGGGGCGTTTCATCAGTGCCTGTACACTCTTTGATCGTAGTGCGAGAGATATTGTGCTTGCTCAGGGTGTAGCACCCTCCGGAGAGCAGACGCAGCTGCGGCGGGTGGATGAAGTTCAAAGCGCCCTGCAGTGTGTCTTTACCGATTGGAAGAGCTGCGAGGTCAGCGTCAGCGCGGACTACGACGAGGGGGATGCAAGTGATGCGGTGCTGAGCCTGAATCCTCACTACGTCTACGTTCACTGCACGCTCTCATATCATCCCTGGCCTTCGGCACTCTCTATCGCCGGTGTATCACTACAGACGCCGGTAGTGTTGGATCACAGTGTGGAGGTTGTGACGGGTTACGTACGACCTGGGGTGGTGAGGTAGCTACGGGAACTTTTCTGTATCTGACCATTGCACCATACGGGACCTTCCATCTGTTGTGGACCTTGTCTCAACGGTTTAAAGGGTTACTTGGCAGTAAGAGCGATGCCCCGTCGGTACTCTTGTGGCCCTGTGCCTCCATCCACACCTTCGGTATGCACTATCCCATCGATATTGCCTTTGCGGATGCTTCGGGGACTGTCCTGCTTTCGAAGAAGTCGATGTTTCCGAATCATCTGGTTTCAAGCAAAGGCTCCCTGTTTGTCCTTGAGAGGCCGGCATCTCCCGATGCATGGCCTCAGGAATTGGAACATTTGAGTATCACGTTTGGAAAGGATGTATGAACATGTCACATACACAGGAAGCGTTTAGCGCAACCTTTGCGAAAGTCTGCCCGCGTTGTGGGGCGACCCTCTTTACCGATATGAACGTCTGCTACGGGTGCCTGTATGACTTTAGTCATACGCAGCCATCCGACAGCGGAAACTTACCGCCGCTGCAAGAAGAGGAGGAAAAGAGGCTGGAGGAAACACACCCCACCGCACCCTTGCCGCAAGCTATGGTTAACACAGTTCATGAACAGGCTGCTCCTACTCCTGAACCGGAAGAAGACGATGAGACGGATACGACCCTCGATCTTTCAGCTGCACAGAAGGCGCTGCGGGAGGAAGAAGAGCAAAAAAAGTATTACCTGAGGATTCACGGAGATGCCTTCGATACCCATGTGCCGATTCCGGAGGACGGGTTGGATATTGGCCGTGCCCCAGACAACGATGTGGTGATCCATCAACGTTCCGTCTCACGGCACCATCTACACATCGTGCCAGCAGGCGAGATGTTGGAGGTCGAGGATCGCCATTCTACCAATCCGGCGACCCTGGAAGGACGACCGATCAAAGACAGCGTTCAGATTAGCGTGGGGGACATTGTAGAACTTGGCAATATTCAATTGCAACCGGAGGAAGCTGTCCAATAGAGAAGAGTGCATCTTCTGAAGTATTGACAGACAATTAGCTAACTTTCATATTGCTACGGATATATTGTCACAACGCGCAGTGTGCATCAGGTCTGATGTGTACCGCGCGCACTTGTTTCTGAAGGGGCGCTGCTGACAAATATCCGTACATCAGACGTAAAGATTGGAGTACCTGATGGGGGTGCACCCATACTCCTAGAGAGTTATCACTCGAGGAGGTTGGAATGGCGACCCTATTCCGGACTCCGAGTTAAGTACTCTTGAGCGTTATTACGCTCGTAATCACGAGGTGACATATATCCCAATGTTGAGTGCATTCCTTCTGTATATAGTAACAAGCCCAATCTGCATAGCTGTGCTCGACAGGCCCACTGTAGGGGGTATCCCATTGAGGTATAGCTGACAGCTTATATGAGAGATATTCTGTCAAGTAGGCAAAAAGAGGACGACCCCCCATTT
>ERZ773013.975-NODE-975-length-17654-cov-3.065231_pt1 | contig 17654 bp, 15 predicted proteins | sample MGYA00511670_ERZ773013 | MGnify/ENA primary metagenome ERZ773013 (study PRJEB29015, sample SAMEA2738120) | human oral metagenome | biome: human oral; feature: human-associated habitat; material: saliva | place: China | collected 2257 ... | reverse complement strand
TGCCGGTCTTGACCTCCCAGTCGGTGATCCTGCCGTAGGCGGTGGCCCACTTGATACAGCCGGCCTTGATGTCGGTGCGCTTGACGAGCGGGCCCATGTAGTCGTTGGCATCGACGCCCTCGACGACGTCGGCGATGAGCAGGTCGGCGATCTCGGTGACGGTGTACTGGTTGACCCAGGACTGGCGCCACTCCAGGTAGACCTTCTGCTGGTGGAAGCCCGTGGTCTGGACGACCTGGAGGTCGGGGACGCGGTCGACGACGCGCTTGAGCTTGACGACGCCGCGGCCCGAGGAGGCCGGGCACATGTCGACGATGGTGGCGGTGGGGGCGAAGCGTTTGGATGCCTCGACGAAGTAGGCGGCCTCCTGAGCTGCCTTGTCCTCATCGACGAGGAGGTGATCGGGGTCGATGTAGACCTCGCCGGCGCCGACGCGGATGAGGTGGTCGTGGGCGTTGACGACGCCGAGGGTCGACGGGTCGACGTCGCCGTGGATGGTGCGGACGATACCCATGAGGCTCTCCTTCGAACTGGTGATCTGCGAGCGATCCGGCGACGGCGCTCTCATCAGGGGCCCCGCCGACCGGTGACATTCACGGTAGGAATGAGCCGCGCTTCCGCCGGAGGGCGGAAGAGAACATTCGTGCGGATGCGTTTTCTCCAGCCCCGACCGATTCGTCGATTCATTGAATTCTCCGGACGAAGAAGGAGTACGAGCGACGCGATCCTTCTAGGATGAACACGTGTGCGCCGACCTCACTCGCGACCGCGCCGCCGTGCTGCTCGAGGTCTCCCGCCTCTACTGGGAGGAGGACCTCGGCCAGGCGGAGATCGCCCGCCGCACGGGCTATTCGCGGCCCACGGTCTCGCGCATGCTCACCGAGGCGCGCCGCGTCGGCATCGTCACCGTCACCGTGGCCCACCCCATCGAGCGCCTCATGGCTCTGGAGGAGCGGCTCGTGGCCGCCTTCGGTCTCACGACCGCACGCGTGAGCGAGACGGCGCCCGCAGGCGGCTCCGGCATCGGCCCCGACGTCGCCCGCAGCGCGGCCGACCTGCTGGTCGAGAACTGCGGACCGCGCAGCGTGATCGCAGTGTCCAACGGGCGGGCCGTGGCCGCCGTCGTCCACCATGTGGCCGAGCGCAGCTGGCCGGCCTCGACCACTGTGGCGATGCTCGGCAGCGTCAGGGAGTCCTTCAACCTGGAGGACGGGCCCGACGTGTGTCGCAATCTGTCCCTGCGGTTGGGCGGCCGATTCCGGTCCCTGACCGTGCCGCTCGTTTTCGATTCCCCATCCCTGGCCCGGGCCGTGCGCAAGGAGGACCAGGTCGCCACCACTCTCGAGCTGGCCGCCCGAAGCGATGTCGCCCTGACGGGGATCGGCACGGTCGGATCCTCCGTCAGCCCGCTGCTGCGCCGCTGGATGACTCCCGGCGTCGTCCGCGAGTGCCGTCAGCGCAACGTGGTGGCCCATGTGTGCGGCCACCACCTCGACGCCGCCGGCGAGGCGGCCCCACTCGCACACGGAGGTGAGGTCGGTGGTGTCGACCTCGTCGCCGGCGCCCATGCGACGCAGCACCTCGGCCGAGGTCTCGGGCATGAAGGGCGCCAGCAGGTGTGCGCAGATGCGGATGGACTCGAGCAGGTTCGCGATGATCTGGGCAAGCTCGCCGATGCGCGTGAAGTCCTTGGCCACCGTCCACGGCGCCATGTCCTCCACGTAGTGGTTGGCGGCGTGCACGAGCTCCATCACCACGTCCTTGGCCTGGACGTACTCGAGCTTGTCCATGTGCTCGGCGTAGCGACCCTCGATGCCCTGGGCGATCTCGCGCAGGGGGCTCAGCTCGTCCGCCCAGCCGTCCGCAAGCTCGGGCGTCTTGCCGTCAAAGTACTTCGCGCTCATGTTGAGCGCGCGCGACACCAGGTTGCCCCAGCTGTTGGCCAGGTCGGCGTTGTAGACCTGCTCCATGCGAGAGAAGCTGATGGCTCCGTCCTCGCCGGGCACGACGTCGGTCATGAAGTAGTAGCGGTAGCCCTCTACGCCGAGAAAGTCGATCACGTCCTGCGGGGCAATGGCGTTGCCACGACTCTTGGACATCTTCTCGCCCTGGCCCGTCTCTTCGTTGCGCACCATGAGGAAGCCGTGGGCAAAGACGTGCTCGGGCAGCGCCTCGCCGATCGCCATGAGCATCGCCGGCCAGATCACGCAGTGGAATCGGATGATGTCCTTGCCCACCACGTGGTACTGCGCGGGCCAGCGATACTCCAGCTCGGCCTTGGCCTCGGGCGTGTCAACGCCGTAGCCCACGGCGGTCAGGTAGTTGAGAAGGGCGTCAAACCACACGTAGGTGACGTGCTTCTCGTCGAAGGGCACAGGGATGCCCCAGTCGAAGCTCGTGCGAGAAACGGAGAGGTCCTGCAGGCCGCCCTCCACGAAGGTCCGCACCTCGTTCATGCGGAAGTCGGGCTGGACGAAGTCTGGGTGCTCGTCGTAGAGCTTGAGGAGGCGGTCCTGGAACGCGGAGAGCTTGAAGAAGTAGGACTCCTCCTGCACGCGCTCGAGCGGGCGACGGCAGTCGGGGCAGAGGTGCTGGCCCTCGGTGTGGTGCTCCTCGTCGGACTTCGTGACCTGGGTCTCGGTGAAGTGGGTCTCCTCGGGGACGCAGTACCAGCCGTCGTAGGAGCCCTTGTAGAGGTAGCCGGACTCCTTTATGCGCTCCCAGAGGTACTGCACGGCGTCGTGCTGGCGCTGCTCGGTGGTGCGGATGAAGTCGTCGTTCGAGATCTCGAGCTGACGCCAGAGGTCCTTGAAGAAGGGCGCCTGGGAGTCGCACCACTCCTGCGGAGTCATGCCATGGGCGGCCGCGGCCTCGGCGACCTTCTCGCCATGCTCGTCCATGCCCGTGAGGAACTTGACGTTGTAGCCGGTCGCGCGGCGGTAGCGCGCCTCGACGTCGCAGAGGACGGTCGAGTAGGCCGTGCCCAGGTGCGGCTTGGCGTTGACGTAGTAGATGGGCGTGGTGATGAAGAAGCTCGGCTTTGCCATGGGCTGGGTCTCCTAATGACGGATGGTGCGTAGGTGCGCGGCGCGCATGCGGTTGGTGATTATACCGCGTACGAGAAGGTCGCCGCGCGGCGACGCCCCTAGCGCCTAAGGCTCCCCATGAGGCCACGCGCAAGCTGCCTCGTAACCTCGCGCCCGAAGGATCCAATCATCGAGGTGGCAACCCGTCCCACCTGCTTGGCAACCTCCTGCTGGGCCTTCTCGCGCTCGCGGGCTTCGCGCTCGGCCTGCTTCTGGGCCGCCGCCTCGGCACGCTCGGCCTGGCGCCCTGCCTCACAAGCGGCCTTCTCCTGCGCCTTTTGCTGCTCCTTGGCTGCGCGCTCGGCCTCCTTCTGGCGGTTGGCCTCAAACTCGGCCTTCTCCTTCTCGAAGGCGGCGCGCTCGGCTGCGAGCTGGGCGTTCGCCGCCGCCACGTCGCGCTGGCCCTGGATCTGCTCGTAGGCGCTCTCACGGTCTATGGCCGTGCCGTACTTCTCCATGAGGTCTGCCTGGGCGGCATAGACGCCGTCCATCACGTCTGCATCCGCGGCGGCCATGCGGCACTGGGGGAAGAGCACGCGTGCGCGCTCAACTACGGAGGGCCTGCCCTCCTCGTCCAGAAGGGAGACCAGGGCCTCGCCGGTGCCCAGATCCTGGAGCGCCTGCACCGAGTCGAATGCGGGGTTCTCGCGGAAGCTTGCTGCCGCCGCACGCGCGGCCTTCTGCTCGGCGGGCGTGTACGCGCGCAGGCCATGTTGCATGCGGTTGGAGAGCTGCGCCAGCACCTCGTCGGGAATGTCCGACGGCGACTGCGTGATGAAGTAGACGCCCACGCCCTTCGAGCGTACGAGCTTCACCACCTGGACAATCTTGTCCACGAGCTCTGTGGGCATGCCGTCGAAGAGCAGGTGCGCCTCGTCGAAGAAGAACACGAACTTGGGCTTGTCGGGGTCACCAACCTCGGGCAGCACATCGAAGAGCGAGGAGAGCATCCAGAGCAGGAACATGGCATAGATCTGAGGCGTCTGGATGAGATTGGCCGCGTTCAGGACGTTCACGTAGCCGCGACCGTCCGGGACGCAGGCAAACCAGTCCTCGAGGTTAAGGTTGGGCTCGCCAAAGAAGATGTCGCCGCCCTGGTCCTCCACCGAGATGAGCGCACGCTGGATGGCGCCAACCGACTGCGGCGAGACGTTGCCGTAGGTGGTCTGGTACTCCTTGGCGTGCTCGGAGACGTACGAGAGCATCGCCCGCAGGTCCTTGAGATCTATGAGGAGAAGGCCGTTCTCGTCTGCCACGCGGAAGACAATGTTGAGGACGCCCTCCTGAACCTGTGTGAGGCCAAGGATGCGGGCGAGCATGACCGGCCCCATGTCCGAGACGGTCACTCGCACGGGGATGCCCTTGTCGCCCAGCATGTCCCAGATACGCACCGGCGCACCCTGGAAGTTGACCTCGCCCTCCTTGAGGTTGAAGGTGTCCTGGCAGCGCTTGCGGATGAAGTCTGTCATCTCGCCAGCCTGCGCCATGCCCGTGACATCACCCTTAACGTCGGCCATGAAGACGGGCACGCCTGCCTGCGAGAAGCCCTCCGCGAGGACCTTGAGCGTGACGGTTTTGCCCGTGCCGGATGCGCCAGCGATGAGGCCGTGACGGTTGGCCTGATTGAGGAGCAGGCAGCAGGGCTTCTCGCCCTGGGCAATCCAGATCTTGTCACCTACGAGCATGGGGCCTCCCAACGTGGACTGTGATGCAAGTTGCTGTTATGTGGATTGTAGTGCGTATGCGAAAACCTGCGGGACAAGGGGCTACGGCTCGGCAGACGCAGCCGCTGCTGCCACTTGGTCATAGACCTCGGCCCGGGGAACCGAGAACTCCTTGGCGAGCCGCTTTGCCAGCGCGGACTTTGGCTCCCCGGCGGCAAGGCCCTCGTGGATAGCTTCCTCGAGCGAGGTCGGTGCGCCGGCGGCCACCGCGCCCCTATGGCGCTCCTCGAGCTCTTCTGCCGTGGGCGGGGCGATTACAATAACGCACTCCCCGCGAATCTCCCCGCGTGCGGCCACGGCTGCCGCAAGCGCTGCCGCCTCGCCACGCACAACCTCCTCGTGCAGCTTGGTGAGCTCGCGCACCAGGGCCACGCGACGGCCAGGCATGACCTCGGCCACGCTCGCAAGCGTGGCAGCCACGCGGTGCGGAGACTCGTAGCAGACGATTGCGCCCGGCACCAGCGCCAACTCGCCAAGCCGCGCAACCTGTGCGGAGTGCCGCCGCGGAAGGAACCCCTCAAAGAAGAAGTGCTCGCAGGCAAGGCCGGAGGTAACCACGGCGCACGTAACCGCAGATGGCCCTGGCACCACCTCCACGGGAAGTCCCGCGTTAAGGGCGGCGTCCACCAGGCGCTGGCCGGGATCGCTCACGCCAGGCATCCCCGCGTCGGAGACAAAGGCGACACGCTCGCCCGCCTCGATGCGATCGAGCGCAGAGGCGACCCGCGACGCGATCACGTTCTCGTCGCAGCGAACGAGAGGGACGTGCAGGCCAAAGGCAGAGAGGAGCCGTGCCGTGACGCGGGTGTCCTCGCAGAGGATAACGTCCGCCTCGCCAAGCGTGCGCCTTACGCGCGGGGATGCGTCTTCGAGGTTTCCGATGGGTGTGCCCACCACAGAGAGAATGCCTGTCATGAGCAGATAATCCCCCGCTCGAAGGAGGAGAGCGCCACGCGGGCATCCCAGCTAGAGAGCCTGCCCGTGGTCTTCCAGGTCTGGAAGAACCATGCCGGGAGCTTCTCATATGCAGTGAGCTGCTCGGACGAGTAGATGCGCTCAAGCGCAACGCGACCCTCGGGCGTCATTGCGGCATCTGCGATGGGAAGGGCCGAGGACCACTTTCCCACCATTACCGGAAGGCCGCTCTTCTGGTCCTCGCGGATGTGACGGTGAATCTCGGCCATGATGCGACGTAGCCCCATCGTATTGGCTCCGGGGGCATAGCCCATGTCGGCCATGATTGCGGAGGGCTTGTCCAGATGGCAGTCGAGCCAGACGTTCTGGTATTGGCGCTGGGCCATGAAGCGACGCCAGTCGGTGGGAATGCCTGCATCGGGGAGAATGACTACCGGGTCTGGGCCAGCGGCTTCTCGCACGCGGTCGTAGGCAGCACGGTAGTAGTTTCTCAGCAGGTGACCGGGGAGGCCATCGGTAACGCCCAGACCGCGCCGCGTCTGGATGCGGGCGTCGTCTGCGACCTCGATGCCAAAGAAGCCCATGCGCGAGGCGTACCTCGAGCTCAGCTGGGAGAGAACCCAAAGCGAGTTCTCGCGTATGCCGCGATCGTCAGTGAAGTTGTTCCAGGTCTCCTCGTCCCCGGGAACGCCGGGGTTCACGGCAAGCGCAAAGACCACCTTGAGGTCTATCTCCTCAGCCCACTCGAGCGCTTGGTCAACTTCGTCAATGCAGCCCAGGTAGGGACCGGGGTTGGGGCCTGCTTCGCCAAAGACGTACCAAGGCACGGGCAGCCTCACGGCGTTGAAGCCGCGCGAGGCGATGCGGGAGAAGTCATCTTTGGTGAGGAAGCGTGCGCGATGGCGGCGCACCACCTCACGGTATCCCTTGGCGCCCAGCGAGGTGATGAGCGATGGCTCGTCAAGCGCGCCCGAGCCGGAGAAAAGCTCCGGCGTGACCCAGGATTCGAGCGTAAGCCAACCGGTGAGGTTGACACCGTGAAGGGCGTTCTCTGCCATGCGCCACCTCGCTCCCATCAAAGTTCAGCTCTACTTCAGAGTGTAGCGCAGGTTGCGGCATTGGACGAACCGACCAGCGTTATTGCCGTCGCACATTCGCGACGGCTGTGGCGGCATTCGCGACTGTTCTGGCGGCATTCGCGCTGCGACACCGCTCGCTCCACGCAACACATTCGCCATCCGAATCTGTTGCGACCTGCGCGGGATACACATTCGTGTACGAATGTGTTGCAGCCCTTGGCGAGAATGCCGCTGGGCGCCGGAAGACCCCGGGTCCAAAACTCCGAGGCCTACTCCCCTCCCGGCTCATACGACGCCCGGTTGTTGGGGGTCTCGTTGCAGTCCACTCGGCAAACGGGAAGCCCGCGCGCGGTCAGCCGGTCAAAGAGGTAGTGCGCCAGGTTCTCCGAAGTAGTGCGGAAGGGAAGGATGGTTAGGCTGAAGCCCTCGGAGACCAAGGCCTCGAGGGTCGCCGGCGCGAGGGACCCCTCCTCAACGAGGAACGTGTGGTCAAGGGCGTCGCACTCTTCGCGGACAATGCGCTTGAGGGTCGCAAAGTCCACAACCATGTCTTTCTCAGTGCCAGAGGAGCCCAGCTCGTTGGAGCGAACGTAGGCCGTCACACGCCACTGATGGCCATGGAGGTTCTCGCACTTGCCGTTGTAGTCGGTTAGGAAGTGTGCCGAATCAAACCAGTACTCGGTCGAGAGCGTATACATTCGGAATCCCTCCTTGCGGACAAGCGGTCAGGTGGCGTGATTGGTCATCGAGGCGTGGGGGTAGCGCACCCGCAGGTGCATCTGAGACGATTCCGGACGTTTTTGCCACGCTGGACAATGTTATGTGTCTAGAACCGTCTCAACAGCCCGCAGGCGCCAAATACCGCGGCGGCCTGCTACTCCTCCGGCACCGGAGCGCTGCCATTCGCAGCTCCTCCAGTAGCTCCGCCTTCGCCGCCACCCCGACGACCACGGCTACCACGGTGACGCCGACGGCGCCTCTTAGGAGAAGCACCGTCTCCGGCACCCTGTCCCGCGTCGTCGTCGGACAGAGCCATGTGCTTGGGAGCGGGACGGCCACCCTCAGAACCCTTGGCGGGACGAGAAGAACCGCCCTGCTCGGCCTCGCTAGCCCTTACCCCGCCGCAGTCACCCGGATGCCTAGAGCGGCGACGCTGCTGACCACCCTGCTCGGAGGCGGCGCCCTTCTCGTCCCTTGCGACACGTCCCTGGGCCGTCTCGGCCTCGGTGCCCGCGCTGCCAGACACGCGATGGTGCCTGCGACGCCGCGTGGGCTTAGGGGCATCGGCTTCGGGCTCAACGTCGCTCGTCACCGTAACCTCGAACTCCTCGGCGGCAAGCTCGACGCGAGCAGTGCGACCCTTGCGGTGACGACGCCTCGTGGGCTGCTGCTCCCCCTCTGCACCTGCGGCCGGACGCTTCTCGGCGCCGTCGGACGCGCCGCCATCGCCCCCGTGCCTGCGGCGGCGCTTGGGCTGCACGAAGAGGTCCGCGTCGTCGAAGCCCTCGGGCGGCGTCACGCCATTCGCACGGTCTAGCTCGGCCAGGGCCATTCGCACGTCGGGCGACTGCAGGCGCTCGAGGACGTCACGCGTCACCGTGTCGGGACGGCATGCGCAGCCGAGGTCCTTCGACTTCTTCACGGCGGCATCGGAGGCGGTCATCTCGGCCAGCGGCACGCGCACCTGCTTGCCGTTTTCCAGTCGCAGGCAGATCTCCTCCTTTGGCGTGTCGTACTCCACGATCTTCGCCTTGCCCAAAGGCGTCTCGATGACGGCGTTGCGCTTGGGCGCACGGCCTTTGAAGTCGCGATATGCCTCGAACTCATAGCGCAGGCAGCACATGAGGCGCCCGCACGCGCCCGAGATCTTGGTGGAGTTGAGCGGCAGGTCCTGCTCCTTAGCCATGCGGATGGAGACCGGCTCGAAGGCAAGGCCAAAGCGGGTGCAGCACAGCTCCTGGCCGCAGTGCCCCCAGCCGCCCACCACGGCGGCCTCCTCGCGCACGCCAATCTGGCGCATGTCGATGCGCTGGTGAAGCTCGCGCGAGAGGTCGCGCACGAGCTGGCGAAAGTCCACGCGCTCCTCGGCCGAGAAGTAGCAGACCACCTTGTCGCCGTCGAAGAGGTACTCCACGCCCACGGGCTTCATGTCGAGGCCACTCTGCGAGACAAGGCGGCGAAAGACGGGAAGGGCCTTCTCGCCAAGCTCGGCGAGCTCCTCGGCATGGACAAGGTCCTCGTCGCTCGCAACGCGAAGCACGGGCCTGAGCTGCGCGTGGTTGGTCACGCGGTCAAGGTCCTCCGAGCTCATCTCGCGCGGGTCGGCCGTCGCAAGGCCAATCTCGTGGCCGCGCTCGGTGGCGCAGATCACGTGGTCGGCCTCGATGGCCTCGGTGCCCGCAACGTCAAACCACAGGTCGCGGGCGGCATATTTGAACTTCACCGGAATGACGGTGGGCATGCAAGTGCCTCCTTGATACGAAGAAGCATGACCTCGAGGGCCAGCTGGGGTGATACGTTGTGCGCGAGGTCGTTGCCTGCGGACGAGACGGCGTTGAGCGCGGCCACAGCGCCAGGCGTTCCCGTCGACGCGGCAAGGCGGTCGACCACGGCGGCCGCATCCTCGTTCACGATCTTCTGCGGCACGCCCTCGCAGCGCACCAGCACGTCGCGCAGAAGCGAGTCCGCGGCAGCCAGAGCCTCCATGATACCCGAACGCTCACGTGCCGTAAGCTCGCGCTTGTTGGCGTCGGCCACCTGCTTGAGGGCGGAGGCGGTGAGGAAGTCCGCGCTCTCCTTGGCAGCCTCGTCCTGGGCCACCTGCACGTCCTTGAGGGGCACGCGCACCGCCGCCAGAAGGTCGCGTGCCGAGCAGAGCACGTCCCACGAGTCATCGCGCCCAAGCTCGTCCAGAATGCGCACGACCAGGCGACGCACTTCTCGGCGCGATGGCGACGCCAGGAACTCGCAGGCTCGCGAGGGAGTCCCGGCAACCGCCAGAGCCACGCGAGACTCCCACTCGCTCGCGCCGGAGCGATGCATAACCTCGTCGAGGGCAACGTCCGGGGCGATGGTGCGAAAAGGAACCACCTGGCAGCGAGAGACAATTGTAGGCAGCACAGAGGCAACCGAGCGGGCGAGAAGGACAAACACGACTCCCTCAGGCGGCTCCTCGATGGTCTTGAGCAGTGCGTTCGCCGAGGTACTGCGGAAAAGGCCAGCCTTCTCGAGTACGTAAACCTTCGCACGCGCACGGCTGGGGGCGCGGCTCACCCCTTCGATGAGATCGCGAACCTGGTCGACGAGGTATCCGGTGACGCTTCCCGGCGAGAGCCACTGCACGTCGGGGTGGGTACGATGCGCCACGCGGCGGCAGTCATCGCAGGTACCGCAGCCGTCGTTGGGGCAGATCACGCACTGGGCAAGAGCAAGCGCGGCCTCCTCCATGCCAGAGCCTGGTGCGCCAACAAACAGGTAGGCGTGCGAGAGGCGTCCCTCGCTCACGGCAGAGGCGAGAAGGTCTCGAACGCGCGGCTGGTCGCCGAGCACATCGAGCACGGCCGCAGCTCGCGCAGGCGCAGCGCTCTCCCTAGCCGCAGTCATGGCGATCGACCTCCATGGCAAGCGATGCGGGGAGCACGTCAGCAAGGACGCTGACAAGCGCGGCATACACCTCATCCGGGGTGCCGGAGGCATCCACCAGGCGCACGCGGTTGGGCTCCTCGCCAACAAGCTGCAGGTAGCCGTCACGGACGCGACGCTCGAAGGCAAGGCCCCCCGCCTCGAGGCGATCCGCGCCGCCTGCCGTTGCCCGCGAGAGCGCAAGTGCCGGGTCAAGGTCAAGCACCACCGTGCGGTCGGGCGAGACGCCACAGCTCCCGAGCGAGTTTGCGGCCTTAACGACCTGGGCCGAGAGGCCGCGCGCCGCCTGCTGGTAAGCAAGCGTGGAGTCAAAGAAGCGGTCGCACACCACAACCGCCCCGCGTGTAAGCGCCGGCCTAATCACTTGGCTCACCAGCTGCGCACGGCTCGCCTCATAGAGGAGCAGCTCGCACTCGGGACACATCTCGGCATTTGAGGGGTCCAACAGCATGGCACGGATCTTCTCGGAGATGGGCGTTCCGCCAGGCTCGCGCAGCCGCACGACGTCGCAGCCGGCAGCCTCGAGGGCGTTAGCCAGACATGCTACCTGCGTGGTCTTGCCGCAGCCGTCGATGCCCTCGAGCGTGAGGAAGAGCCCTTTCCCCTTGCCTGTTGTCGCCATGCTCCCCCTCCCTTGTACAGGCTGCACGTAGATAGCCGAACTACTTTAGCAGGTCACCATGACGAGATGATGAGCGAGACAAAGGGAGTTTCCCTTTGTCTCATGAAGCGGCCCTCCGACACCGCGCTGGCGTCGGAGGGCCGAAACGAGCCGCAATGGCATATTCGCCTTACTGCGCGGTGTAGCCGCCGTCGATGTAGAGGTGCGTACCAGTGGTGAATTCGTTCTCGACGAGGAAGACCACGCCATGGGCAATCTCCTCAGCCTTGCCAAGACGTCCCAGCGGGTGCAGAGACTCGAGGCGCTTCATGCCATCCTCGCCCATCGTCTTCTCGTTAATCATGCCGGTGTAGATGTAGCCGGGGTTCACGGTGTTCACACGGATGTTGTACTTGGCGAGAGCCAGGGCGGCAGACTGGGTGAGCAGGTTCACGCCGCCCTTTGCGGCGTTATAGGAAGGCAGGTTGGGGTCGCCAATGGTGCCCTCGATGGAGGAGGTGCTCACAATGGCGCCACCGTGACCCTGCTTCTCCATCTGCAGCGCTGCGCACTTGATGCCGTAGAAGACGCCGGTGAGGTTGATGGAGATGAGCTTGTTGAAGTCCTCGTCGCTCATCTGGTCAACGGGGAGGAAGTTGGCGATACCGGCGTTGTTGTACATGATGTCAACAGAGCCAAACGTCTTTACCGCAAAGTCGATGAGCTCCTTGACCTGCTCGGGATCGCTGGTGTCCGTCTTGTGGAAGACGACGTCAGGAGAAACGGCCTTGAGCTCCTCGAGCGCCTTGGCTCCGCGCTCCTCGTTACGGCCGGCGATAACGACCTTCGCACCCTTCTCCAGGAAGGCCTTTGCAGACGCAAGGCCAATGCCTGAGGTGCCGCCAGTTACAACCGCCGTCTTGCCCTTGATTTCAAACATGTCTTCCTCCCAACGATAGTGGAGTGCATCTCACCGCGCTGGGAGAAGTACCCGCACATCGTTACGGCCAACGCATCGACACCGCGAGCGGTGTGAATCAATGTTTAAATGGTTAACTCTTCGATTGAAATGCATCGCGCGACAAAGACCAGGACGCAAGCGTCTCTACCGCCCAATATGCGCCTGCAGCCACTCGGCAGCCTGGTCAACGACCTGCCAGTATTGGTCGCCGGTAAAACCATGCCCGCCGCCAGGAATCACCCGCAGCTCGCAGCTGGGAAAGAGGCCTGCCGCGCGCTGGGAGTAGGACAGGGGCACGGCCTTATCGGCATCACCGTGGAAGAGCAGGACGTCTCGCGGAAACGCAGGTATGTGGTCATAGAAGTCATAGTCGTAGCAGGACCTGAGAAAGTCGCCGCTCACGTCCATCCCCATGATTGGAAAGCGGTCTGGGATAAGATCGCGGTTGGGGCAGGCCTGATGCACCGCGTCGTGAAGGTTAAAGGCGGGATAGAGCAAGACGCAGCCACTCACCAGCTCCGAATTAGCCCTGGCTGCCATGAGGGTTACCGTAGCGCCAAGACTTGCCCCGCAGAGAAACACGTTATGCTCGTCTACGAAGGGTTCGCGAGAGAGCTCCCACGCAACCGACTCAAGGTCGTGCTGCTCGGTGAAGAGGGACATGTTGTCTTGCCAGTCACTCCTGCTGTAGTTACCGCCTCCGCAGAAGTCAAAGACGTACGTCACCATCCCGCGGTCTGCCGCCGTGCGCGCATAGGGCTCCATGTCTCCATGGTTGGTGCTCAGACCATGTGAGAATATGGCAGTGGCGCGCGGACGGCCATCCTCCCATCCCTCGGGCAGGAACAACTTGCCATAGATCCTTTTGTCCTCGCGCTGGCACCAGTGCTCACGTTCCTCGTAGCCCATGAGATGGCTCCCATCTAATAGTCAGATAACAATGTATCTGCACGGTATTGTACAGAGCATGACTATCAGAGACGCTTTTGAAAGCGTGAAGACAACAGAACGACTACTTAAGGAGAAGGACTTATTTAAGTGCCAGCAAAGGTTCCCGCTAGCGAGCAAATATCGAACGTCGAGCGTGGAGTCGTTTTCAAAACGCGGGCGGCTGATTTGACTAGCTGGAGCAGAACTATCCCTTATGCCCGGAGAGATGATGAACCAGCGCCGGCATGCCAAGGTCGACGACCATGCTGCCAAGGTACAGGATGATTTCCCACACTCCAGGCGAGACGGATGAACCCCACTTGATGGCCGTCATTACCACGGCCGCAATGCTTGCCACCAGCCACAGGTTGAACCCCGCGCCCTGGTTGCTCGAGAGTATGTAAATGAGAAGCCCCGAGACCATGCATATTTTCACAATGACAAAAGTGCAGTTAAGGGCTGGAGCACCAATGGGATAGAGCATGAGAGCCCCCAAAATGGCAAGGACAACTGCCACCCATGCCGCCGCAACGGAGCTCTTGTTCTTCGTGAGACCTGCCATCCAAACCATCTCCTCAAGTCAACCTTACCCGAGGAACCTACCCAGTTTGGAACGGCTTAACAGCCCGAGAGATACTACCCGAGCTTCCCCGCAGCCAAGAGGTCGCGAGCGTCAAGCAGCGAACTGCAAACGCACGTCGCAAGCTCACGAATCTCCGGGGTGGGAGCAACCATATCTGGAACCATTGCCGAGAGAAAGCCACCGGCAGACGCAGCGCGAATCCCGTTGGGGCTGTCCTCAAGAACGAGCGAGCGCGCAGGCGTTGCATGGAGTCTACGAGCCGCCTCAAGGAACACGTCTGGCGCAGGCTTTGACGGCAGGCCGTCATCACCCGCGATAATGGCCGAGAAGTGCTTCTCCATTTCTCCCTTGCGAAGGTGTGTCTCCACAATTGCCCTGGGTGATGCAGAGGCAACGGCACACGGTATGTCCCGCTCGACGAGAAACGCAAGAAGCTCGTCGAGGCCAGGCTTCTTGGAGGCACCGTGCGCGAGCATCTCCTCGATTCCAATGCGCACGTGGTCTCGGACAGCAGGGATGGCACGAGGATCGTGGTCGTACTCCTCGTCGACAATCTCCTCGATGCGATGCTGGCTCATGCCAAAGAAGCGCTGCACAAGCCCCGGTTTAAGCTCAAGCCCATACCGCCTGAAAGCAGGCTCCCATGCCGAGGCCCAGATTGGCTCGGTGTCAAACATCAGACCATCCAGATCGAATATCGCAGCCTCGAGCATGGGAGCCTCCAGAGGACTTCGCTTGGCGAATGACTGACATTTTAGGATACCGGGAAGTCCATGAGGTGTGCGTTGGTCAACGGCTCCTGGGGTTCTTACAGCGCAATACCGCAGAAGGCCATGAGGTAAGTCACAAGCAGAAGCGCCAGAAGGGAGATGACCAATGTCATCCAGAAACCCTTGGTCGGGCCCCGTCTGGAGTCGAGGAAGTACCTGGTAAGCGCCAGCGCACCAGAGATGAGCAGCGGTCCAAGCACCAGCATTGAAGTCTTCGCCTCCACCCCGGCACCAAGCAGAATGGCGGGAAGAACGAGGTACCCCAAGAGCGCGGCGCCAGCAATGATTGCCGAGCTCGTGAACGTGAAGGGATACGTTCCAGTCCTCCCCACCTGTTCATCTACTCGATTATCCGTGATCACGCCATGCATTCTCACCCGATCCCTTTGAGTAGGCCTGCTCTCACTTCCCTTTTTGCGTTTCTTGCTCATCTCTATGCCTTCCTTAAACATAACTCGACTTCAGGACTCCAGCCTTTGGGCGGCAGGGTGATGGTTCCAAGAACGGCAGGATAGGCCGCCCCCGTCGCGCTAGGGACAATCGACGGGCACCCATGCAGCGTCTGGTTTCCAAGGACGGCAAAGGCAACCGCTTCCTTTGCGTCGCTCGAGAACCCAAGATCCTCCTGGGTCATCACCTCGGTGTTGGGAAGCCGCTCAGAGAGACCGCTGAGGATGACCGGGTTGTGTGCCCCGCCGCCTCCAACAACGAGCCGATCAATGCTGCCGGACACACGTGGTTCCACGAAGCGCACGCAGGCATCCGCAACGCTTGCCGAAGTGAACTCCGTCAACGTGCGGACCATGTCCTCTGGGGGAAGGGCCCGGTATGTAGAGATAATTATGTCAACTGCCTGCGCACCAAACACTTCTCTCCCGGTACTCTTGGGAGGTTCCTTTGACAGGTAGGGACTGGACATGAGCATCTCGAGCAGGCCCTTATTGACAGAGCCGCGCTTCGAAATCTCTCCGCCACGGTCAAAAGGCATGCCAAAGAGACGATTGCAGGCTTCGTCAATCATCATGTTGCCTGGACCGGTGTCGAAGGCAAAGACCCCGGACGTGTTGCTGCGCGGAAGCACGGTCACGTTACCGATGCCGCCCAAGTTAAGAAGGACAACATTTCTCTCCGAGTCTCCATACAGTATTTGCTCGGAGAAGGGAACGAGCGGAGCTCCCTGCCCTCCTGCAGCCATGTCTGCCTTGCGAAAGTCAGAGATCACGGCAACCCCATGCTCGCGAGCGATTACCGCTGCCTCTCCCAACTGGAGAGTACCCGCGCACCAGCCCTTCGGGGGGTAGGGCTCGTGCCAAACAGTCTGTCCATGACAGGCAACAAACGCAAGAGCAGCGTCGCTAACCCCTGCCGATACACAAACCTTGTCAACTGCCTGGGAGAACAAATGACCAAGCTCAAAGTTGAGAGAACAGAGGAGCCGAGACGAGCTCTTCCCCAAATCGCATGCACGCTCAATCCTCCGCCGAGTTTCCGCCGGCATGGGAAGGGTTTCGAATGCCCTAAGGCAAACCCTGGTCGAACTGTCTACCCCATCGATCTCGACCAATGCAGCATCGATTCCATCAAGGCTCGTGCCGCTCATCAGCCCAACTGCAAGCACTCCTACATCCCCTTTCTCAACGTTTCCCTCAGGACAAGACAAGCACCGGCATCAGGACTGTATTCCGGAGCGGCAAGCTTGCACGATGCAGGGAGCAGTCCTCCCGAGAGAAGGCTGAGAATGGCACCGTCTCCGCCCCTGAAAGTCCCCCCAACATAGGAGGTCCTTACCTCAGAAGAGGTTGGGAAGAGCTCGCAGACGAGGGCCGAGACCATCTTGGCATCGGCTGCCGCCGCATCATGCAGGATGAGCTCTGCTTCTTTGTCACCTGCAGCCGCAGCCTCGAAGGCCAAGGGGGCGAGGGAGGCAACCTCCGTGCGACCCGAAAGCGTTGTTCTCCTCAGTGCTATTAGGTCGTAGTCGTTGTCAAGCCCAAGATGTTCGCGTAATAAATCGTAGAGCGCGCCGCGGGGAGTCCTCCCGTCAGACTCTCTGCTGAAGGCCTGTAAGAGACGTCGGCCAATCCACCAGCCGCTCCCCTCGTCATCGATTTGGAAACCCCATCCCCCGCAGCGAAGCTCTTTATCTCCCCGAATCCCCAAGGCTGCGGACCCCGTACCGGCAACAACAACAATGCCGTCCTCGAGACCGAGAGCGGCAACACAACCAGCTTTCAAGTCACTCATCAGGACATGCGGATGACCCTGTGCCTCGTCTTCGCAGACGGACTCTATCTCGTCACGAGAGATGGGCTCGTTTCCATAGCCGGCAAGCCCAAACCCTATCCCCCACGTGTCACCGAGGCCACCACGGCGCATTGACCATTCGATGCCATCGCGGAGGACGCTACGCATGCCTTCCTTTCCTACCTGTCCAATGTGGCAGGTAGGAAAGTCCTTGGTGGCAAGCCTGCTCATATCCTCGCTGAACGTGGTGAAGGTAGTCTTTGTCCCACCTCCATCGACACCAAGCCATCTCATTTGGCGTTCGCCTCGTGGAAACGGAACTTCTGCCAGGGCTTGATGGTATCAATCAGGAAGAGCTCCTTCTCGGGGATGTGGCCAACAACGTTGCTCATGCCACTGTTTCTCATATCGCTTCGCGCAATTTGCAGTTCGCCGGCATAGTGGCCGTACTCGCTGCTCTCGATGACAACGTCCCCGCGATGGATGGTCTCCGGAGCATCCAGCAAGGCAAAGTGGTGCCTGCGGTACTTCACGCGGCTCTGAGTTGACCTGATGAAGTTCTCGGAGACATCGCCCCTGTTGAAGTGCAGCTCGTCAAGGACGATAGAGCGCTCGACTTCCGGCAGCCCCTCGGCGAGCACGACGCCAAAGGAAACGAGGTTCTTGGGCAGCCTTGCAACGTTGTCGAGTTCCTCCTGCGTGGGATAGCAGTTAGAGATGATGACGTCATCGATATCCCCCATGGATATGTAGTGTTCGACCTGCAGGTACAGCGGGAGGTGACGATGCATCTCTAGTGTGGGAAGCCCATCGGTCACCGGCCAAGGGCCAAAGGTTCCAAGTGCCTGCGACGTGGCAAACGCTGCCGTCTGCAACCCGTATGACTTGAAGCGCTTCGTGCAGGAACGAAAGAAGTCCAGACCAAGGCCCGAGTAGTTATGGGGATAGAAGTTATGGCAACCCACCAGATGCGTCGGATCAGGCTGATAGTCCATGATGGTGTCGATGTAGTGGACGTCGTTGCTCATGTTCACTTCAACGGTAAGCCCCTCGGGGTTGAAGGTCATGAGCGATTCCTCGTTGCCCGTGAACCCCATGTCGAGGCGGATACCGTCCGCG
>ERZ773013.974-NODE-974-length-17654-cov-8.978181_pt1 | contig 17654 bp, 17 predicted proteins | sample MGYA00511670_ERZ773013 | MGnify/ENA primary metagenome ERZ773013 (study PRJEB29015, sample SAMEA2738120) | human oral metagenome | biome: human oral; feature: human-associated habitat; material: saliva | place: China | collected 2257 ... | reverse complement strand
TATGGCAAGAACTAAGCTTACTTGCTGCGGGCTGTCGTTTCCCACATCTTGATGCAATGGTTGATATTGCCAGTATCAATGGACGCAAAGTGTTAGGTTTAGAGCCAGTTTAATCCTAAAATTAGATAGAAGTGCGGTCATAAAATGAAAAGTTTTGTGGCCGTTTTTATTTATAAGATAAAACAGAAATAATGCTAATTTGACGGATTTAAGTAAGGATTGTAAGAAAGTGGTGGGCGATACCGGTCTCGAACCAGTGACCCCCTCCTTGTAAGGGAGGCGCTCTCCCAACTGAGCTAATCGCCCGCTTGGTCAAACTTTAACAACATTAAAGCCAACTTTGGAAAAAGTGGTGGGCGATACCGGTCTCGAACCAGTGACCCCCTCCTTGTAAGGGAGGTGCTCTCCCAACTGAGCTAATCGCCCTTAATGTTGTGGATTGGCATTATAAGTATAATGAGATTTCAGTCAATATATTTTTATGAAAAAGCGTCTAGTTGTTGCAAAAATAGGCATAAAATCAGATTTTTTATTTAGAAGTCACGCAAGTCGTAGTAAAATAAAGGTAATTTTTGTAAATGAATAGGTTATTAAGAAAATGAAAATTGATCCTCCTTTTGAATTAGATCCAAATGTCAAAGTACGTACGCGTTTTGCCCCAAGTCCAACAGGTTATTTGCACGTGGGTGGCGCACGTACAGCCCTTTATTCTTGGTTATTTGCAAAACATAACAACGGTGAGTTTGTATTACGTATTGAAGATACCGATTTAGAGCGTTCTACACCGGAAGCAACAGCGGCAATCATTGAAGGGATGGAGTGGTTAAACCTTGCTTGGGAGCATGGTCCTTATTATCAGACCAAACGCTTTGATCGTTACAATCAAGTGATTGATGAAATGATTGAGCAGGGCTTGGCTTATCGTTGCTATTGCTCTAAAGAACGCTTAGAAGAATTACGCCATACACAAGAGCAAAACAAAGAAAAACCACGTTATGACCGTCATTGTTTACATGATCACAATCATGCAGCTGATGAGCCACACGTAGTACGTTTTAAAAATCCAACAGAAGGTTCAGTCGTGTTTGATGATGCGGTGCGTGGTCGCATTGAAATCAGCAACAGTGAATTAGATGATTTAATTATTCGTCGTACAGACGGTTCACCAACCTACAACTTCTGTGTGGTAGTGGATGACTGGGATATGGGGATTACTCACGTTGTGCGTGGTGAAGACCATATTAACAACACCCCTCGTCAAATTAATATCTTAAAAGCGTTAGGGGCACCAATTCCAGTATATGCGCACGTTTCCATGATTAATGGTGATGATGGCCAAAAACTCTCAAAACGTCATGGTGCGGTAAGTGTGATGCAATATCGTGATGACGGTTATTTACCTGAAGCCTTAATTAACTACCTTGTTCGTTTAGGTTGGGGTCATGGTGACCAAGAGATCTTTACACGTGAAGAAATGATTAAATTCTTCGAATTAGATCATGTGAGTAAATCTGCAAGTGCATTTAACACTGAGAAATTATTGTGGCTAAATCACCATTACATTCGTGAGTTACCACCTGAATATGTGGCAAAACACCTTGCATGGCACTATAAAGATCAAGGTATTGATACTTCAAATGGTCCAGCGCTAACTGAAATTGTGACGATGCTTGCAGAACGTTGCAAAACCTTAAAAGAAATGGCATCAGCAAGCCGTTATTTCTTCGAAGAGTTTGAAAGTTTTGATGAAGCAGCGGTGAAGAAACACTTTAAAGTAGCGGCGATTGAACCACTTGAAAAAGTAAAAGAAAAATTGACCGCACTTTCTAGCTGGGATTTACATTCTACGCATGAAGCGATTGAACAAACCGCTGCTGAATTAGAAGTGGGTATGGGTAAAGTTGGGATGCCATTACGCGTGGCAGTAACAGGCTCAGGTCAATCACCTTCTATGGATGTGACATTAGTGGGTATCGGTCGTGAACGTGTGTTAGCGCGCATCCAACGTGCCATTGATTTTATTAAATCTCAAAACGATTAATATTTAGGCTGATAAGCGGGATTTGATTATTTCAATATTGACAGTTTATCAGCCGAAATTTATCATAGCTTGCGTTATTTGGGGATATAGCTCAGTTGGGAGAGCGCTTGAATGGCATTCAAGAGGTCGTCGGTTCGATCCCGATTATCTCCACCAAATTTAAAACCTTGAAACTGAAAGTGAGTTTCAAGGTTTTTTCTTTATGGCAAATCTACATTTCTTTTAGATAATTCAAGCCTAATCCATTCATTTGCCGCATAATCCAACTTTGTTTTTTACGAACTAATGCACTAGGCTTATTCACTTTATAGATGATAGGATTCGGTAAAACTGCAGCGAGTAATGCCGCTTCTGATTGAGTTAAATTTTTCGCTGATTTTTTGAAGTAATAGCGACTGGCTGCCTCTACACCAAAGATACCATTACCAAACTCAGCGATATTTAAATACACTTCTAAAATCCGTTCTTTGGACCAAAAGATTTCCATTAATGCCGTTATGGGAACTTCTAATCCTTTGCGAAACCAACTTTGTCCATGCCAGAGAACGAGGTTTTTCGCGGTTTGTTGAGAAATCGTTGAAGCACCTCTGGTTCTTTGAGATTTTTCATTAAATTTAAAGGCCTTTTGAATCGCCTCAAAATCAAAGCCCCAATGGTTTGGAAATTTTTGATCTTCAGCGGCAATCACCGCAAGCTGCATATTTGGTGAGATTTCATCAAGGCTCACCCAATCGTATTTGATTGAATAGCTAAAATCCAACTGTAATAAGTGCCCGATTTTTTGCTGTGCCATATAGGCAGAGAAGGGAATAGGGATAAAGCGGAAGCAAATGAAAAACGCCAGGATTGCGAGAGAAAAACGCCACGCAACCCGTTGCCAATTTTTTTTCCACCAAGATGGGCGAAAAAGATGTAAAAGTGCGGTCAGAATTCGCTTAGTTTTTTGCAGCTTGCTCATCGAGTTGGCTTTTCACCCAGTTTATAAAATCCGGATCCATTGTTTTGAGCATATTAGAACCACGCGTAATGGTTGCCGCACTGGTATTGAGATTCTGTTGAATCTCTCGTTGGGAGAGATTTTTATCCAATAACTGCGCCACGATTTGTAAACGTAAACCTACTGCATCGCGCTCATCTGGCGTGAGCAGAAGCGTTAAGAAATCTTGTGCTTTCCCTTGTTCAAACGCGGTTTGCAAGGTTGCGAGGAAAGCATTCCATTGTTCTAAATTGCGACTAATATACATATCAACAATCCTATACTATTAAACTAGTGCGACTAGTATAGCCGATCGTATTCCTCTTTGCTAAAGGTTTGTAATTTTTCTTTGTCTTGTAGGTTTTGATAGTAAAAATCGTAAGTTAATACGTTTTGAACATAACCTCGCGTTTCAAAGAATGGAATGGAGGCAATAAATTCATCCATAGCCAATTTGCCATTGGCTCTCACAAGCCATTTTTCTACACGGCTTGCTCCCGCATTATAGGCGGAAGCGATCAAAATGCGGTTATTAGGGTATTTAGCATTTAACTCATTTAAGTGAGCCGTACCGAGTAAAATATTATTAAGCGGTTTGAATAAATCTAACTCTCCATTATAAGGAAGTTGCTGATTTTCTGCCGTTTTTTGCGCGGTACTTGGTAATAGCTGCATTAATCCTCGCGCATTTGCAGAAGATTGTGCCATTGGATTCCACGCACTTTCTTGGCGCGCAATGGCCATGGCGAAGGTTTTGGTTACTCGATTATCCACAATGGCTTGAGGTTCTGTTGCGCTGAGGTTCACATTACTGAGGGCAATATCAAAATATTGACTGTAAGCATTTGGTAAGCGTAAGTCGATATAATCCCAAGCTTTTGCAATAATCGAGCCATCTACGCCCAATTCAAACCAATTTTGTTCATTCGCATATTGGCTTAACACAAGTTGTTTCTCTTGTGGTAATTTTTCTAATAGAGCACGCCAACGTTGTTTGGCCGCGCCTAATCGATCTAATTGACGCAGTTCTGCTATCTCAGCTAATTCAGCTGAATACTTCTCTTGGATATTGGACTCTTGAGGAATTTTAGGCATTTCCAGTTTGTAGGAATGTCCTAATTTGACCGTTGCTAACATTGGATAAAACCCACGTTCTTTCGATAAAGCTTCTAATCGGTGTTTTGCATCTTTATCGGATGCTTGAGCAGCTATTTTAGCCATCCAATAACGCCATTCTTGTTTTTGTTTCGTCTCATCGGAAAGGGCATTTAACCAGACAAGCAAATCCGTTTGTTGCCAAATAGCCGTACGTAAACGACGTTCAATGAGGTTATCGGCATTCAGTTTTAGGATTTCTTGATCGCGCCATTGCACAAAGTTGGGGCTTTCGTTATCAAAGAAACGGCTAATAAAGGCGATTTTCCAATCGCGTAATTCAGTTTCGTCTAATTGCCAAGTTTTAGCCCATTGCTCGTAAGGGGTGAAGGTTGGCTCGTTCATATTTTCTGGAATGGTTCGCAAATAACGAGCAAAACCGAGTACTACGACAAATTTATTGATGATTTTATTCGTATTACCATCAATTAATGGCAATTTCTCAGCGAGTGTTTTCAAATTTGCTGGATTTTTTAAGAGATCCTGATAGAGCGCTAAATGAGCGGCTACTTGCTCATCTTCTTTAGCATTCTCAATTTTTTCTAACTCTTTAGCGAGTATTTCTAATCCTTTCGCATCATTTTTACTAAAAAGCATTTCCGCTTTTTGATAGATTTTCTCTGGAGTACGTCCACCCTGTGAATACCAAGCCGCCCATAGCTGAGCATCATTAGGAAGTTCAGCGTTGTTGAGCCAAAGTTGTTCATACTCAGATAAAATAGCCGATTTATTCTTGTCATTTGATTGATGTTCTGACGTTTGACTAGTATTGGCTGTTTCTATTTGATATTTAGCCGTGAGTACGGCAATTTGTGTTTCCAAATTATTTGGCGTGAGTTTGGCAAGTGCTTGAGTATCTTCAGCATTGATTAACAACGTAAAAATACTTTGTTCTAATTTTCTACGTAGAAAATGAGAGGAATGTTGCTGAATAAATTGTTCAATGTCTGTTCTCAATGCATTCACTTCTTCACGAGGCGTATCGCGATTAACGGTTTTTACACGCGCATCTAAATAAGCCGCCATAGCATCAGTTTGCAATGGATAGCCTTTTAAAGAATCAATAAGCCCAAGAAATAATTTGGCATTATTAGAAACATGATTATTTTTGACCGCACTTTTTAGGAGCGACTCTAATTGCAGAAAAGTCGCGCGTTGTTCAATCAGCTTTAATTCATGAGCGTGCTGTTGTTGTGTCCATTTGGCTTGTTCTTCTGCAAGGTTAATTTGTGGCGCAGTTTCATTTTGGCTTTTATGGGCATGTTGATTAGCCAAAGCTGAGCCTGAAAGTGCGGTTAAAATTAATAACGAAATTGTCGTGTGTTTAAGTGCTCGCATAGGAGATTCCATATAAAGAGAAAGACGGATATTTAGATCCGTCTTTGAGTGTAGAGTTCGTTTTATTTAGAAAACTTTTTTGAAAGGCTTCACAATTACATCACCGTAAACGCCAGCTTCAACATAAGGATCTTGTGCCGCCCAGTCTTTTGCTGCAGACAGGCTTTCGAATTGAGCAATCACAGTTGAGCCTGTAAAACCAGCTTCGCCAGGGTTTTCATCGTCAATGGCAGGATTGGGACCGGCTGTTAATAAGCGACCTTCTGCTTGTAGTTGTTTTAAACGAGCAAGATGTTGCTCACGTACAGCAAGGCGTTTTTCTAAAGTACCAGGAATATCTTGGGCAAAAATCACGTAATACATCATTTATCCTTTTAACAATTTAATTCTTCGATAGAGGCTAATGCTCGTTCTAGTTCAAGATTACCTTCACGTGGAATAGAGCGGGATTTGCCGTCTTTTCCTACAGCTACAAAGGTAAATACAGCATCTGTCACGCAGTAACGTTCCCCAATTGGTTCACTGGCAACTTTTTTCACCCATACTTCTACCTTGATTTTAATAGAAGAACGACCCACACTGAGACATTGGCCGTAACAACACACCACGTCACCGACGGCGATAGGCTTAATGAAATTCATACTTTCTACGGCAACGGTGACAACGCGACCATGAGCAATTTCTTTTGCTAGAATTGCTCCGCCCATATCCATTTGTGACATAATCCAGCCACCGAAAATATCACCGTTCGCGTTGGTATCTGAAGGCATCGCTAAGGTACGTAATAATAATACGCCTTTAGATTGACGACCGTCTTTATCGATAAGATTTGAAACCATTATTTGTCCCCGTCATTTTTTTGATCATCTTTAGGTAAGTAACGGTAAATATAAGCACCGCTGACAATTGTTGCAACAAAGGTCATACCAAGTAAACCAAAAGATTTGAAATCAACCCAAGCATCTTCAGACATATTTTGGCTGATATAAATATTTACCAGCATACACAGAATAAAAAATCCTGCCCAGCCTACATTTAATTTGTTCCACACATTATCCGGTAATTGGATTTCTTTGCCTAATAACTTTTTCACCAGTGGCGTATTGAATTGGAATTGTGCAACCAATAAAACAATGGCGAAGAGGGCATTAATAATCGTGACTTTCCATTGTAGATATTTGATTTCATTGAAATAAGCAGTAAGCAATCCAAAAAAGACGACAGCAATTGCCATGATTTTTTGTTGTTTCTCAATCACGCCATATTTCAGTTTTAGCACAATCATTTGAACAATGGTTGCAATCACTAATACGATGGCTGCATCACGCACACCAAACATTTTGTAGGTGATGAAAAAGAGAACAAGCGGAATAAATTCAAGAAGTTGTTTCATATTATGCCTTCATAAATAAGCTGTAAAAACGGTAAGTAAATACCAAAATAAACATTTGAAATAATGCAGCCAGGATACCAACAATAGCACTTAAAAATGATAAACCTAAGATTGCACCAATGGTGTTCACCACTAAAGGAAGAAGTAAATAAGTGAGTAAAGCATAAATAATTAATACGCCATTACGCTTAATACCTGCACGCCATACTTGTAAAGCACTTTGCCCGATAGATTGATTGGACGCAATGTAATGCACAGGCGATAAGCATAGGCGAACAAAGAAAAATAAACCAAATACCATTGAAACAAAGGCTAGAGGGGAGAGGGCATTTTTGCTTAAAAATGAGCTCATGACATCAGCAAGGCCAAATAAAAGCGGCAAACTCATAAAAATATCTAAAACGACCACGCCTAAAAAACGACGCAATGTCAGCATGAGACCTTGATTAATCGGATTTTGATTTTGCTGGCTAATATGATGAATGGTTGCAATACCGAAGGTCGCAATAAAAGACATCAATAATTGTTGAAATACAAAAGATCCAATCAGTGCAGTTGGCTCCACTTTGCTCAATGCATCAATAATATCCTGTTGTGACGGATTAGGATTATCACCCAAGATCGGCATTGGGACACTGACTAATGCATTAATTAATTGTGAAACAACAAAAATCCCAACGAAAATCAGCACGGTTTTTCGCTGATTACGCATAAAATTGAGGCTATCTTGAAAAATCTGAGTAAAGTTAATTGGCATACCATATCCCACAATAATAAAACCCCGATTATACAGAGTTTATTGTTTTTTTCATAAAATCAGGTTGTTTAATGGTGATTTAAATTACCATTTTCAAGAGAGTATATTGTTTTATTCGTAAGCATAGCCATTAGGCGGTAGCAACTTACCATCTAAATAAGCTTGATTTTTAATCAGTTTTAATCGAGCTTCAATAAACCATTTAATCACTAAAGGATAAATATTATATTCCTGTTCACGTGTACGAAGTTCAATTTCCTCAACGGTATCGCCAGGGAAAATCGGCACTTTAGCTTGTAATACAGTGGCGCCGCCATCGATCTCTTCATTAACAAAATGCACGGTTGTACCATGTTCGCTCTCGCCATTCTCAAGTGCTCTTTGATAAGTGTGTATCCCAGGATATTTTGGCAGAAGGGAAGGGTGAATATTTAAAATTTTCCCCGCAAAACGTTGTGTGAATGGCTTGGTTAAGATTTTCATGTAACCGGCTAATACAATGAGATCAATATTGAGATCGTCTAAATAATCACCGATAGCCTTATCCATATCGAGATTAGAGGCAAAATCTTGGCGTAAAAAAACTCGGCTAGGAATGCCCGCACTTTTAGCACGTTCTAAACCAAATGAATCGATTTTATTACTGATGACAGTCACGAGCTTTCCTGGAATAAACCCAGTTTGACAAGCCTCAATTATCGCTTGAAGATTCGATCCTTGCCCTGAAATCAGGACGGCAATTTTTTTCATATTATTCTACATAAAAGAAGGGCGAACCTTTCATTCTGAAATTTTCGCCCTGAAATGGAAAAGAGAAATTATTTAATAATAACTTGTGGTTCGTTATCTGTCGCATTTTCAATATGACCGATTAACCAGGCATTTTCACCCGATTGTTTTAAAATCGCTAAAGCGGTTTCCACTTGCGATTGTGGTAATGCAATCACCATACCAACGCCACAGTTAAATGTACGGTACATTTCATAGGTTTCAATGTTGCCTTTTTCTTGTAACCATTTGAATACGGGTTGCCATTCCCAACTGCTTTCATCAATAACAGCTTTGGTATTTTTCGGTAATACACGAGGGATATTCTCCCAGAAACCGCCACCCGTTAAGTGTGCGATAGCATGGACTTCCGTTTGTTTGATTAAAGCGAGAACAGATTTTACATAGATTTTTGTCGGTGCAAGCACTTGTTCACTTAATGGATGACCATCTAATTGCTCAGTGGCTGGGTTGACGCCAGCAACATCAATGACTTTACGAATTAAAGAATAACCATTTGAATGCGGGCCACTTGAACCTAGTGCAATTAAAGCATCTCCTACTTTAACTTGGCTACCATCAATGATTTCTGATTTTTCGACGACACCCACACAGAAACCTGCTAGGTCATAATCGCCAGCGTGGTACATACCCGGCATTTCAGCGGTTTCGCCACCCACTAATGCACAACCCGATTGTACACAGCCTTCTGCAATGCCTTTTACCACATCAGAGGCAACATCCACATCAAGTTTTCCTGTCGCATAGTAGTCTAAAAAGAATAATGGTTCGGCGCCTTGAACCACTAAATCGTTAACACACATCGCAACCAAATCAATACCAATGGTATCGTGTTTTTTTAAGTCAATGGCTAAACGTAGTTTTGTTCCTACACCGTCTGTACCTGAAACGAGGATCGGTTCTTTATACTTACCCGGAATAGCACATAATGCACCAAACCCACCTAATCCCCCGATGACTTCAGGACGAGTAGTTCGCTTCACGTGTGGTTTAATACGTTCAACTAATTCATTACCGGCATTAATATCCACGCCTGCATCTTTATAACTTAATGATGGTTTGCTCACAATGTTATCCTATATTTTTAGGTTAAATGATAAAACGGCGTGATTGTATCAGATTAAGCAAACGTTTGCGATAGTGATTTAATTGGGTTTTAACTAAAAAAATAACCGCACTTTATTTTAAAAGATAAAGTGCGGTTATTTTTTAATGTGTTTTTAGCGATTCGCTAATTCAAAAATCATCGCTTCAGCTTGGCAACTAAATGTGAAGCGAGCTGTTAAATTTGCGCCATTGTCAATTTCAGTGATTTCACTTTTAATATCGCAAGGATCGCTTTCTGTTTTGCGAGCTTTTTCAATGAAACGATTAAGTGCCGCTTCAGCTTCAGCTTTATTCGCATAGGTTTGATGAATATCAACAGAACAATCTGAACCGTCAATAATCGTACCCACATCAACACAACTACAAGTGAGAGATTCTTCTGCTTTGCATGTTACTGTCATAGGATTTCCTTATTTAAAATTAAGATTGATTCTATTCTAGCATTTTTAAAACGCTCTGCCAAAGTAGCCGTATTTTTTTAATTTAAATATCATTTATTTATCACTGGTCGGAACACTTAAAAATTAATCTAAAATAATTTGCACTCCATTTATTGGAGTTTTAGAATCTCGCGGATTTTTTCATTATTATTAATAACAAAAGGTTCCAAATGACAAAATTTAATAAAACGCTATTAGCAATGACCACATTGTTAGTAGCAAGCGGTGCAAATGCAGCCGCATTCCAATTAGCAGAAGTTTCTACATCAGGTCTTGGCCGTGCTTATGCCGGTGAAGCAGCAATTGCTGATAATGCCTCAGTGGTTGCAACTAACCCTGCATTAATGAGTTTATTTAAAACTAATCAATTCTCTGTGGGTGGCGTTTATGTGGATTCTAAAATTCACATGAGTGGTCCAGTTACAGTGACTTCTCCGCTGAATCGAACCCAAAAAAATCCAACTGGTACTTTAGCAACAGGTTCTGCGCATTATAATAATGTTGTTCCTGGTTCATTGATTCCGAATATGTATTTTGTAGCACCAATCAATGACAAATTTGCTATCGGTGGTGGAATGAATGTGAATTTTGGATTGAAAAGCGAATACAGTAATACCTATGATGCAGGTGCATTTGGTGGGACTACAGATTTAAGCGCAATTAATTTAAATTTAAGTGGTTCATATAAAGTAACTCAAGGGTTAAGCGCAGGATTAGGATTTAATGCTATTTATGCTAAAGCAGAAGTTCAACGTCGAGCTGGGATTTTATCAGATGCTGCGAAGAATCCAGATGTTATGACTGTTATGCTTCCTAATCTTAAAAAAATGGGACTATTTGATCGAAATACAGCAGCATCATTGAACAGATTACGAGCACTGGAGAAAGATAGCACTATTACGCATTTACAAGATAAAAATGCATGGGGTTTTGGTTGGAATGCCGGTTTAGTGTACGAGTTCAATGAAAATAACCGTGTTGGTTTAGCCTATCATTCAAAAGTTGATATTGATTTTGAAGATGATTCAGCGATTGGAAATGGCCGTACTGGTCCTGGAGGATTAACATTACACTTACCAGATTATTTAGAATTATCAGGTTTCCACCAAGTTACAGATAATTTGGCATTACACTATAGCTACAAATTTACACATTGGAGCCGTTTCAAAGAGTTACACGCAACCTTTAATGACGGTGAACTCGCGTTCCATAAAGATGAAAAATACCGCAGCAATTCTCGTTATGCATTAGGTGCAACCTACAATGTAAATGAGAAATTAACGCTTCGTACCGGTATTGCTTATGATGAAGCAGCGGCACCAACAGAGCATGCGAGTGCATCTATTCCAGATACTGATCGTATGTGGTATAGCGTAGGGGCAACTTATAAATTTACCCCGAATCTTTCTATTGATGCGGGCTTTGCGCACTTACGAGGTAAAAAAATTCACTTTACCGAAAGCCAACCAATTCGAGGGTTAGCAACAGTAACAGCGAATTATACCTCTAAAGCAAGTGCTAACCTTTACGGTTTAAACTTAAACTACAGTTTCTAATTTGTAAAAAATTTAGCATAATACGCAGCACACCGAATGAATATTCGGTGTGCTTTTTTCTTATATGGTCACATAAAAAACGGGAGAAAAATGACCGCACTTTTTTATGCTTATATGGATTCACCAATTGGTCAGTTATTAATGCTTTCTGATGGTGAAAATCTCACAAATTTAGATTGTGAATTAGAACAAACCACGCCAAATCCAAATTGGATTTTACGAGAAGATTTACCGCTTTTTGAAAAAGTGCGGTGCGCTTTAATGCGTTATTTTAATGGCGGGCCAGAAAGTTTCTCTGATATTCCTTTATCGCCTAAAGGTACCGCATTTCAACAAGCGATTTGGACAGCATTGCGTCAAATTCCTTATGGAAAAACAGCGAGTTATGGTGGATTAGCAGAAAGCATTAATAACCCTAAGGCGGTGCGAGCCGTTGGCGGCGCAGTAGGGAGTAATCCCATTAGTATTATTATTCCATGTCATCGTGTATTAGGGAAAAAATGTGAAATCACCGGTTTTGGTGGTGGATTGCCAGCAAAACGCTTTTTATTGAAACTAGAAAATATTCCTTACATCGACAAAGGCGTGGAATATGTTAAACCGAAATTATTGAAGAAATACCACGCATGATCCCACAAACCGAACAAGCCTTATTCGAAAAAGCGCAATCTATTGCGGGGTTAACCTTTGGCGAACTTGCAGATGAGTTAAATATTCCCGTTCCACCTGATTTAAAACGCGATAAAGGTTGGGTTGGAATGTTGCTTGAAACCGCATTAGGAGCGACTGCCGGCAGTAAAGCAGAACAGGATTTTTCCCATTTAGGCATTGAATTAAAAACCTTACCCATTAATGCCGAAGGTTTTCCGTTGGAAACCACGTTTGTGAGCCTTGCGCCCTTGGTTCAAAACTCAGGAGTAAATTGGGAAAATTCGCACGTTCGTCATAAATTATCGAAAGTCTTGTGGATTCCCATTGAAGGTAGTCGAGACATTCCGTTGCGTGAGCGACATATTGGCCAACCTATCTTATGGCAACCTTCGACTGAACAAGAACATCAATTACGCCAAGATTGGGAAGAGTTGATGGATTATATTGTGCTCGGAAAGTTAGATCAGATTACGGCACGTATTGGTGAAGTCATGCAGCTGCGTCCAAAAGGTGCAAACAGTAAAGCTATTACGAAAGGCATTGGTAAAAATGGGGAAGTGATTGATACCTTGCCGCTGGGGTTTTATTTACGGAAAGAATTTACGGCAGGCATTTTAAACGCTTTTCTTAATCATAAAAATGGGTAAATCATCACCCATTTTTTTATTTCTCTAAGTGCTGAAAAACACGGAAAAAACCCACCGCACTTTGTAACGTTTCACCATAAAAAATGAGTGGAATACGATTTCGTTGCCAAGGCGGAACGCCGAGCTCTTGCCAAATTTTTTTCATGGTTTCGGCAGGGCGATTATGCTGTCGTTTCACTGTGCCAGTATAAGCAAATCGTATTTGAATTGGCTCTTGTGTATCGGCAAGTTGAACCTGTTTTTCGTTCCAATTGACTAAAATGCCTGTCGCATTGTGGGCTGCATAAATTGTTCCAAGATTATCAGGCAAGGTAATCTGTTGATTTAACGGCATATCAAGACAAGTTTGCGACAAATCAGTGAATTTTCTCGTTAAATAAAGACATTGTTGATAACGGCGAATAATATGCTCCCCAAGTTGAAATTGTGGGGAGGCATCTGCTTTAGCCTGAATAACATCATCAATAATATACATTAATTGAACCTGCGTAGGCATAGCAATCTGATTTTTAGCCAACCACATGCGTAAAAGTGCGGTTTGTTTTTGCGATGAATAGTCTAGAAAGTTTACGAGCGAAAACTGTTTTTGATCCTCAAGAAGATGCTGCTCAAAGCAAGTTTGTAATAATTCATTAATTAGTTGTTGTTGATCAAAACAATGTTGTGCGGCACGCTGAACAGCATGATCAAAATGTCCCCAGCGTTGGCGTATTTCAGGCAAAATTTGGTTGCGTAAGAAATTGCGATCGTAATGATTATCTTGATTGCTTTCGTCTTCGACCCAAGACAGATTTTCTTGCTGAATGTAATCTTCTAATTCATTACGGCTAAAAGAAAGGAGCGGGCGTAGAATAGGCATCCCAAATAATTGACTTTCTTTTTGCATGGCACCCAAACCTTGTAATCCCGCGCCGCGTTTTAGCGCCAGGAAAAAGGTCTCAGTTTGATCATTTAAATGATGTGCAGTGACTAGATATTCATTTGGTTGGATATGTGTTGAAATAGCTTGATAGCGTGCTTCTCTTGCGCCCGCTTCAATGCCATCGTGCATTTCCACTTTGACTTTTTCAATAATAAGTGGAATGTCAAATTGTTTACAGAGTTGTTGGCAATGATCTGTCCAAGTATCCGCATTCGGGCTTAATCCGTGATGGATATGAATAGCTCGCAGGCTTAAGTGCGGTCGTTTTTCGCTGAGTTTTTTAACTAAAGAAAGCAGTGCAGTTGAATCCAAACCACCGCTAAAAGCGATGAGAAGCTTATTGGCGGTGGTTGGAATTTGTGCTTGGAATAATGAAAAAAGATCCATTAGGCAACTTTAACAGCTTTGTAGTTTGTACTTGGATTTAAGATCTCAAAACGAGCAGCAATAGGTTGGAGTTCGTAAGATTTTAAATCAAACGTAGTTTTCATCACACCAGCCACGGCATTATTCATTTTTTCAAAAGCTTCAACATCGTTGCCACAGTTTAAGTAATGTGCCAAGAAAGTCCCCGCAATTAAATCACCCACACCAACAGGTTCAAAGTTAAATTTATAAAGCGGGCGACTTAAATGCCATACACCTTCAGGTGTCGCCATAATGATTTCAAAGGTATCAGAATCATTTAATTTACCCGCTTTTCCTAAGTGTTTGACCAACACTTTTTTCACACCTTTAGCCACTAATGCATTGGCGGCTTTGAGTACGTCGTCAAAGGTGTTGATAGGGAAGTCCGAAAGCGTACGAAGTTCGGAAAGATTTGGGGTCATGATGTCCGCACGTGGAATGGCTTTTTCAATTAAGCGTTCACGTACACCATCTGCTACCACGCAGACTTTTTCGGCATTTGGCATCACTGGATCGCACAAGTAAAGTGCATTTGGGTTACGCGCTTTGATTTTCTCTAAAGCATAGATAATTTGATCAACTTGTTCCGCTGAACCTAAATAGCCAGAAAGTAACGCATCACATTCTTGCAGTTTTCCAATCGCATCTAAACCGTTGGCAATTTCACCAATTTGTTCTTGTGGGATCACCATGCCTGTCCATTTGCCATATTGGGTATGGTTAGAGAATTGCACGGTATTGAGTGCCCATACATCCACGCCTAATAGCTGCATTGGAAACGTGGCTGATTTATTACCGGCAAATCCATAAACCACGTGAGATTGAATTGCTAATACACTTTTCATTTTGAACTCCTTTTACGTTATTTTTATTTTAGCATTGATGCATTTTTTGACATCCATGCATTATTTCTCAAAACACAAAAAAAGAGCGGGTAAATTAACCGCTCTTTTTTATACATTATTAACAATAACCGTAAGACATTAAACGTTCGTAACGTCTTTCTAATAAGCCATCTTTGTCGAAGGTATCTAATTCGTTTAGTTCTTCAACAAGACATTGTTTTAAATTGCGTGCCATTTCATGATAATTACGATGTGCACCACCTAATGGTTCTGGAACGATATTATCAATTAAACCTAGTTCTTTTAAACGAGTTGCAGTTAAGCCCATTACTTCTGCTGCAGTAGAGGCTTTTTCTGCACTCTTCCATAAGATAGACGCACAACCTTCAGGTGAAATAACGGAATAAGTTGAATATTGCAACATATTCACTTTGTCACCCACACCAATGGCTAATGCACCACCGGAACCGCCTTCACCAATTACCGTACAGATAACAGGCACTTTTAAGGTAGACATTTCACGTAAGTTACGAGCAATTGCTTCAGATTGACCACGCTCTTCTGCTCCGATCCCTGGATAAGCTCCTGGGGTATCGATGAACGTAATAATAGGTAAGTTGAAACGCTCGGCCATTTGCATTAAACGTAATGCTTTACGATAACCTTCTGGTGCTGGCATACCAAAGTTACGTGCCACTTTGTCTTTTACTGTACGGCCTTTTTGATGACCGATAACCATCACAGAACGACCATCTAAACGCGCAAGACCACCTACGATCGCTTTATCATCTGCAAAAGCACGATCGCCTGCAAGTTCTTGGAAATCAGTAAAAATATGTTCGATATAATCAAGAGTGTATGGACGATTTGGGTGACGTGCCATACGAGAAACCTGCCATGCATCAAGATTTGCAAAGGTTTTTTTGGTTAATTCATCGCTTTTCTTTTGTAAGCGTTTAATTTCATCGTGTAAATCAATTTTGTCATCAGATGCTGAACGTAGCGCTTCAATTTTGGCTTCAAGTTCAGCAATAGGTAATTCAAAATCTAAATATTCTTGGCTCATTTCTTATCCTAAAAATATCGTCAAAAGTTGCCCGCACTTTATCAAGATTTAAGGTACGGTGCAAATGGTTTTCACTGGTTGGAGCGGATTATAAATATTCCTTTTTTAGTAATGATAACAAAAACAAAAATGCGGAACAAATTACAACAGAAGGACCCGCAGCAGTATCATAAAAGGCGGAAAGGAATAACCCGCCAACGACGGAAAGCATACTGATTAAAATGGCAATAAATACCATTTGTTCAGGTGTCTTTGCAAAACGTCTTGCTGTTGCGGCGGGAATAATTAATAGCGATGTAATAATCAGGGCCCCGACAAACTTCATACTTAATGCGATCGTCAGTGCGGTCAAAATCATTAAAATAAATCGCATTTTTTTAATGTTAATGCCTTCTACTTGGGCTAATTCAGGCGAAACTGTGGTGGAGAGTAAGGCTTTCCAGAAGTAAAGTAGAGTGCCTAATACAATGATTACGCCAGCAGCAATATAAGGTAAATCGTTAAAATTAATGGCGAGTAAATCCCCAAAAAGATAACTCATTAAATCTACGCGGACATTTTTAAGTAAGCCAACCGTAACCACACCAAGGGAAAGACAACTGTGTGCGATAATGCCTAAAAGGGTATCCACTGAAAATTGCGTGTTACTTTCGAGCCAAACCATTAATACAGCGAGAATAATCGTCAAAATTACAATGGCAACATAAGGGTTAATTTGTAAGAAAATCCCTAACGCCACACCAAGCAAGGCTGAGTGGGAAAGGGTATCACCAAAATAAGCCATTTTACGCCACACTACAAAGGCACCCAGTGGTGCGGTAATTAAGGAAAGCAGTAAGCCCGTAAGCAAGGCGGGAAATAAAATCTCAAACATGATTTTTCCTTATTGTTGGCATTCAGATGGATTGGCACTGCAACTACAAACATCACCGTGCATATTATGGTGGTGATTATGATGGTGCGTATAAAAGCCCACATTTTGTGAGATTTGATTGCCCCAAAGACGCATAAATGTGGGATCATTCGATAGGCTTTCTGGTGTGCCGGCACAGCAAATGTGTTGATTGATGCACAACACTTCTTTACTGTCCGCCATCACGATATGTAAATCATGGGAAACCATTAATACTGCGCAATTTAAGGCTTGTTGAGTACGGTGAATCAGCTGATAAAGTTCAGCTTGACCATTAATATCCACCCCTTGAGTTGGTTCATCTAACACCAGTAAATTGGGTTTGTTTAAAATCGCACGAGCTAATAACACGCGTTGCATTTCCCCACCTGAGAGTTTTTGCATATTATTTTTTCTCAAATGAGTGATAGAGAGTTGCTCAAGTGCGGTTGATATTTCTTGCGTTTTAACACCTTTTTTGAGCGCCAGAAAACGCTCAACCGTCATTGGTAAGCTGTGGTCTAAGTGAATTTTTTGTGGGACATAGCCAATTCTGACATTAGTGCTATAAATTACCTCACCAGATGTTGGCGTTTGTAATTTTAATAAGGTTTTTAAGAGGGTCGATTTTCCTCCACCATTTGGGCCTACAATGGTGATAATTGAATTAG
>ERZ773013.972-NODE-972-length-17676-cov-2.963623_pt1 | contig 17676 bp, 15 predicted proteins | sample MGYA00511670_ERZ773013 | MGnify/ENA primary metagenome ERZ773013 (study PRJEB29015, sample SAMEA2738120) | human oral metagenome | biome: human oral; feature: human-associated habitat; material: saliva | place: China | collected 2257 ... | reverse complement strand
AAAGATTGCTGTTTTACGTGCTATGATGAGCGCGGCATCTGCTTATGTGCCACCGACCGTGCGCATCGAGAGGGGAGAATCGATTGGGCAAAGCCTATCAGTTGCTACCTCTATCCCATTCGTGAACAACAGCTCTCCAATGGCAATGTTGCGCTCAACTACCATCGTTGGTCAGTGTGCAAGCCAGCAGTCAAACTAGGCAGAGAACTGAAATTGCCTATTTATAAGTTTTTGAAAAATCCGCTGATTCGTCGTTTTGGGCAAGCGTGGTATGACGAGCTTTTAGCGTTAGTTGAAGCCTTGAAAGCCGAAGGCATGCTGCCTAAGGACGAAGAATGAAAATGAAACTTTCGAGTTTGGAATAGAAATCTCGGAGAAAATTGAAAAAAAACGTGGGAGATAATCTAATTTATCTCCCACGTTTTTTGTTGATATCTCCTAGCTATTAGTGATAGATTTCCTAGATTTTCATGGCTATCCCAAACAACAAGTGGATGGCTTGAGATAGCAAGCGCTAGCAAACCCTCTACTCGTTAGTCTTCTTCAGTGGAGATGGGGACTTTGTGCGCATTTTTCACTTCGCCAATGACGAAGATGCTATGCAGACTACCGATACTATCAATCTTACCTAGCTTATTAAGTACGAAATCTTGATAATGCTCCATATCGCGCACATAGATTTTCATCATGAAGTCGTAGTCACCCGAAGTGTTGTAGCATTCTGTCACCTCGTCGATACAACGCACTGCCTCCATGAAAGCGCGGCTGAGGCTGCTGCTGTGTTGTTTCAGCTTGATGTTGCAGAGAGCGACGATGGTGTTGCCCACGCGTTTGGGATTTACCACAGCCACATAGTTTTCGATATAGCCTTCACGCTCCAAACGCTTCTGACGCTCGAAGGTGGGAGACGCTGAAAGATGCACTTTATCTGCCAATTCTTTGACCGTGAGTTTGGCGTTGCGCTGGAGTTCTTTCAAAATCTGGATGTCAATATTGTCGAGTCTTTCCATTTCAATAAGTGGGTTTTGTGTAGAATATTATTCTGTGTGAGATGGTATGTTGTGGCAAAAATAGTATATTTTCCCGAAATGAGCAAGAAATTTGTCTAGTTCAAACCAATCTTATACCTTTGCATCATCAAACAGCAAGAAAGATAAAAACTTGTGAGCATGAGTATCTCAGAAAAGCCCCCTTTCGTTCTTGTGATCCACATAACCCACTACTTAAACCAACATCGGTCATTAGATCGTTATAATGTAATTCGTTATAGAAAGACGACAGGAGACAATCTTTTCGATAACGAGTAGCACTATTATGTTCTAATGACCTTTTGAGACAAAGGGGAAGAGATGGGAAAAATATCATCATATATAGTGAGAAATAGGTGCAATGTTGGGCTATTTCAAATAAACTTCTTATATTTGCACTATAAAATTCACTACATGCAGTGATTGCGATTACGAAGAAAATGTATTACCTTTGCTGCTGATATTAGTAACCTCTCAAAAAAAACGACAATGATAGGAATTTTCTATGGCAGCACTACTGGTAACACCGAAGCAGCTGCTCAAGACATCGCCGCAGCACTCGGCACAGAAGCTGTTTTCAATGTTGGTGAAGTAGATGCTGCTTCTGTAGCTGACTACGACACCCTCCTTCTCGGTTCCTCTACTTGGGGTGCTGGTGATTTGCAAGACGACTGGTATGACTTCCTCGATGCTTTGAAGGAACAAGACCTCAATGGCAAAAAAGTAGGTCTCTTCGGTTGCGGTGATTCCGACGGTTATGGCGATACTTTCTGTGGTGCTCTTCGTCAAATCTACGATGCACTCCAAGATTGCGGTTGCACTTTCGTGGGAGCTTACGAGCCAGAAGGCTATCAAGTGACCGACAGCGAAGTGAATGTAGACGGTAAGTTCGTAGGTCTTTGCCTCGACGAAGCCGACGCTGACAACAACCCTGCTCGCATCGCTGCATGGGTAGAACTCGTGAAGTAATAGCTTTTCGAAAATACTCAATCCAAATTTCATACACACGATGAAAATTCAAAAAATCGTAGCACGCGAAGTCCTTGACTCTCGCGGTTTCCCCTCTGTAGAGGTTGATGTAACTCTTGAAAACGGTGTGCTCGGCCGTGCTTCTGTGCCCTCTGGCGCATCTACTGGCGAAAACGAAGCTCTCGAACTTCGCGACGGCGACAAGGCTCGCTACGGCGGTAAGGGTACGCTCAAGGCAGTTGAAAACGTGAACAAGGTGATTGCTCCTGCTCTCGTAGGTCACTGCGTGCTCGACCAACGTGGCATCGACAACCTCATGCTCCAACTCGATGGCACTAAGACTAAGTCTAAGCTCGGTGCTAACGCCATCCTCGGTGTTTCTCTCGCTGTGGCTAAGGCTGCTGCTGCTGGTCTCGGTCTTCCTCTCTACCGTTACATCGGTGGTACTAACACCTTCACGCTCCCCGTGCCCATGATGAACATCATCAACGGTGGTGCTCACTCTGATGCTCCTATCGCATTCCAAGAGTTCATGATCCGTCCTGTAGGTGCTCCTTCTTTCCGTGAAGGTCTCCGTTGGGGTGCTGAAGTGTTCCACGCTCTTAAGAAGGTGCTCCACGATCGCGGTCTCTCTACTGCAGTAGGTGACGAAGGTGGTTTCGCTCCTTCTCTCAACGGTACTGAAGATGCTCTCGACACTATCATCTCTGCTATCAAGGCTGCTGGTCTCGAACCCGGTAAGGACGTAATGATCGGTCTCGACTGCGCTTCTTCTGAGTTCTACGCTGATGGCGTTTACGACTACACTGAAAAGGAAGGCGCTAAGGGTGCAAAACGCAGCCGTGAAGAACAAGTGGCTTACCTCACCGAACTCGTTACCAAATACCCCATCGACTCTATCGAAGACGGTATGGCTGAAAACGACTGGGAAGGTTGGCAAATGCTCACCAAGGCTATCGGAGACCGTTGCCAACTCGTGGGTGACGACCTCTTCGTAACTAACGTAGAATTCCTCAAGAAGGGTATCGAACTCGGTTGCGGTAACTCTATCCTCATCAAGGTAAACCAAATCGGTTCTCTCTCTGAAACTCTCGACGCTATCGAAATGGCTCACCGCGCTGGTTACACTTCAGTAACTTCTCACCGTTCTGGTGAAACTGAAGATGCTACTATCGCTGACATCGCAGTAGCTACCAACTCTGGTCAAATCAAGACTGGTTCTTTGAGCCGTTCTGACCGTATGGCGAAGTACAACCAGCTCCTCCGCATCGAGGAAGAACTCGGTGACCTCGCTGTTTATGGCTACAAGCGCATCAAGAAGGCTTAATTCTTTTTTGATTCCCTCCCATTGCAACTCTGATTCTTCCCTAACTCTCTCTCCTTAGGGTTGCAATGTTTAGCGCGACATTTTTTGCGCTTTCTACGCCAGCTATCTTCTTTTGGATAGCTGGCTTTTTTATAAACATATTTGGTGGTTTCGAGAGAAATTATTACCTTTGCTTATCGAAAAATGGTATTATCCTTTTTGGACTTGTAGCTCAGTTGGTTAGAGCAACAGACTCATAATCTGGAGGTCCTTGGTTCAAGCCCAAGCTGGTCCACAAAACACTAAACGCATCCGTTTCAAATAGATTGAAGCGGATGCATTTTTCTTTGATAGAAGATTGGGGCAATGAAAAAGGGAGTCTAATCTATGGCTATGAAAGAGCAGTTTCTCTTCTATATTCGATTCGTGCGAAAGATTCGTGCGAAAGAATTTGAGATAGAACAGGTTATATCAGTGCCTTTTTTCGACCAAACAACCAGGGTGAGAGGTGTAGCGCATCTAAAACCCTGCAGGCTGCAAGAGCGCCTAGTATGCAGAGCGGCAAGGATAAGGTGAGAAACAACATGCGTGAGGAATCGAATGTAAGATACGGAATGAATATCTTGCACGCCATTGTGAAGATAGGAGAAAAGAGAAATAGGGCAAGTGAATTGCGCCCTAAGAAGAGTGCGGCTTTTTTGATGCATTGGTGAAGAAGTGGGAAAACCGCTAATGCTGCAGAGATAACCAAGTAGACGGTTACTAAACCACCCAAAGAACCTTTGTGGAAAGTCTCTGGATAACAACTCAACCATAGGAGCGCAATGAACGCCAACCATGAGGGACGAAAGACTTGCAGAAACGAGAGTTTACTCTGATGAATGATGATACCCAAAACGAAATACAAACTCACATCCCATGCAACGAGTTGCACGAATGCTAAGCCTGCCAAATAGAAGCCAAGCAGAATGAGGCGCGATATTATGCTGCATTTTTTTTGTTGCCAAACGATGAAGTATCCTATGCCGCAAAGAATTAAGGTGTGTAGATACCAATACGGACCGAGTGGATGCACGAAAAACTTCTCTGCAAAGGCGAGCAGTGTGAGGTGGTCTATGCCATCGCGCACAGGCAAGAATGAGGATAGTACGATGTAGCTCGATTCCAAGACGAGATAAGGCACTGCTAACCAAAGCAGGGTGCGTGAAAACTGCCGCAGTGGTCGATCTACCCGCATGAGATAGCCTGAAATGAGAAGAAATCCTGGCATGTGGAAGGTATAAACCCATTGTTTTAGGAGAGGATACCCATCAGCAAAGTATGCAAGGTGGAAAGTCACCATGAGCAATACAAAGAGACATTTGAGGTAGTCCAATTCCTCCATGCGTGATGTCGACAAGTGTGAGTTGTTCTCATTGAGAGGGGAAGTAGAAGATGCTGTGGAAGTGGGTGATATTATCGTGTTCATGCAGTGCTGTTGATCGTGAATGCGCTGCAAATGTAATGATAAGTTTTGGTTTGTTGCCTCCTGAGTTGGAGATTTTCAAGAGATGAGTTATTCTCATATAAAGATTAAGATGAGGAAAAGGGTTGATTGCAGGATAATCTCATCACAGAATAGTTGAAAATTGAAAGTTTTTATGTATCTTTGCTTTGCAGAAATAGCATTTCTCATAGTTTGATGCCGTCTGTATTGGCAGGCGTTGTCAAATGTGATGGTGAGTCTCATGAGTAGTCTCGTTTCATCTTCCATTTCTGCTCCCTAAATCCCCCAATCCCTCAACACCCTCTCCCATGACCGACATTGAAATTGCAAGATCAACACCGCTGTTGCCTATTGCAGAAGTAGCACAACAAATTGGTATCGATGCAGAGCAGCTAGAACAATATGGTAAGCATGTAGCCAAAGTCCCCCTATCGCTCATCGATGAATCAAAGGTGAAACGCAATCATCTCATTCTGGTCACTTCTATCACTGCCACGAAGGCAGGTATAGGTAAGACCACTGTAAGCATCGGTCTAGCACTTGGTCTCAACCATATCGGCAAACGTGCTGTTGTTGCGCTTCGTGAGCCTTCTCTCGGACCTTGTTTTGGTATGAAAGGTGGTGCCGCAGGAGGGGGATATGCCCAAGTATTGCCCATGGAGAAAATCAATCTCCACTTCACGGGCGACTTCCATGCCATCACCTCAGCGCACAATATGATTGCGGCTTTGCTCGATAACTATATCTATCAGCACCGTGCTGAAGGTTTCGTTCTCAAAGAAGTGCTGTGGCGCCGTGTGCTTGATGTCAACGACCGTTCGCTTCGTCAAATCGTTACAGGTCTTGGACCTGCTACGAATGGTGTTGAGGCGCAAGCCGGATTTGACATCACTCCCGCTAGCGAACTGATGGCGATTCTCTGCTTGGCAACCGATGAGGCTGATCTCCGTCGTCGCATCGAAAATATCCTCCTCGGTTATCGCTATGATGGTTCGCCTTTCCGCGTGAGCGACCTCGGTATTGCTGGCAGCATCATGGTGCTTTTGAAAGATGCCCTCCAACCTAACTTGGTGCAAACTACGGAGAACACTCCAGCCTTTGTGCATGGCGGTCCATTTGCTAATATTGCTCATGGTTGCAACACCATCATTGCTACCAAAATGGCGCTGTCGCATGCCGAATACACCATCACAGAAGCAGGATTCGGTGCTGATTTGGGGGCAGAAAAGTTCTTCGATATCAAATGTCGCAAGTCAGGTTTGCAGCCTTCACTCACTGTCCTTGTTGCAACCGCACAAGGTTTGAAGATGCACGGTGGGATTGCCCTCGATGCTATTGCGCAACCCAACTTGGAAGGTTTGAAAAAAGGCTTCTCCAATTTGGATAAGCACGTGCGCAATCTTCGCAGCTTCGGGCAAACTGTTGTAGTAGTGTTCAATCGCTATGCCGCCGACACGGACGAAGAAATGGCACTCTTGCGCCAACACTGTGAGGAATATTTGAAAGCCCCCTTCGTTATCAACCATGCCTACATGGAAGGAGGAAAGGGAGCAGCCGAAATGGCGCAAATCGTTGTAGATGCCATCGAGAATAATCCTTCGCAACCACTTCGATTCCCCTATGCAGACGAAGATGGATTGCAAGAAAAAATTACCGCGGTAGCTACGAAAATCTATGGTGCAGGACAGGTCACCTTTGCTCCCACGGCTTTGCGTAAACTCAAGCAAGCTACTGAGAATGGAATGTCACACTTCCCTGTGTGCATTGCCAAGACACAGTTCTCTTTCTCAGCCGATGCCACTAAGTATGGTGCTGCAGAAGGTTTCGATTTCCACATTCGCGACATCGTCATCAACGCAGGTTCGGAGATGATTGTGGCTTTAGCTGGCGACATCATTCGCATGCCAGGTTTACCCAAATCCCCTCAAGCCCTCAGAATCGACTATAACGACGGTGAAATCACCGGACTAAGTTAATATAGATATTATTCGCTATGCGTATCGTCATCAACCCTAAATACCAATACCTTTCTGAATACCTCTCACACATCGATGAACATTTCGAGCGTGAGGGACGCGAATTACATCGTGGTCGCAATATGCTTCGTACGCTTCAAGTGGAAGGACTCACTTTGGTCGTAAAACGCTATGGTCGTATGCCACTCACTACGCGCCTTGCCACTAAAATTTACAAGAGTAACAAAGCGAAGCGAGCTTATGTTTCGGCACTCATGCTCAAAGAGCGAAGTTTTGATGCTCCAGAACCTGTGGCTTTCGTCAGCTATCGCCAGAATTGGCTCAATGCCACTTACTATTTTGTAAGTCTTCGCTCGGAGTATCGTCATTCTATGGAGGACATTCCTTCTTTAGAACCAGAAATGTTGGAAGAGGTGACGTCTGACTTTGCGCGTTATGCGGCAAGATTGCACACCAATGGTTTCTTGCATCGTGATTTCTCTGCCGGAAATATCCTTTTTGATCGAGTGGGCGACCGTTATCACTTCACTTTGCTCGACACTAATTCTGTGAAATGGGGCAAAGCAGTGACGGTGGAGAAGGGGTGTGCCAACTTTGCTCGATTGGTAGGTACTCCCATGTTCTTCGAGCGTTTAGCGCATCATTATGCCGCTTTAAGAAAAGCCGATTCTGCACAATGTTTGGCTTGGATTTTAGAGGCTTGCGATGAATATCGCCGTCGTCCACATCCCCATCACAACAATATCACGGGCATCGTAGAAGCCTAGTTGTTGAAGGAAAGCAACTACAGCTACCCTTCATTCTAATGCAAAAAAATCCTCCTCAATCTCGATGATTGAGGAGGATTTTTTGTTTAGTTTCGATACCGAACTTCGAGTTTCATCCACGCTTCATTTGCCATGGTATCAACCGTCTACGCCCGTATCTTCAATGTTTAAGCGTCAATCGTTGCATATTTCGCATTGCGTTCGATGAAGTCGCGACGAGGTTCCACGTCATCACCCATGAGCATAGAGAATACGTGATCAGCTTCAGCCGCATTTTCGATCGTCACCAGTTTGAGCATACGAGTTTCAGGGTTCATGGTCGTATCCCACAGCTGCGTAGGATTCATTTCACCAAGACCTTTATAACGCTGCAAAGTGATGGAGTTTTCACCCTTAGTGGGATCACCATACTTTTCGATGAAGGCGTCTTTCTCGCGATCATTGTAGCAATACTCTTCCGTCTTACCTTTGCGGCAACGATAGAGCGGAGGCATAGCGATATAGAGGTGATTTTCGCGAATCACTTGTGGGAAGTAGCGATAGAAGAGCGTCATAATCAGCGTAGCAATATGCTGACCGTCGACGTCAGCATCCGCCATGATCACAATCTTGTGGTAGCGGAGCTTTTCAATGTTCGCTTCCTTAGAATCCACTTCGCCAGTTTCACCTTCCTTCTGAACGCCAAAACGAATGCCCAGTGCTTGGATGATGTTATTGACTTCGTCACTCTCGAAAGCCTTGTGCCACATCGCCTTCTCCACATTGAGGATTTTACCACGGAGAGGGAGAATCGCTTGTGTAGCGCGGCTACGTCCTTGCTTGGCAGAACCACCTGCAGAGTCACCCTCGACAAGGAACAATTCGCATTCTTCAGGCACCTTGCTAGAGCAGTCGGCGAGTTTACCGGGAAGTCCACCACCGCTCATGGGGTTCTTGCGTTGCACGGTCTCACGAGCCTTGCGAGCAGCCACACGCGCCGTAGCAGCGAGAATCACTTTGTCCACAATCAGCTTCGCTTCCTTTGGATGTTCCTCCAAATAGTAGGTGAGTGCTTCACCCACAGCTTGGTTCACAGCACCCATCACCTCGCTATTGCCGAGTTTTGTTTTGGTTTGTCCTTCAAATTGAGGTTCAGCCACCTTCACGCTAATCACCGCCGTGAGACCTTCGCGGAAGTCTTCACCTGTGATTTCGATTTTCGCCTTCTCAATTTGCTTTTGCGCCGTTTCTTCCGCATACTTTTTCAACACACGCGTCACCGCAGAGCGGAAACCAGCAAGGTGAGTACCCCCTTCAATGGTGTTGATATTGTTGACGTAAGAGTGGAGATTTTCCGAATAACTAGTGTTGTAGACAATCGCCACCTCTACAGGGATGCCTTCCTTCTCCGTGTTGATGTAGATCACATCAGGGATAAGAGGAGTACGCATCGCATCTTGGTAGCGCACAAACTCTCGCAGACCTTGTTCTGAGTAGAAAGTCTCGCTGAGTGGCTTACCATTTTCATCGATTTCTCTCTCATCAGTGAGAACGATGGTGAGTCCCGCGTTGAGGAAAGCCAATTCGCGCATACGATTGGCAAGAATGTCGTAGCGATAGGTCGTAGTGGTGAAGATTTCTGGATCTGGCCAGAATTGTTGTCTCGTACCACGGCGATCCGTTTCGCCCACCACCTTCACTTCATAAAGGGGTTTACCAGTGTTGTACTCTTGTTGGTAGATCTTTCCATCGCGAAACACCTGCGACTTCATGTGCGTCGAAAGTGCATTCACGCAGGAAACACCCACACCGTGCAGACCGCCGGAAACTTTGTAGGAGCCTTTATCAAACTTACCACCAGCGTGGAGCACTGTCATCACGACTTGCAGCGCGCTCACCCCCTCTTTTTCGTGGATATCCACGGGGATACCGCGACCATTGTCTTGCACAACGATAGAGTTGTCTTCACAGATGGTCACCTCGATGTGGGTGCAGTAGCCTGCCAAAGCCTCGTCGATAGAGTTGTCCACTGTTTCGTAGACCAAGTGGTGCAGACCTTTTTCGCTGATGTCGCCAATGTACATGGCTGGGCGCTTGCGAACGGCTTCAAGCCCCTCAAGCACCTGGATATTTGATGCGGAATATCCCGCTGGTTTTTGTTCTTTTTCTTCCATATAAATGGGTGGTTTATAACGAAGCAAAGTTACAAAATAATTATGAGATAACCAACATCTAATCTCGTGTTTCTCATACTCCTATATTGGAACTATGCGTAATTTTAGCGTGCTCTCTGAAGCATTAGGGTGCTTGTCAATCGTCTATACAATCTTTTTATTGCGATTCTCTACAAAAAATGCCGCTTTTCTTTGGATGTTTCCTTGGTGATTCTTAATTTTGTATCCAAACTCCTGCTGTTTTCACCTTGTGTATCCATATCATAATCAGACGCTTGTGATGACTTTTTGGTGAAATCCAGTTTTTCTCATACCATAAAACCTTATATGACTATGAATCGTTTTCATCCCTGCTATGCTTCGACGGCTTTACCCCCCTCTTTGGGGGCAGCTCTGCTCCTATTGGGCACTCTGGTGGCGAGTTGTGGCACCATCGACCTTCCCGATGAACCTCAACAGAAAGAGAAACCACACAAAGTGACCATCCACACGCGTGCTGTCACCCCCGAATCGGTGACTCTTCCCATTGAAGTGGTGGCTTTCTCCGAAGGAGGTCAATACGTGTCGCATCAACGACTCACCAAGGCGGAAGATAAGCTCACCCTCTCTCTGGCAGAAGGGCGTTATCGCCTTGTAGCTTTTTCGGGAGTGGGAGCCTACACCCTTCCTGCCGAGGGAGTGACACCCAAAAGCCCCATTGCTCAGAAAAACATTGCACCTTCAGGGGGAGAAATTACCGATGCTGCGACACTGACCGATAAATCACTCACGGGCAATGCCTTGATGCGTGGAGAAGCCGAAATTGAAGTGGGAAAAAAGCGCAACACAGTCGACATCCTGCTCGGTCACACCATGAGTGCTGTGGAGTTTCGCTTGTCGCAAATCCCCGCTGATGTAGAGCAAGTGCGTGTGCGACTTTCTTCTGTTTATGGCGAAATCAACTGGGATGGTCGTTACGCCCAACCCACCACTGCCACGCTCTCTGCCCACTGCACTGACAACAATGTGTGGACCACTGATATTTGTTATCTTTTCCCCACATCGGGGGATAACACCGTTGCCACCATCTCGCTGGTAAATCACGAAGAAGAGCGCAACTATGCCTATACCCTTCGCCAACCTTTGACGGCTGGCACTCCCTATCGTTTCTTTGGCACTTTCAAAGCCGAAGCCAAGCACATTGCTTTGGAGGGAAATCTCACCACCACCGAGTGGCGCCCGTGGATAGAACAAAACTTCTCTTTTGGGGCTACGTTAGTCGATGGGAAGCCTGACCATCCCAATACTGCAAAGCCCGAACAACCTAACCCCAATCCTACTGATCCAAAGCCGTCACCCGACAAGCCCTCGCCACAACCCCCTCACGAAGACACACCCAATACGGGGGATTTGCAAGGATTTCCCAAAGTTGGTACCCTGTGGAAGGGTAAATTTCTCGTGGCTGCTGTGCGACTCATCACAGCCGATGAGGCAGATGTGATGTTGCTTAGCAAAGAACAGTTGGAAAATGCCGAATCAGCCTATTCCACCCAAGGCAATGCAGAGGATGCTCCTCGCTATGCAAGCAGTTATGTAGAAGATGGAGAAGAGGGATGGAGTGTTCCTACCAAGGAAGAAGCACAGATTTTGGCAAATAACTTCCATGGCGATCGTCTCAATGCGGTCAATGACGTGCTGAGAAGTGTGCGCGCCACAGAAATCTATGATGTTATTGGCAAGTCTAAAATCCGATATCTTTGCGACGAAGGGCGCACCTCCTTCATGTTTATTGAGCACACCCCCTTCCGCAAGGGCACTCCCTCTGGACAATCTTTTGTCGTGCGCCTCGTCAAGCACGTTCGCGTCAGAAAACAATAAATTCTGCTGCTATGTTTGCTTGATTCAGGGCTTAGCCCAAGCATACACTGTCATAGTCAACCTGCCTTTCGCGTGATAAGCTGCGAAAACCGCTATTACTCCTGCTTGTTGACTCTTCCTCTTACATAAACATCAAGGTGAAACTCAATCATTTGAGTTTCACCTTGATGATTTTTGTCTGACGTCTGTCAGTCTTCTATTTCTTTCTGAGCAATGCTCTGGCTTGTTCTAGGATGGTGTCGACTCCGCGTTGGTAGTCTTTGCGCGTGATGCTTACAGGGATGTCTGGTTCGATGCCAAACTCCGTGTGTTCCATCTTCGTGTTGTAGATAGGACTTGCCGAAAAACGGATGCTCCATCCTCCAGGAAGTTCTGAGGAGAAAGGAAGTCCCGAACCGCCACCCGTGTGGTCGCCCATAAAGGTCACGTTGGGCAAGGCTTTCATATACATCACAAAGGCATTGGCTGCACTGTAGGTGCGACGATTTGCCAACACCACGATAGGCTTCTGCCATCGAAGCCCCTTCCCTGGTTTTAGAATGATGGGTTGAGGAGGAGAGAAATCGGAGTGTCCAGGTCCAGTTTTGTGAGAAATATAGCCCACGGTCACTTCTTCGTTGGTAAACACCGAAGCCAAAGTCTGTGCAGCGGTGAGTAAGCCCCCACTATTGCTGCGCACATCCACGATCAAACCATCGCAGGTGGCGAGGTAGCGCATGATTTCGTGGAGATTTCCAGCACCGATTTCGTTGTTAAATGAGGCGCAGCGCACATATCCCACATTGTCGTCAAAGACCTTGTATTGTAGTCCAGAGGCAAGTTGATACTCTTCTGCCTTTCCGAGTGCGCGGCGCAGCAGACTATCACTAAAATTCACCGGGTACGCCTCATACCAGCGAGTGTAGCGTGCCGTGTTTTGGGGAGACCAGAGATTCACGTGCCCATCTCGCAACTCGTTGCACATCTTGCCCAGCACCTGAAACAACGCTTGTGGCGACATCGAATCGGACATCTGTGCAGCGTAGCGTTGGTGCACCTCGTTCCAGTCCAAACCGTATTCTTTTTTCTTATAGTCAAAGAAACAATAGTGGCGGTCGAAGATGCGCCACAGTGCCTCAAAGTCATCTCGAGGAGTGGTGGAGAATCCTTCAGAGGTGATGCAAGAAGCGCTCATGAGCAGCGTGAAGCCGCAGAAAAGATAGGCAGCGATTCGCTGGATGCGTGCAGGAAGTAAAGTCATCGTTTCAAGAATTGCAGCGTTTTGGTGTAACCAATGAGGAAGGTGTGATGCCAAGCGTGGCGATCGAGATGATGTGCAGTGCTTTGTCTGATGTCCGCTTTATATCCTAAAGTCAGACTGCTTGTTCCGAAAGGTATGGAGATGGTCGAAATCAATCGCACCGAGGGAGCATTGAAAGGATGCGAAAATACGACATTCTCATGGGCATGACCCAAGGTGAAAATCTCGTAATACGACTGACCATAATTGGGCGTGAAGAAAGCCCCCATCAGTGGGAGGTCGCATTGCGTGCGCCATGTCCAGTGTTTCTTCCACAAGGTGAATTGTCTCATCGCTACTGCCGAAGCTGACAAGTCGACTGCCATGCGCATTTGTCCTGGGTTGTTGCCATTGCGCGTGTTGTACGTACCGCCCAAATGTGCTCCCAGCAAACCACCGAGAGCAACATTCCACTTCGGTTGCGCCATCAGGTGGTAGTGTTGACCGTAGTTAAATTGCAGTTCTCCATCCCAAGTGGTTGTATTCCCCACTGGATTGTGGAGTTGTGAAGCATTGAGGTCAAAATAGGTCATTTGGCTCCAGCGTCCTTGCCCACGTCGCATCGTTCGTTCGCCTATTCGGGTAAATCCTAAAGTGCTACCCTTATAGTCCAAAGGCGAAAGATAACTGTCATATACATGATTGTAGCCCACGCCCAAAAGATACGTCCGCTCCACCACACCCGAAAGGGGGGCGCGTTCGGGAGAGGTTGCAACTTGTTGTAGGGATGCAGCTAGAGAAGCGGTGTTTGCCTCTGGTATGTTCGATAAATCCTTATTTTCGGCTGCGAGCCACAGCGGAAGGCAAGCCCAAAAGGTGAGGAGTAGAAGGCGCATGGGGTTGATATTTAGGGAGAGGAGATTCGTTGCCATAGGCATCCATTGCCACAACGGCATAGGTGTCGTGCAGCAGGCTAGGCAGCGCAGGGGTATAGTCAAAATGAGTGCCGCGAAGATGGTGCGCCACCAGTTGTGCCCCTCGTTGGGTAAGGCGATAGAGATTGTAGACCACGGGCGTGTTGTCTGCCACGGGTTGCCACGAGAAGCGCAAAGTTGGTCCCACGATTTGAGAGGTCCACTTCGGACTAGCAGGAGCGATGCTGTCGAGCCACGTCATCGCAGGTGACAAGGCAGGTTGTCGATAAGCATCGGTCACAAAGTCGAGCAAACCTTTGACATTGTTGAGCAAAAAACGGCTCCGGAAGTAAGCCTGACCACTCATACCCAGTTGTCGAGTGAAGTTGATTTGTCGCATCACGCGCATCACGTCCCAGTCTTTCTCACGAGGATCCAAAAAATAGATGCCCAATCCAGGAATCACAGGACGACCGCTCGACTGTTCGTGCCAGTTCACCGCAAAAGGGTAGAAGTGTTTCCCATCGAAATACATCATCGGGAAGAGCATGTCCATCCAACCCTCGCGGAGCCACGCTTGCGCATCTTGGTTCACCGCATCGCGAGCGTTCCATCCATAGGAAAAGTGGAGGGGAAGATCGGCATATTTGCCTATCGGAGAACAAGACATCTTCACCCAAGGGCGCACACTGCGCACTGCCTCTGCCACCTTACGCACGGTTCGCGTCACATTGTCGCGTCGCCATTGTGCTTTGGGTTGACCATGTCCGTAGTGCGCATAGGTCTTGTTGTCGTTAAAGGGGACTTCCTTTTCGGGATAGCGGATATAATCTAGGTGGATGCCATCAACATCATAGTTTTCCACGATTTCTCTCGCCATCGCAGCGATGTGTTCAGCCGTACCGGGGCGACCCGGATCCATCATCCATTTGTCGCCAGCGCGCACACAGAGGTCGGGACGTCGCGCAGGGAGCGACTGTTTGCCCAGTTGTTTCGCCAAAGCTACCGAGCAGATGGGATAAGCCACCAAATAGGCGTGCAATTCCATGCCACGGCGGTGCGCTTCTTCCACGGCAAACGCCAAAACATCGTAAGGCGGAGCCACGCCAGGCGTGCCCGAGAAAGCCCCATCCCAAGGTTCGTAGCGCGAAGGATAAGCCGTTGTAGAGCGCAGGCGCGTTTGGAAGAGAATCGTGTTGATGCCCGCGCGTTGCAATTGATCAAAGGTCTGACACAACAGTTGTTTTTGCAGTTCCGCTTTGTAAGCCGTCTGCGCATATTGATGTCCGGGCCAGTCCATGCCACCAAGGGTGCAAAACCATACAGCGCGCACTTCGCGTTGAGGAGAGGGAACGATATAAGGCTGCCCAGCAATCGGGAGTAGACTGCTGAATGTGAGCAACATCGGGAGGATAAATCGAGAGAAAACTCGCATGTAGTAATATAGGTTCTTATCGTTTTATTTCAGTTTCTGCAACTGCACTGGCAATTCTTTGTGGGGAAATCCAGTGTGCAGCAACTTCTTCACCGCTTCTTTGGCTTTGGCTTTCATGCCCAATGCCAACAGCATCTCGGCGCGTGCCACTTGGTAAGACAACTTTTGAGGATTCTCCTTCACCAATGTGTCCCAGTCAGCCAATGCAGCCTCTTCATTCCCCATTTCGTGATGGAGTTTAGCGCGGGCTTCTAGCAGTTCTTCGTAATTTTCATATTGTAGCGCGTGGTTGAGCCTCATTAGGGCTTCATCATCGCGCTTTAGTGCGTGCAAAGCCTGAACCATTGGAATCAGTGCCTCGAAGGCATTAGCCTCTATTTTCAGCGTATGCTTGTAGGCTGCGACAGCCGATTCGTAGTCTTTGAGTGCGAAGTGGCAGTCCCCCAATAGGGTATAAGCATCCATTTCTTCGTGGGGAGACAGTTCGGGCTTATTCTGCAAGAAAGCCTTTAGGCTGTCTGTCGTAATTTGATATTTTCCCAAACGATAGAGTGTATTGTACTGCCAAAGGTAAGTTTCGTTGATGAGCGATTGCAAATTGCTTTTGGGAGCAGCCTCAAGGGTGGTCTTGATATTGCCTTTCTGTGCCAACTGTTGCGTCAATTCAGCACGCACTTCACGCAGTGTGCGTTCGGCATCGCGCCATTGTTCGCGCCAATAGTAAATCTTGGCAAGGTTCAAGCGCAACACCGCATTGCTCTCTGCTTTAGGTAGCAAGCGAAGCGCACGTTCAAGTTCGTGCTGTGCTTGGGGCAAAGAGTCGTTGCGCAATAAGAAGAAAGCCTTCTTCACCGCTTCATTATACGCCAACGAGTCTTGCGTAGCCAGCACGCGATCGCGTGCCATGATGCGCTGTTTGCTCATTGGGTTCTCGTTGGGAGTAGCCTTTGTCATGCGCCCCGTGTGCAAATCAATGGCAGTTTGTGCCTTGGCAACGGTGGAGCATCCGCAGCTGAGTCCTAACAAAAGTAGGACGATAAGCGAAAGTCTGATTTTACACATGAGATATAGGAAATGAGGGATGAAAAATGGATATTCAACCTAATCCAAATAGGTAATGATGAGGAAGATTATTCCTCTTCGAGTGCACCTTGGAGCACTTCATCGATAGTCGAAAAAATCAAATCCGCTTCAAACCCACGTGAAGCTGCATGTCGCACGAGTTTCTGCGAAGCAGCAAACACCGCTTGTTTGTCAGAAGCATCGAAGCGCAGTGAGCGCAATTTGGTGGCAATCACTCCACGGAGCGCTTCTTTGTACGCTTCGAGTTCTATCATTTCTGCAAAAGCTTCTGTGATGTCACCTTGTGGGATGCGTTTCAACCGCAGTGCTTGTTGCATTTTGAGGCGTCCCCATCGGTCATAGGCCAATTTATCGTGCACAAAAGCGCGTGCATAGCGTGCAGCGTCAATGTATTTCTCATCCTCCAGCGCATCGAGCACCAGTTCGCGGTCAGCTGCAGAGAGTGGAGTCTCACGCAACTTTTGTTCGATGTCGAAACGACAACATTCGCGCCGCGCACATCGGTCGGTTGCCCACGACCACGCCGTGTCTTTGTCCGTTATCTTCATACTGAAAGGGGATATGGGGGAGGAGAATTGGAGGAAGAGTTGTTTATCGTTTGAGGAGAGCGCGTGCCACAAACCAGGCGTGTTGCGCTATGGTTTTTGTGTGTCCGTAATGGTGTGCCATGATGCGGAAACGCTCTTTGAGCGATGCACGGTGATTGCGTGTCGTCATCCCTTCTGCCAAATAGTCTGCCACGACGAGGTGCGTGTTGTGGAGGGGAAGTGCCAAGGTTTCAGCGCGCTGCATGATGCGGAGGCACCAATCGTAGTCAGCCGAAAAACGATAGGACAGATTGTAGTTGATTTCACGTCCTAAGTCGGTGCGCACGAAGAAGGCTTGGTGACACACGAGCATCCCTTGTTGGAAATCCTGCCATCGTAACTGCTCGGGAGGAGAAAGTCGGCGATGACGCAAGAATTGTCCGTCATTGTCCACTAAGTCGGTGTCGCCATAGAGCACAGCCGGAAGTTGTCCGTCAGGATATTCCGCAGCCTGGATGCTTCGTGCGATGTCGCTGAGCGTGGTGGGGGAGTGGAAACAGTCGCCTGCATTGAGAAACAGCACGTAATCTCCTGTTGCCAAGCGCAAGGCTTTGTTCATCGCATCATAAAGTCCCTTGTCGGACTCAGACACTACCACCAATTTGTGGGAAGTCGGCATCGCTTCTTGTTGCTTTTCCCAAAGGTGCAAGTGATTGAGGGTCGCATCTTTTGATGCGCCATCGATGATGAGATGCTCCACATGGAGATAGGTCTGGCGCAACACCGATCGAAGCGTGCGTTCTATCACGGCAGACGCATTATACGTGCAGGTGATTACAGTAATTGATATCATTGTCCGTGACCTTTCTGTGCCAATGCACGATTATACACTTCAGTATATCTCTGCGCCACGCTCTCCTGCGAATAGCATCGAGCCACCTTCGCAAGGCAGGAAT
>ERZ773013.967-NODE-967-length-17730-cov-3.625686_pt1 | contig 17730 bp, 31 predicted proteins | sample MGYA00511670_ERZ773013 | MGnify/ENA primary metagenome ERZ773013 (study PRJEB29015, sample SAMEA2738120) | human oral metagenome | biome: human oral; feature: human-associated habitat; material: saliva | place: China | collected 2257 ... | reverse complement strand
GACTGATCCGACCTTAGATTGTGACACTGTTGTTTACTTCAAACCAACATCAGACTATAATGGTGCGTTTGGTTTTGATTGGTACAGAATGGGGGACAGTGGAATCAATGGTGATTTTGCGTTTGAAAAGAAAGAAAAAGATATTGATTTACTTAAAACTATAGTTCATGAAGCTACACATGTATTACTTGATACTCATAGTAAGATTGGTGATAATATATCTTTAGATTATCAAGAACCAGCAGCGTATTATATGGGCTGGATTGTAAGTAATATCTATAAGACGTACTTTAAAACAAACAAAGCATAATGAATAACGCAGAGATTAGTGCAATATTATACTATGCAGATTATCTATCACTAAAGGCTACAAGTAAACCAGTAACTGATAATTGTAAGTATTTCTTTATACATGATACTCCAATAAATGCGTCGTTTATAGTAAACTTACATCCATTCTATGATAAGTCGAATCAGTTCTATATAAAGGCTTATGAAGAATATAATCAACTTAAGAATAAATTTGGTGATAGTGGAGTGATGTCCTTTATAGAGAACATATCAGAATTGAAGTTTTGTGGTGTAGTTAATGCTAAACAGATGCTAAAGTGTATACATAGATACAGCACTACGATAGATAGAAAGAAAGCATTTTCAAGATATTACAGATGGCACGATAATTAGAAATACATACAATTTGTGTTGGATGAAGACGGATTAGAAAAAGAACAAGAGTGCTCAAGATACATAGCTCACATTGAAAGAAGCCGCGGTAAACGAATAGTTTATAGAAGCAATGAATCTGATTGATAAAGAGCAAAAATACAGATTTAAAAACAAATGTTATCCAAATGATGAGTGATATAGATATTTTAAGAGTGTAGTAAAGGATTTAATTTTATCTTAATAAAAATGGGGAAAATAAGTAAACACAGTAATCTTTATAGTAGACATGTAGAGTTGTTGAAAAAAGTTAACAGTGGTGGCATTTTAGAAGAATATACACTAAAAGAAGTTCAAGATTTAGTTGATAAACTTGGTACAGAGAAAGATAAAAGCGGTAATATAAAAAACCAATTTGGGTTTAATAATGCATCTTATGTACTAATGCAGATGTACAATAATCCTAAATATAGTAAAGAAAAAGAAAACTTTATAAAAGAATTAAATGACAGATTGCGAACAAATAAAGCTGACGTTGAAAGAACTCTTGAAGAAACTAGAGAAGAGCTTGAATTGTCAAAAGGAGACAAGACCAGTGTGGATAGTTGGCTCGAAACTGTACAAACTTCTACAGAAAGAGAATCTAATAATGAAATAAAAGATGAAAAAGAACGTTAACGAATTATATTACTTAGTATTCAAAGACGGGGTTAGTGTAGAGTACAATCCAAGAGTTATAGATGACTCATACATGATTCCTTGTACAATAGAAGAAGCTCAAGATATAGTTAGGTTGAGAGGTGAGCAATACATGATATACAAACAAGCAAAAGAGCGTCATGAAACTAATAAAAAACAAAGTAGAAAAACTAGAGCAAAAGCATGACCTTTTAGGTATTTATGAGCAGATAGAGATTGCTGGTCGTACAGCGTACAAATCATTAGACAAGATAGAGTATGATGAGAATGGCAGGTCTAAAACAGCTAAAGCTTTCGTAGATAAAATGATTAAATTAGGTCATGGTTCTCCACTTGAACACGGGACAATATATTTAAGAATACCATGCGACAGTGATTCTAAATATTTCTATTTTAGAAACAAATATTCTGTATGTGAATATTATCTAGACAGTGATGATACATTTATAACTACAAACTATAGAGTTATTGTTGAAAATAATCTATTTGACGACCTAAAGTATATATGCGAACCAACTGAGTATCATGAACTTAGATATACATTTAGACTTACATGTGCTAGAGTTCAAGCCGATTCTTTTGTAAGACATAGGGTATTCTCATTCCTTATGGAGTCTACAAGATATTGTAACTACAATGATGGTAAATTTGATAGCAAAATAACAGTTGTAGAGCCTACAAATTGGGATGATTTTAGCGCAGTACAACAGAATCTATTCTTTGGTAGTTGGGATTATTCTCAGCACAATTACATGATGTTAGTTAAGATTGGTGTAAAGCCAGAAGATGCTAGAGATGTTCTCCCATTACAGCTTAAAACAGAGTTGATTATGACTGGTACAACAAGTCAATGGAATGAGTTCTTTAAACTAAGAATATCAGAGCATGCACACCCAGATGCAAAATATATAGCTGAGAAAATAAAAGAAATGTTATAATGATTATGAGTATTTTTAGACGTATTGTGCAGTGGTTTAAACCAAAGCGTAGAGAAGATAAGGAATCGCGCGACGAATATCGTAAATTACTATTAGATTTATATTCTATTGCAATGGATACAATTATGGAAAAGAATGCAACGTTGGATGATTTTGTGTTTAGTATAATACCTGTTGACTATAGATTTTCTATAAACGTTAGACACGTCAATAGTAAATATTCAAAAACAGTATGTGTAAACGGTATGGTATATGCAAAACTAACAACAAATGATAAATTTAGCTATATTGAGAATATATTACAAAAGTTAGTATTTGAACTAAAACAGACATTAAAAAAGAAAGATTAAGTTATGATTACATTAGATTTTAAGTCGATTAGAAAGTTAACAGATAGACAGTCAGAAATTGTACAAGAAATGCTTGACGGTGGAGGTTTTAAAACATGGTGTTTATTTGGACGCCTTCTAACTATTGTTGCTGCAGTATTCTTGTTTAAGCTGTCAGTATTAAACTCAAACGCTAGTATGTCAGAAATTATATCTGGCTCTTTGTTGAGTGCACACTTAATGTTTGGTAACTTAAATATAGCTATACTAACGTTATTAAAATACAGATTAGCTAACGGTAAAGATATATTCAAAAAAGCAAAAGAGTTCATGGAGTTATCTAAAAATAATAAAAAGTAATAACACATCATATGAAGATATTTTTAGTTGTACATGAATTTTTCGGAGATGACTATTATACAGAAGCTAGTGTGATTACAGCACATACAACGTATGAAAATGCTGTAAAAGCAATGAATAAATATGCTGATGATATAGTTAGTGGGGACTTTGATGAGTTTATAGACAAAGGTGATTATGAGATTGTAAGTAATAGTGATTACCAAATAAGGCTATATGCTGAAAAGAAATACAATGAAGCAGTATTAACTATACAGGAAACTGAATTGGTAGACTAATATAAGAATTAAACCCGAGGTGATTAAGTTCATTTCGGGTATTTTTATGCCCTGAAGGGAGAACCTTTTTCTTTCTTTATATATTTCTTTCTTTTTGGAGAGGGATGTAGACAGTTGGTATACTAGTATAGATATATAAGTTATATATAGATATATATCCCTCTAATGTACCCTAATCTCTTTATTCTTGCTACTTCTTTTTCTCTATTGGAGAGCATTTTACACACGTGATAGACTGTAAAGAAAACTGAATATATATCTACAAATATACAATAAACCCCGTATAACGTATTTTAAGCCCTTCTAAGGCGTTATAATTACATCTATGGGCAAGTTATCCACTCAATCAATTATAAGCCGTTACAGAGCAATTAAATAGCGTTTTACGGTAATACCTAAGAAATACTGGTGATTATGCATGTAAATTACAGGAAATCTATTTTAAGCCACTCTAAGAGCATATAATCAATCTTGGTATATAAACACCCATAAGTATATAAAAGTCCTCTTAAAACGCAAGGAAATGGCCTTAAATCGAATGTTGTGTATATGGGAGGATAAAAATTTTTTTATTTTTTATCTTTCTGCGTGTTATGCATATAAAAACTCGAAACACAAACTGCATTGTATATACAGAAATCTGGATTGTATGTACAAAAACTCGAAACAGCAATAAATCAGACCCCTATATCATCTATTGGTAGGAAAGACCCCCTACCCTTTTGTATGCACGTTGCGTATGAATGTATGGCATTATGTGTTATGAATGTAAATGTAAATATTAAAAAGTCTCAAAGGTTCAGCAAAAAAGAACCTTATGTTATTGTTAGAATGCAACGTAACAACAACCCGTTATTAGGGGCTATGTTTGGTTTCAACAATTCGTATGTTGCTACTTTTAATCTGTCTTTAGCTGTTCCGCAAAAGGAATGGGAAGCAGAGGACGCAGATATTAACGAGTTTTACAAGCGTTTTAAAGAACTTGTTGAGGAAAACATAGATAACTTTAAATTCTATGATTTCCAAATAGAAGAATTATCAGACGGATTATGTAAAAGCGTGCTCATTAACGATACAAAGCAGATAATGAGTACAAGACGTGTTTTGTCTTTGACTGATGAGGCTTCAAGTTTTGCAGTAGCAAAGCAGAATTTTAACGCATCTGTATTAAGAAAGCGATACAGAATGCTAACAGAAGACGAAGCGAGAGAACTCTTTGAGAAAAGAGCAAAAGAGCAAAAGAAAGACAAGGACGAAGACGAAGATTAAAGGTGTTAGGGTGTACTATTTAGGTAGTACACCCACACTAACCCTTTTTTCCATTAACTAACACACTGAACTTACATAGCATTTTAATATATAGCCTTAAATAACATAATGACAATTATGTGTCTTTATAATTTCTAAGCTAAGCCATGATAGCTTTATGAGGAGATATAAGCGAGAGCTCTCCGTTGTAGTAAAACAGCTAAATCAGTATAATATGGTGATGTTAAAAATACAAGCTATATTTACAGGTTGATAATGATTTGGTCAATTATTAGAATGCTGTACGACTATTGTTAATTCTCTGCATCTATATTTATATTTGTAGAAATTAATAATTTAAAATCAAACTATACAAGATAATATTAGTTTGATTAGTCCTGTTTGAGATTCGGCAGGCTTACATAGACAATATTGCGTTTATGTAAAGTAAGCAGGGTGTGAATAACCAACACATCAAGAGCAAAGTCGTTGGTTTCGGCGGTATCTGTATACCTTAATACAGAAAGTTGTTCCACTTAGGATTCAGGGTTAAGCGCACAATCTTGGACACTATGATAAAGTACAGATGCGTCATAGTGCTTTAGTATGAAGGATTTAACTACTCCTTGTAGGAATGCCTGTATCATTGCTACAAAAAGTTAAAGGGTTGAAATTCCCTGGGATACTGATTTTGTTAATCGGTATGTGGTCTAACAAACCACTTTACCCGAAACCCATCTTATATTCTCTACCTTGACGTGGTTAGATGGCTCCCTATAGGGTCTAAAGAGATAATAAAATAATAACTAAATAAATAAAAGATACGGACAAAGAAATAATGTTTTATGGAGAATACTTCTATAAAATAAAAGAAGCTAAATTTAACTCTATTCTATCTGATTTAAGAAAAGAGTTAGACAGAATAGGCTATTCATGGATATTATTAGATTTTACATTAGAAAATAATGTAAAGTGGTATTTGGATGACATACTCGACTTATTGGAAAATAATACTAATGAACTAATAAATTCATTAGTGAATCGTTTATTAAAATTAAACGAGAAAGATGTAGATATAGAAGAGCGGTACAATGTTGTAGACAACGAAGGTAATTTGTTGTTAGAACACGGTTTCGGATGGCTTACCGAATTTGGGTACAGCAAATCTTTAACTTTAAAAGACGGCAGAAAAATAGAAGTCTCTTACTGGGAAGATGGTATACCCGGAGGAGTAAAATTTATCTAAATTAAAACAGAGTTTGTATTGTCTCTGTATAAAAACCATACATATTTAAGCTAAATAGTAATAGCTTTGTGTTTACTATAAATGTCAATATAATAATTTATATCAAATAAAATGACTGAAAATAAAAATAGAATGTTGGATAGAATAATTAAAGATTTTATTCCAACAGATTGGAAAGAAAACCAAAAGGAAGTAGTTACTAAATCATGTAGCTATATACTCGAACACATTAGCAGCTTAATCGACCTATTAGAGTGGAAGGTTGAAGATGACCAAATATCTTCACAAACTGCATTTTTAGGGAATTTCACAATATCCTATTCGTATGAAAGTTGCCGTTTTGAAGTATATTGGGATGGTGCGTTTGTTGCAGAAAAAGGCAGTATGGTTGCTGCTAAATATGCTGCAAATGATTTGTATAGAACAAGAATTTGTTCTATACTGGGACTGTAAACTCTTATATCATTGACTTCCTGGTTATCCACACATTAGAGGATACTAAATAAAACTAAAAATAGCCAGGTTTTAGTAAATTATAACATTCACAAAATAAAAACTAATAAATGTATCAAACATGAAAGAATTAAGTTTACAAAACTTTATTGAAGAATCTGGACTATTAAAAGAAGTTCAAAAGATTACAACAATAAAAATCAATGGTTTGCCAAATAAAGAAGACATAATGAAAGAATTTAAGGAAGCTTTCTTAGATTACTTCTCTGATATAGATGGCAAGATTCTCGAAAAATACTCTGAGGTGTTAGAATCTTATGACATTCTAGTAAATCCCAAAAAATCTGTAATTAATACAACACTTTACGTTATTATAACTAAAGAGTGTATGAAAACAATTTGCTTTTCTGACAAAGTTCTAGTATTAAATGGAATTATAACACTAGTGAATGTTAAAGAAGCTTATGCGAAAAACAATTCAATAGTCAAATTTGAAGGAAGTAGCGATTGTCATATAAAAGCTTTAGATAAATCTGTTGTTACAATAAGCGGTAAAGCAGAAGGGCACTTTTACGATGAGTCGAGAGGGATAGCGAAAGGAAATTCCTATGCTTATTTTGAAAATAATGGAAATTATGGCGAAAATATAGTTACGGATTCTGCTAAAGCAATAGCTTGTGGAGATAGGAGAACTTTATGCCTTGAAAAATCATTTTGCAAGTTTAAAAAAGATGGTTACAGAGGTACACTTTATAACGAATCTACAGCTATTGCAGAAGATGGAGCAATAATAAGTTGCTTTGACAAAGCTAAAGCTACAGGAAAAGACATCTCAACGATATATGCATATGAAAATTCTTCAATCGAATTAAAAGATTTCTCAAGATGTTTTCTAAATGAAAATGCAAAAGTGGAGGCCGAAGATACAACTGTAGTTTATGTAAGAAATTCAATAATTACAAGAGACGAAGAAACTCCAACAGCAATAATGAAAGGAGATTCTGTAATCTTTATTGAAGAAGGAATAAACAAAGAGAAAATTGTTCTTAAAGGTGAGTCTACGTCGATTGTTTACAAAATATAGTTATCTATTTTTCACGTTCGTTTGCTTCGGCATCACAGCCAGTACGTTAAGCTGGTTTAAATTATAAAGATATGGAAGAACTAAAAAAGATTATTAAAACTTGCAAAATATACAGATTACGATAAAAGTCGCTTCTTAATGGCTCTTAAAAACCGATTTGAAGACGAAAAGTTTGATTTAGCCTCTAATTTCATTGAAGAGAAAGAAGAAGAAATCAAGAAATCTGGAATTGGTGTAAATCAATCAACTGGTTATGACTTTTACATTATAACTATAAATACAGAAGAGATTTCCGATGCTAAAATGGTTCTTGCAATTGACGGAAAAGTGCAAGTTAAAAACACAAGTGTAGTTTTTTGTTGCAAACAAGCAGAAGTAATTGCAAAAAAATGCTCTCAGTTAAACACTTATAACAAATGCTCAGCAAGAGCTATAGAATGTAATAATGTTGTAGCATATTATAAAAGCAAAGTAACATGTTACAATGTAAGAAGTGTTACACTATACCAAAAAGCTTTTGGAGAATTAAGAGGAAAGTCAATTGGTGTAGCTTATAACGAATCTGGTGTAGATTGCCATGATAATTCAAAATGTGAATTATATAACAACACAAAGGGTTGTTTTTATCAATTTTCAAAAGGTATTTGTTATGAAGAATCTAAAGCGTTTGCTTGTATGGATTCGGAATTAAAATTACATGAAGAATCAAATGGTTCTATTTACGACAACGTAATAGCAGAATGCAACGACTCTTCTTCATTAGGAATTCACGGCACAAAAGAAACAATTCTCGAATTTGGAACAAGAGCTAGAGTGTTTAATAAAGCCATAAATAAAGAAAAAATTGATTGTATAACAGCCAAGAAAGGCTCTGTTGTATATGTTGAAGAAAACCCAAATTGTAATATTGTTACGAAGAAAGGAGCTGTTATCATAAACAAAAAAACAAGAAAAGTAACTCTAAAATGACAAAATATGGGAAAGATAATATTAACAGCAACATCCTTTTATTAAAGGATAAATTAAAAATAAGATATGGAGAATAAAACAAAAGATTTTACTGGAAAAGTTTTAACTTGCGTGTTATTTTACATAGCAGGAGTGTTTTCAGTATACGGCTTAATAGGCCTTAATAAGGGAAGAATATTAAATTCTCTTGAGTATGCTAACTATAAAACTCTTGAATACAAACAAGAGGTTATAAAAGCATATCATAATAACTTCATGGAGACTTTTGATATACTTCGTGGAGTAAAAATGAATCAAGGACAATGGGAAGCTTATCATGAAAGTGTGAAAGAGTTACGTAAAGTTCTCGATAAAGAAGGTACTGTTGATTAATATGAACAGTATTAATCGAAAAAGAAAATTGATAGCTAAGCAGATTATTAATCATGCTGAAGCTGTAATATTATCTACAGAAGCCTACAGCCTGTATGAAAGGTCTTCTATAGATTCTAAAGAAAAATTTATTGTTAGTATCGATAACGATATTAACAATGCAATAAAGGGGTTAAAAGATTGTATAAGGATACTTGAAGCCCTTAAATAAAAAATTAGTACACGAGTTTTTCCTATAATTAGGTTTTATCGTGTACATTTAACTTAACTACACCAAAGACGGTCTCAAGTCCGTAAAAGTAGGAGAGAGTTAAATTGTTGTAAGCTCCTGTGTGAATAATAGTAACACTTATAGGAACTGTCTGGAGTGCACACGAAAGTGTGAATTTGCCTCATAAAAACAAATCCTTGAGGTAGGGTAAATGTATGAATAAACGTTTTGCAAAATTTACAGAAGTAAGAGTAGATTTATACAATGAAGAGTCTACAAATGAATTAATGCTAGATGTATCTATTATTACAGCAATAAGAAGTAATGGCTCTGGTACTGAAATTATAACATCAGAGGAAAACTTTATTGTTACGGAATCTTTTAACGATGTGAGAAAAGTCTTAGCAATTTAACACTTTGTTAAAAATATGAAAAAATACAAAGTAAAATTACTTTCAAAACCAAAAAAATACTTGAAAGTAATAGCGTATATACGAAGTTTTTTGGAAATCAAAATAATAGAAGCAAAAGAGTTGGTCGATAATGCACCAATAATAATTGCTGAATTTGATGACAAAAAAGATGCTGTAAAATTTGAAACATTGTTAAAAAGATGTGATGCGGAAGTAAAAATAGTTGAAGGCTTATGAGTAAGATAAAATACAACTCTCCAAAAGACCATCCAGATTTTAATGGCTTTATGAAAGCTTTTGAGCAAAAAGGTTGTTCTAATGATTTTAAATACGCATTAGAACAAAATGATAAAGAACTATTTGCAAAATTATTATTTAGATGGTTTAGTGAATTTGACAACAAAAACTTTTTACTAATGATGAAGCATTTAAGAAAGTTCAAATCATTCTTATCAACATGCGAAATTGGGTTTAATACAACTAAAAAGTATAAAAATGTTATTATTACAAAGTCTGGAATGACTATAGAAAACAAAAACATAGTAATAATAACAAATTCCGAATATAGTTGGATAAGAAATGTTAAATATATTTTGGTGCAGCATAATTCACTTGCGATTATTTCAAATAATATTAACTCTGAGGTACATATAAAAGGTAATTCAGATGTTATTATAAATGGAGAAAAAGTAGAAATATTCGTTAAAGATACATCTGAAGCAAGAGTTTTTGGAGATAATATAGTTAAAGCATATAACAGAAGCGTAATTATAGCAGGAGGAATAACAAAATGCTTTATGAACAATTACTCAAGTCTGTATGCTAAAGACAAAGTAGAATGTATGTTACTACACGAATCAAGAGGTATGCTTCGAGAAGAATCAAGTGCAATTGCTAAAGATTTTTCTAAAGTAAATGTAGATGGGAAATGTAAAATTAAAGGAGAAGATGAATCTAAAATCAGTTTGTTTAATTGTGAAACTTTACACGTAAATAAAAAAGCACTGGTAGTAGTTCGAGAATGCTCAAACAGAAAAGATTGTAAAAACGAAATTATTGCAGAAGGACGTTCTGTAATAAACATTTTCCGAAGTGAAAAGAATTTTGATAAAACTATAATTGCAAAAGAAAATGCAACTGTAATATCGGAATTTGAGAGCGATAAGATAAAAACAAAAGACAACGCATCAATAAAACTTGTAAAATGAAGAAAAACGAATTCAACTTTGAAAAGTTATTAAAGCTAATGGATGAAGCTGCGCGCAAAGTTTATAAATCAAACGCGAAACATCAGATTATAAAACGTGTATACGACCCAAAAACTGGGAAGTATATAAAGACAAAAAAATTCAAGACAAGAAGCCACATGACAAGAAAAGAAGAAAGAGAGTTCTTCGGTCATGGATTCGGTCCTCTCGAGAAAAAATCATTATTTATCAATATAAAAGAAGGAGCTACTCTCTTCTTCGATAAAAACGGTGGTTTGTGTGAAGTTATTCCAGATAGTTTTAAAGACATATTATCTGATTATCGTGGAGTTCCGTACGGAATAATAAAATCATATTTCCAACAATAAATTTCAAAATGGATAAGAATAAAGAAATCCATACAAAAAACCAACTAATTCGGCAGAGAAAAGATAAATCTTCTGTCGATAAGGTTGGTAATCAACGATTTAGGTTATTTTTTAAGTCTGGTAATGCAACTATATTAGTTGCAAAAGGACTTACTAAAAACCAAATTAAAATTCTAACTGGAGAATTTAAATCAAACCTTGACAACTATAATTCAAAAGTTGAGGGGGTTTGGTTAGTTGTTAAATAAAATATTATCAAAATGAAACAAACATCTGAAAACAAAAGAAGAGTAAGATTACTTGGACTTAAAGAGTTCCAAAAGACCGACAGAGCAAGAAAAGCTCGTCAAGCTGCAAAAAACAAAAAAGGTGGTAAAATTAAAAAGAGTATGCCAAATGTAGAAAGTAATGAGAAAAAGCTCTACAATGGTATAACTATATCAGTAAGACCTTTCCATCACACAGACGACAAAAACAAATTTGCAAAAAAAGTTGTCAAGAAGGAAAGAGTCGAAAAAGCACCACCAAAAAGAATCTTGTGCATTATTGTTCCAAATGGATTTTCTGTTGTTACAGATAAAACAAGAAAGAAGAAGATATACAAGCGTGGTATTCACCACGAAGTGTTAAACGTTGAGGAAAAAGATGTGAACATTGTAGCACACAATGAAAACGCTTGCAAATACCTATTGATGAAAGCGTTAGTGCCAGAATCAATCATTTCTATTGGCAAGAACTACTGTTCAGTAGCACTCAGAAGCCAAAAAGATGAATTGGCTATAGTAAAAGCGTTAGAAGGCTATGGCCTCACAACACAAACATATAGAAAAATAAAATAGCAAATATAGGTGCTAAGTCCTATATAAAATAAAAACGTCAAAAATATCAAATTATGACAACACCGGTTTATAACAACGATGAAAATAATCCTACATGGGTTAAAATTGCAATAGTATTTACAATTATAATACTGTTGTTAGGATTTGCTACAGTTAATTGTAATGCTCAAACAGTAATGGTTCGCCAAAAGGCTGTGTATGATACAGTGTATTGTAACACAGAAAACATCAAGAAGTTTGTTGAAATCCCAAACGAAAGAACTGGGAGAGTAAAAATATACGCTGTGTACAAAGATGTACAAAATAATATAAATGAGCTAATTCCTGTATCTCAAACTGTATATGAGTACATATATGTATGTAAATCTAACGGAGTTCAGCCATCTCTTGGTATAAAACTAAGAAATAGGCAGATAAGTTCCCTAATTAGATTTAAACCAAAACTAAGGATTAGGCGATGATACATGTCGATGATATAATTATGTATAGGTTGAGTATAAGTAAGCTCAACCTATACGGACTTGTTATACGAGAAAACAAAGATGGTAGTTTTTATATAAAAAAGACATCTGGTAAAATATCACGACTTGAAAGAAATAAGATAAAGCTTGTAAAAACAGTAAAACTACCTATATTGAAAGAAGAGTACCATAAAATAAGAAAAGGTGTATTTGTAATAAAACACAAAATTACCAAAAAATGGGAAGACTTTTATACAAAATATAAAAACGGTATCTATAACTCTGATACTATAATATGGCTATATGATGGTAGTAATCACAAAGTAGTAATTAGAATAAGAGATATAGAAAAAGTTGTATATAGAGGTAGAGATTGTAATTACAATCCAATAAATAAACTGTTTATCGAGTATGATATTAAAGAAATACTGTTTGATGAATGGAAAGAAATATTAAAGATGGGGAAATCGTCATCTGTAACATTTTGAAAACTCCAACAATTGTCAAGATGTTTAGATTTAAAACAAGAGAAAAAAGTAAATGTTATGTTACAAACTCAAGTTTTGAAACTATATGTGTTGACAAAAAATACATACACAAAGTCGACATTTTAGAAGTTAATGCAAAAGCTTTAGATGTTAAAAAAGACAGAATAAAGTTTGCATTAACAACAGGATTTAGAAGATTGACTGAAAGAAAATCAAAGTACAAAGTAATAAAAGTACAAATAAGTCCTATATCGGATGTCTATATATTGTGTAAAGATATTAAAATTGGAGAAAGTAAAAAATTAGCACCAATGAGTGCGACAATATATCCATCTGGCAATTTTATAGACTTTAAAAATGAAGTGTCCAAAAGCTGGGCAGCTCTGCACAATAAATCATACAGTGTATAGAGCTGTAAAATCTACAAATGATTGTGAAGGTTGTGCTTTTGACAATCCGTATACCTGTATGGGTATAGTAGATGGGAAAACTGGCAAAGCCAAACTTGATTGTAGATTTAAAAGTATAATTTTCAAGAAAATATGAAAGAAAAGTTATTATTTCATAGATTGAGAAGGATAGAATTAATTCTGTTCTTTATAGCAACATTATTGTATGAATATATTGCTCCTAATATAGAAGCAACTGCAATAAATGTTGGAGTGTTAATTGTATTGATAGTACTGTATATATACAGTTATTTCATTACAAAAGTTTAACAACAAAGGGAGGTGGTATCAAACCATCTCCCAAAACAGCTAAATAATGAACAATAGAAAGTTAAGAAAACATTTATTTTCAAAATGGCCATACAAAGAAGATAAAGACTTCAAAAACCAATTAAAAGGTAGAAAACCAAAGTGGTTAATAGACGGTCTTGGAAATGAATTTAAAGATTATAAAGATAAGTTAAAAAGACCTGATAAAAAATTAGACTGTAAACCTTATCTTTGTAAAAAAGAAGAAAGGGAGGAAGCATTATATGAAATATACAAAAATATAGTATATTACAATTTAAAAGTTCCAAATAAAATGAAATCATATGCATTTGAATTTTGCAAATATTGTGAAAAACAAGAATGGTATGATAAAGTATATGGGAAATAACCCATATACTTATGTATACGATAATGCAGCCTACACTCTCAAAGGCCACGAGGGGTACGACCGGTCCCAAGCCCGGGTAGAACGATGCAGAGGGAGAGTATACTATCAAAGTGTATGATAAACAATTGCAATTGTTTATAGCTAATGCTGAGGATTGAATTCTCCATACACTACACTTTTTATTTTATATGTCTTGTTAGATTTAGGTTTTAGAAGATTAAACAGCGGTTTAATACAATTATTAGTAAAAGAACTTAGGTATTATGTTCGTGAGAACAAAACTAATGATTTAAGACGATAAACCATATTGATACGATTCGAGAGAATAGTATCAATTTTAAACGATTCATTAGCTCAATTGAACAGAGCAATAGACTTCTAATCTATAGGTTGCAGGTTTGAATCCTGCATGAATCACTATCTTGAGTGTTTAATTTCATAATGATTTATTAGTTTGGGTTTCGTGAGAATGTACAAACTATATTTTTTAAATGTTATTAATGCTTGTTAATAATTATTATTGTATCAGTACAGCTGTTTGTGAAAATAGCTGTATTTTAAATACCGTGATGGTGAAATTGGTAGACACGAGAGGTTTAAGCCCTCTTAACCAGAAATGGTTATATGGGTTCGACTCCCATTCACGGTACAAAAATTGCCATGTTATTTATTTTTTAGTTAATATTGGGTAAGATATAGTACGGTTCGTGAGAATAGTACTATTTTATTACGACTAGTAGTTCAAAGGTTAGAACAGGCACGTTTTGTGTCAGGATGTTGTATCGTAATCAACCTAGTCGACAGTTTTAATATAATAAATTATGAAAAAGATGTATTTAAAACCAAAGGTGTTTACAGAACATTTTAAATTAGAGTCTTTTATGCTTACAGCAAGTCCGGGTGTTAGCGATAAAGAATTTGACCCAAACGACGAAATTGGAGCAAAAGAAGAAGACTACGAAGAAGATTAAGAGTTTATTCATAGTTCTCTTTAAAACATGATAAGTCTATATTAATAAATTAAAACATTATCAAAATGAAACAAAAAGAATGGATTATTGGCTTATTTGCCAGTTTGTTAACAATTTTAACAGGAGCGCTAATACTGCTGTTAATGAAGAACTCTGGAGCATTAAAAGTTTCAGAAGTAGATTCTTCAAAAACCGACAGTACCGAACTTGTTCAAATGATTGAACAACATTACAACCCAGTTGTAACATCTGTTGGCGGCGCTATTATGGTACAAAACAAAATGATTGAGGAATTTAACCTAAGAGCTGTATTCAGGGATATGCCGCAATCAGTATTGAAAAACGTTGCCAATGTAGTTATTAACAAGTCCTCGGGGAATGCCATTACAATTTATGATATTTCCAAAGAGTACTTAACCAACAGAAAGGTTTATGACAACCTTGGGAGGAAACAGGATGCACCAATTGTCTCCCAGAAACCTTCAGAAGAAAACGACTCACTAAATATATAATATTATGAAAAAAGCGATAGTTGTTTTCTACGAAGGAAGAGGAATGTCAGATAGTGAAAGACACGATTTGGCAACAAAATTAACTGAAAGCGGAATAATCTCATCAGAAAAATTCAGTATATCTGAGTTTGGTCAAAAAGAGATTGAATCACTTTTAGTTAAAAGAGTTATTGATGAAAATAGTAATCAAGAACTCAAAAATGAAGTTGAATACGCTTTTATTTATCTTAGTGCATTTTTCAATGACACTGATAAAGATATTATTGAAGACCCATTGGCATTTGGTATGGCTATAGCGTCTTTAAAAAACAAAATGCCAGACGAAATGATGAAAGCTATTGATATTATTGTATCAAATAATATCAAAACATCTTTGTTGAAGAAGTATAACTTTTCTACAGAACATGTAAAAGTGTTAAAAAGTATTTATAAACTTTTGAAAAATGTGTAAAAAAGAAAAAGTCAAACAAATAAAAATTGTAGACAAAAAAGGTCAAGTAAAGCGAGCAAAGCATATAAATGTAATGCCATACAAACGCCAAAAATACAAATTCAACTATGATGGGGTATAAAATTCAGGGGTGGAGTAAAAACTCTCACGGTAATAAAAAAGATTTACTTTGGGAAGCTTTTTATCCAACTAAAGAAAAAGCGATTGCTGCGAGAAATAGTTATATATCACTATCTCGTTGCAAAATATTCTTAGCACCTCGAGATATTGAGTGTGTAAAAAAAGGAGAATCAGAATTTGTCGGTTGCAGAGAAAGTAATTTCATTGTAACCGATGTAGTAAAAATTAATTATAATTAACTTTTAAAACATTATCAAAATGAGTGAAAAGAAAAACAAGAACACCGAAGAGGAAGTAAAGAACCAAGAAGGTCAAAAGACAGAGTTTAACGAAGATAACTTCTTCTCAGAAGACATCGCAAAACTCGCTAAAGAGAAGAACGAGAGTGAAAAAACAAAAGAGAAGGTAGAGAAGCTTCGGACTTTGCAAAAGAAGTTCCAGTACATCAACCAAAAGAGCCACATTCAGACAAAACATGCAGGTAGAGTGGAAGAAGCTTTATCTGGAATGAGAAAGGCAACTCGCGAACTTCTAGAAGGCGTTGAAAAAGGAAAATTTACTCCAATTCAGGCAGAAACTGAGATGTCGAAGATTCAAGATGAAGCTATTGCAAAAATTCGCAAAGCAAATAGTGAAAAACTTGAAAACCTTTGTGAGTTACGCGACAACTTTAATGGATGGAACTGGTATTCCTGGGAAAATCCACTTGACCGCGTAATGCGTGCTATAGATTAGTAATAAGTTATAGCGCACAATAATATGTTCAATAGACACCAGTATAGGGTCTAAAAATGCAAGGAGACGGATGATAGTTTAAATGAAATTGTAAGAAAACACTGAGCTCTCTTGTGAATTAACACAAGTACATTACATGTATATGAATGTAGAACAAAAATTCTGAATGTACAGAATTAAAATATATACACAATCGTAATCAAAAAATTGTCGCATAGAGCCAGTTAGAGCCGATGTCCCTGAATAAGAGTGAGGTCTTAATTTAAATATCGTGCGATATATCAAAAGACAATACATATAAAAACGTGTGAGATGTATGCCTATCGTTTTTATATCAATTACGTAGAGTTAATATAATGCGATTTAAAGCGTTATGACGACTTGAGTGGATTAGCTACCCACGATATGAATTATAACGCATTAGAAAGCATTTAAATAACTCTGAGCCAAGGTTATTGGGTCTGGCCGTCCAGTAATCTACACTTTTGAACTTTATCCGTATGATAATAAGCGAACAGGACAGCGGTTCGACTCCGCTTACCTCCACAAATATAACTATAGTTATGGGGGTATAATGGTATTGACTGGCGTGGAAATAAATACACCTATTAAATTAGGAAGGATACTGTATATAAAATAAATGACAACTTGAACGTTGTTGATTATACTAAGCTAGCAGCTTAATAATAATCAGGTGGATGCAATAACCTACCAAAGTGGTTTAGATTTGGTGTTTGGGTTAAAATGGTAACCGTAAGTGGTTCGATTCCACCAAACACCACAAATTAAAAAATATGTCAAGAACAGGATTTAAAGAAATGTTGCGAGACAGAATACCTGTCTATGCAGACATTGCTCTCAAATGGTGTAAAACCAAAGAGAGGTGGATAAATATAGTATATCGAGACACAATAAGCGTATTTGCAGATAAGAATGACAGATACGACATTACAAAGACAGTCTTAGGATTAAAATCTAAAGATAAAATGTTTAATTTCGATGATACTGTATATTGGAATGCACTTTCAGAAGACGAACATAAGATTCTAAAAGTAGCTTCCAGCTGGGTGAAATGGTTTAAATACTATTTTATATTTATAGAAAACGAATATAAAGTAGACCTCTCGTTGGGATATAGTGAAGAAAAAATAATTTCTGAATTATGTTCTGAATTATTAAAAAAAATCGACTCTTCAATTAGAGAAGA
>ERZ773013.962-NODE-962-length-17738-cov-3.981847_pt1 | contig 17738 bp, 13 predicted proteins | sample MGYA00511670_ERZ773013 | MGnify/ENA primary metagenome ERZ773013 (study PRJEB29015, sample SAMEA2738120) | human oral metagenome | biome: human oral; feature: human-associated habitat; material: saliva | place: China | collected 2257 ... | reverse complement strand
TGCGAGAACATCTCCGCGGTCATCGGGCCCATGGCGCACGGGCTGCGCATTCTGCGCGGCGGCCCGGCAGACTGCGCTGCCGAGCGCCGATAGCTTGCCTCTTTGGCAGCTCTCCCTTCCCACTCCCCTCCCACTCCCCTCCCTCTCCCCTTCTTTATCGGATTTTGAGAAATGGGACCGGCGTTTGCCCAGTTGGCGAGAAGTGCGATTCTCAAAATCCGATAAAGAAGGGGGATGGATCCGGCAGGAGGGGAGCGGGACGAGAGGGGGCTGCCTATAGGCTCCGGACGCCCTCCCTGATGAAGGTCCCATCGTCGAGGTCGCGGAAGGCCTGGTTCAGTTCGGCGGCGCTGTTCATCACGATTGGCCCGCCCCAGGCAATTGGCTCGTGCAGTGCCACGGAGCTCGTGAGCAGTACCACGGAGGGCTTCTCGCCGGTTGCGGTTATGCCCACTCGGTCCCCGTCCACGAGCTTGGCTGCGGTCCTTTCGCCAAGTGGAAGGCCGCCGATGAGCGTGGGCCCCCCGAGCGTGAACGCCAGGACCGAGTGGTCCACGTCCACGGGGACTTCGACGCTGTGGCCCGCTTCCACGGCGAGCTCGTAGTAGTCAAGCGGAAGGTGGCTGCCAACAAACCCCTGGTGGAGTTTTCCGTTCTCATCCACGTAACGCCCGGCGAGCAGCCGCAGCACGGCACCGTCGAGCGGTATGGACTCGATGGATTCGCGCTTCACGGCATGGTACGTGGGCTGCGTCATCTTCTCGGCGGCGGGGAGGTTGAGCTACAGCTGCACCCCAAGCAGGCGACGTGCGGCTGGGCTGGTCTCCTCGTGCTCCACGCCCGAGCCTGCGCACATCCACTGCACTTCGCCCGAGGTCACGGTGTCCTCAAAGCCCATGGTGTCGCGATGGTGCATCGCCCCCTCGCGAAGGTAGCTTACGGTCTCGATGCCGCGGTGCGGGTGGAGCGGGAAGCCAGCGGTGTAGTCATCGGGGTTGGTGCTGTCGAACGAGTCCAACATGAGGAAGGGGTCAAAGTCGCGTGCGGTCTTGTCGCCCAGCACCCGCACAAGGCTCACTCCCGCGCCGTCTTGCGTGCGGCATCCCTTCACGACGTTGGTCGCATATCTGAGCATGGGCTTTCTCCTCTGTTCGCCCGCGCTGCGGGGTTGGTCATCAGAGGCCTTATACCCTACTTGTTCAGTAGCATTTACGAGTGCTGATTTCCCGTCCGCAGGGTACTCCAATCTCGTCCGGGGGCGCCTCCGTGGGCGAGCCGGTCGCTTGGCAGCGCCGGCGTCGCTCTCTTCGCAGAGAATAGCTCCTTTTCTTAAACTGCCGCTGCGTTTGCCCAGTTGTTGCGGAGCCGAATTAAGAAAAGGAGCTAATCTCGGACAGCGAGGGGGAATGGGCGCCGCGAGGGGGGCGCCGGACAGCGAGAGGGCGCCGGACAGCGAGGGGGCGTCGGACAGCAAGGGGGCGCCGGACAGCAGGGGGGCGCCGGACAGCAGGGGGTGCCACAGGAAGAGGGCCGCCGCCGAGAAGGGCTTGCTAGCCCCACAGTTTGTCGGCCGCAAGGCGCGAGAGTACCGCTCGTACGCGTGCGAGGTCTGCCACGGGCACGTGCTCGTTGGGCTTGTGGGCGACCTCGAGGCTACCCGGCCCATACGAGAGACACGTGGAGTTTCCACAGGTACCCGCCACCACGGCAGAGTCCGTGTAGCCGGTGAAGACATCCGTTGCCGGCCTCACGCCCCAGGCCTCCTCGCTCGCACGCCACAGCGCGGCAAGGAGAGGCGAAGCGGGGTCAAGCTCGATGGGAGGCCGGTCGCCGGTGCACCGTACGTCGGCATGCGTTCCGGGCACGGCCGACTCCGCTGCGGCACAGGCATCGCGCACGATCTTCTCGGCATCCGGCGAGCCCGTGGGCGGTACCAGCCGCATGTCAATGGTCACGTGGCACTCATCGGGCACCACATAGGGGCTGTAGCCGCCCTTCACCTGGCCAAACGTGACGGTCGAGCGTCCAAACTCGGGGTGGGTGGGCAAGGCTTGGACGGCGGATCGTATGTGACAGACGGCCTCGGCCATAGCGGCAATCGCATCCGCGCCACGCCATGGCGTGCTCGCATGGGCGGTGACGCCACGCATGTCGATAACGTACCAGGTGCGTCCCTTGTGCGAGCCGCGCGCACGTCCGTTTGTAGGCTCGGTGTCGAGTACCCAGCCCGTGGCGCCCAACCAGCCCGCGCGGATGGCGGCCTCGGAGCCGCGCATCTCGTCCTCCTCATCCACCGTGCATACGAGAGCCAGCGAGCGCCTGGGAAGGCTCCCGCAGCGGCCTACCTCGTCAAGCGCGTCAGAGAAGGCGAGCAAAGCGCAGGCCAGGCCGCCCTTCATGTCACACGACCCGCGGCCATAGAGTTCGCCGTCGCGCAGCGTGGGCGAGAAGGCCGGCGTTTCTCTGCTCCAGTCTGCGCCAACGCGAACGGTGTCCATGTGGCAGAGGAGCGTGAGGTCGGCCGGAGCGGCGGCGGCATCGCAGCGATCTCCAGAGGGAATCAGCGCCCTCAGGCAACGACGCCCGGGCAGCGCCTCGAGCTCCTCGATGGTAACTGCGCTCGCCAGGCTGCCTGCGCGCGTGCGACGGTCCTCCAGCCACGAACGAACGAACTGCTCGATAGAATCCTCGAAGGCACCGGGATTTGTGCTCTCTATCCCTACGAGCTGTGACGTGAGCTTCGTTGCCTCGTCGTCGGTGCCGTGCTGCGCAGACATGCGCCTACTCCTTCTTCTGCGCCTTGGCCTCGTCCATGTAGCTGTACAGCGTGTACTTCGAGATGCCGAAGTAGTTGCAGACCTTTTGCCCCGCCTTGGTGATGAGGAAGGCTCCGGAGTCGTTGAGGAAGCCTATGGCCTTGACCTTGTCCTCCCTGGTCATGAGCGCGACGGGCTTTCCCACCACGCGCACGCTCTGGTCGATGAGCTCATCCAAGAGGTCATTCACGTTGTGGGGGATGACGTCCGGCTCGTCCGTGGCGGGGGTGGCAAGCGAGGTGAAGTCCTTGAGCATGTTCTGCAGCGCCATGATGGGTGTGGAGTCGTAGTTGATGGCAAAGATCGCCACTGGTCTGCCCGAGTCATCGCGGAAGAAGACGGTGCTCGAGCGCAGCTCGCGGCCGTCCTCGGTGCGCGTGTGGTAGGCAAAGTGGTCCTTGAGCTTGCTTGGGTCGGAGCTTAGGGCCTTGAGCACCACGTTCGACGGTCCGTCGCCAAGCTTTCTGCCCGTGACCTGCCCATTCTCTATAGCGACAATTGTGCTGTCGGGATCTTCTGACTCGAGGTCGTGAACGACGACCTCGCAGTTGCTCCCAAACTGAGCGGCGATGCCCTTTGCAAGACGGGAGAGAAACTCAATCTCGGACTTCTTCATGTCCCCTCGATTCCTTTGCGATGGGCCTTGCCCATCGGCCGTGTGCCCCTACGGCGCATTGGGCCAAGTCATGAGGCACGGCCATGTACAGACGGGGACGCCAACGGTGAGCAAATACTACCACCCTAGTCCTAATAAAATGTAAGATTATCCCATTTTCTGGCAAAGACACGCGAGAGGTTCACGTTCACTCAGGCGGGTGGCATCGCATTCCCGCTTAGCAGCGCCTGTGCGTCAGGATTGCATGTTGGGGAATAAACCCCTGTTGGATGTAATCGTCCAGACTTCTCCCGAGTGAAGGAGAGGCCTCCTCGAGCTACGTTAGATATCCAAAAACATAACGTTACCGTCCACACCGGCAATCGACCGTACGCCGATGTTCTCCAGACTGCGACAAACCCGACGCCATTTTGAAGCAGAATATTTGTTAGGTTGTATTACAAGATGTGCGAAGATTCGCCAAGGAGTGACTTGCAGGAAGAGACCAATGAGGAAGGGCCTCGCACCTGCGCTTCGTTTGCAGCTGGGTAGTCGGGTGCCCATGCGGCGCAGTCGCGTTCGCGTAACGCCCGGCCGTCGCGGCATGAGAGGGCCGCGGCGAACACAGGTTGGGCCGTAGCTGATCTGCGGCATGTAGCAAGGAGGAGAGGCCCTATGCTACTTGTTGGAAACGGTCGGGTCGTAACCAGGGGCCCCCAGATGCCCTTCATCGAGGACGGCGCGGTTGTCATCGACCATGACAAGATCGTGGCCGTTGGCACGCGCGCCGAGATGGACGCCGCCTACCCCACGGCCGAGTTCATCGACGCCCACGGCAGCCTCATCATGCCAGGTCTTATCAACTGCCACACCCACATCTACTCCGGTCTGGCCCGTGGCCTTGCCATCAAGGGCTGCAACCCCACCAACTTCCTCGAGAACCTCGAGCAGCAGTGGTGGAACATCGACCGCCACCTCACACTCGACGGCACGCGTGCCTGCGCGTACGTGACCATGATGGAGTCGTTCCGCAACGGTGTGACCACCATCTTCGACCACCACGCGAGCTTCCGCGAAATTCCCGGCTCCCTCTTTGCCATCAAGGACGTGGCACAGGAGATGGGCATGCGTGCCTGCCTGTGCTACGAGGTCTCTGATCGCGACGGCAAGGAGAAGCTCGACCAGTCCATCCAGGAGAACGCCGACTTCGCCCGCTGGGCAGCTGGCCAGGACTCTGACATGATTGCCGCCATGTTTGGCGGACACGCCCTCTTCACGCTGCCGGACGAGACGCTCGACCGCATGGTTGAGGCGAACAACGGTCTCACCGGCTTCCACATCCACGTGTGCGAGGGAATGAACGACGTCTACGACTCCGCCCAGAAGCACGGCTGCACGTCGATCCACCGTCTCCTCGACCACGGCATCCTGGGCGAGAAGACCATGCTCGGCCACTGCATCCACATCACCCCCGCCGACATGGACGTTGTCGCCGAGACCCACACCAAGATCGTCAACAACCCGCAGTCCAACGCCAACAATGCCGTGGGCACCGCGCCGGTGCTCGAGTTCTTCAAGCGCGGCATTACCGTGACCATGGGCACCGACGCCTACACCCACGACATGCTGCAGTCCCTCAAGGCCTTCGTGCCCCTGCAGCGCCTCAACTCTGCGCTGCCCAACGTGGCATGGGGCGAGGCCATGACCATGCTCTTCAAGAACAACGCCGAGGTTGCCAACATGTACTTTGCCTCGAAGCCGCAGGGCAAGCCCCTGGGCGTGCTTGCGCCCGGTGCCGCCGCAGACGTCGCCGTGTTCGACTACCCGGCGCCCACGCCCATTGGCGCAGAGAACATCGACGGCCACATCCTCTTTGGCGTCGAGGGCCACGACTGCCGCACTACTATCGTGAATGGCCGCGTTGTCTATCGCGACCGTGAGTTTACGGACATCGACAAGGATAGGATTGACGCCTTCGTGCTCGACCAGTCCAAGAAGCTCTGGGGAGAGCTCAACGACCGCGAGTACTAAGCGTCTTCCCGGCGGGACGCCCCCGAGCGCCCCGCCACGACGGGCGCGGATCCCGTGGCGCCGCGCACGCCTCACGTCCCCACGGAAATGCGTTTCTGGAGAGGAATCGCAATGAGCGACATCATGCGTCCCATCCCGTTCGGCCAGCTCATGGACTGGATCCTAACCGAGAAGAAGACCCAGGGAACCATCTTCGGCGAGTCCCGTCTCGCCAAGCTCGGCGGCCACGCCCGTCCGATCTTTGGCGAGAAGGTCGAGTCCCCGGTTGGTCCTGCCGCCGGCCCCAACACCCAGCTCGCGCAGAACATCATCGCCGCCTACGTCACCGGCGCCCGCTTCTTCGAGCTCAAGACCGTCCAGAAGATGGATGGTGCCGAACTCTCCGCCTGCGTAAACAAGCCCTGCATCCTTGCTGCCGACGAGGGCTACAACTGCGAGTGGTCCACCGAGCTCACCGTGCCCGGCGCCTTCGACGAGTACGTCAAGGCCTGGGTCGCCTGCAAGCTCCTGGCCCGTGAGCTTGGCCTGGGCGACCCGGACGGCTTCGTCTTCAACATGTCAGTCGGCTATGACCTCGAGGGAATCAAGGGCGAGAAGGTCGACACCTACATCAACTACATGATGGACGCCTCGAACACCCCCGTCTTCCAGGAGGCCATTGCTTGGGCCAAGGCCAACCTCGACCGCTTCCAGAACGTGGACGCGGCGTTTGTCGACTCTATCTCGCCGCAGGTCTCCCGCTCGGTCACCGAGTCCACGCTCCACGGCTGCCCGCCGGCCGAGATCGAGCGCATCGCGACGCACCTCATTGCCGAGAAGGGCCTGAACACCTACATCAAGTGCAACCCCACGCTTCTGGGCTACGAGTACGCGCGCAAGACCTTGGACTCGCTGGGCTTCGACTACATCGTCTTCGACGAGCACCACTTCAACGAGGACCTGCAGTGGGCCGACGCCGTGCCCATGCTCAACCGCCTCATCGCCCTTGCCAAGGAGCGCGGCGTTGAGTTTGGCGTCAAGCTCACCAACACCTTCCCGGTGGACGTCACCCGCTCCGAGCTGCCCAGCGACGAGATGTACATGTCCGGCCGCTCGCTCTACCCGCTCACCGTCTCGCTCGCAAAGCGCATCGCGGACGAGTTCGACGGCAGCCTTCGCATCTCCTTCTCCGGCGGCGCGGACGCCCTCAACGTGCGCTCGCTGGTCGATGCGGGCATCTGGCCCGTCACCATGGCCACCGCGCTCCTCAAGCCCGGCGGCTACCAGCACCTCGGACAGGTCGACGAGGCCCTTGCCGGCATCGACGAGAAGCCCTTCTCGGGCGTTGACCCTGCAAAGGTTGCCGCCATCGTGGACGATGCCCTCACCAACCCCCGCTACCGCAAGCCCGTGAAGCCTACGCCCAATCGCCACGTGGGCCACGAGCTGCCGCTCATCGACTGCTTCACGGCCCCCTGCCGCGAGGACTGCCCCATCGAGCAGGACATCCCTGGCTATCTTCGCGCCTGCGAGGAAGGCCGCTACGCCGACGCCCTTCGCATCATCCTCGAGCGCAACGCCCTGCCCTTCACCACGGGCACCATCTGCCCGCACACCTGCGGCAACTCCTGCATGCGCAACTACTACGAGGAGCACGTGCACATCCGCGAGTTCAAGCTCCTGGCTGCCGAGAAGGGCCTTGCAGAGGTCCTGCCCACGCTCTCTGCGCGTGGTGCCGTGACCGACCGTAAGGCGGCCGTCGTGGGCGCCGGCCCTGCCGGCCTCGCTGCGGCGTCGTTCCTCTCGCGCGCTGGCGTCGAGGTCACCGTCTTCGAGCGCACCGACGAACTCGGCGGCATTGTTCGCCACGTAATCCCGGGCTTCCGCATCTCCGACGAGGCCATCGACCACGACGTCGAGCTCTGCTCGGCATACGGCGCCACCTTCAAGACGGGCGTCGAGGTCACCAACGCGTGCGACCTTCTCGACCAGGGCTTCACCGACGTCGTGGTGGCCATCGGCGCATGGGCACCGGGACACCCGGCCCTGCGCAGCGGCGAGGCGCTTGACGCCATCGACTTCCTGCGCGACTTCAAGGAGGACCCGGCCCAGTGCAAGCTCGGCTCCGACGTGGTGGTCATTGGCGGCGGCAACACCGCCATGGACGTTGCCCGTGCTGCCAAGCGCGTTCCCGGCGTTGAGCACGTTCGCCTGGTCTACCGCCGCACCCGTCGCTACATGCCCGCCGACGAGGAGGAGCTCGTCATGGCGCTCGAGGACGACGTGGAGTTCATGGAGCTGCTCTCTCCGGGCGACCTTGCCAACGGCGTGCTCACGTGCGAGGTCATGCGCCTTGGCGCCCCCGACGCTTCCGGCCGCCGTGCCCCCGAGCCCACCGGAGAGACCGTGTCCGTGCCCGCCACCGCCGTCATCACCGCCGTGGGCGAGCGCATCGAGCAGGGCCTCTACCAGGCAACCGGCTGCGAGCTGGACGAGAAGGGCCGCCCCGTGGTGTCGGACACCCTCGAGACCAGCGTGCCGCACGTCTTTGCCGCCGGCGACGCCCGTTGCGGCCCTGCCACCGTGGTCAAGGCCATCGCCGACGCCATGACCGTCACCACGGCCATTGCCGGAGCCTCCTTTGACGCCATGGCCGAGAAGAACGTCAACCCCAGCTACGAGAAGCCCCTGGCATCCCGCGGCAGCCTCGAGGCCGACGTTGCCTCCCTTGTGCACACGCGCTGCCTTGGCTGCGCTACGGTGTGCGAGACCTGCTGCGAGGTCTGCCCCAACCGCGCCAACGTCGCGATTCGCGTGCCCGGCATGCGCGAGCGCCAGATTGTCCACGTGGACGGCATGTGCAACGAGTGTGGCAACTGCGCCGTGTTCTGCCCGTACTCCGAGGGCAAGCCCTACCGTGACAAGCTCACCCTGTTCTGGAGCAGGGAGGACTTCGACCACTCGCAGAACGAGGGCTTCCTGCCCGTCGAGGGTGGCATGCTCGTGAGGCTCGATGGCGCAACCGCCGTCTACAACGTGGATGACCCCGCCTGCGGCCTTCCCGAGGCGGTTCGCGCGGTTATCCTCGCGGTTCGCGACAACTATGGCTACATGCTCGCCCGGTAGCCAGGCGACGTCCGAGCGTCAGTAAGAATCCATCGGCGGGACGGCCCTGGGGCCGCCCCGCTGCAGCGCGTAGGGGGGGACCAAGAATGGCACGTAAGTTGGACAGAGTTGCAGTCGTTCGGTGCGCGGGCGGACCCGCGCCCGACCGCTGCTCATATGGGTGCATTGGGTGCGGCTCGTGCGTCGCCGCCTGCCGCAAGCACGCGATAGAGCTCAACGAGAACGGCGTGGCGCACGTCGACCGTGACGCCTGCGTTGGCTGCGGCCTGTGCGCCCGCATGTGCGAGCAGCACATCATCGATATTGTCCCGCGCCACCAGCGTATCCAGGTGCTCTGCTCGAACCACGAGGCCGGTGCCGCCGCACGCGCGGTGTGCCAGGTGAGCTGCATCGCCTGTGGTGCCTGCGAGCGCGCCTGCACGTCGAATGCGGTCCACGTGACCGATAACCTTGCCGTGATGGATCAGGAGACGTGCATCTCCTGCGGCATGTGTGCCGCCAAGTGCCCGCGCGGGGTCATCCACGACGCCTTCGGCATTGTCGCCAAGAGCCTCTAGGGAGGAGAGATGGAAACCTACAGCTTCTACGTCAACGGTCAGGAGATCACGACCAGCGAGAACAGGTCGCTCCTGCGCTTCCTGCGCGATGACCTCCACCTCACCTCCGTGAAGGACGGCTGCTCGGAGGGCGCCTGTGGCACCTGCACCGTGGTCATCGACGGCATTGCCACAAAGGGCTGCGTCATGACCACCAAGCTCGCCCAGGGAAAGCACATCCTCACCGTCGAGGGGCTCACCCACGAGGAGCAGGAGGCGTTCGTCTACGCCTTTGGCGCCGTGGGCGCCGTGCAGTGCGGCTTCTGCATCCCCGGCATGGTGATGAGCGGCGCCGCCCTGGTGCGCCAGAACCCCAACCCCACCGAGGAGGAGGTCAGGTGGGCAATCCGCGGCAACGTGTGCCGCTGCACCGGCTACAAGAAGATCATCGAGGGCATCCAGCTCGCCGCCGCCGTGCTGCGCGGCGAGGCGCAGATTGACGAGGGCCTCGAGCGGGGCGATGACTACGGCGTGGGCAAGCGCGCCTTCCGCGTGGACGTGCGCCGCAAGGTACTCGGCTATGGCAAGTACCCGGACGACCTCGACGAGAGGGACTTCCCGGACATGGCGTACGCGTCTGCCGTGCGCTCCAAGTACCCGCGCGCCCGCGTCCTCAAGATCGACACCTCCAAGGCCGAGGCCCTGCCGGGCGTGCTCGGCGTCCTCACGGCCAAGGACGTGCCGGTGAACCAGGTTGGCCACCTCATCCAGGACTGGGACGTCTTCATCGCCGAGGGCGACGTCACGCGCTTTGTGGGCGACGCCATCTGCCTGGTTGTTGCCGAGGACACCAAGACCCTCGAGCGCGCCAAGCGCCTCGTGCGCGTTGACTACGAGCCCTTGGAGCCCGTGCGCAACATCGCCGAGGCGAAGGCACCCGGCGCCCCCATCATCCACAAGAGCTTCAACGCCTTCGGCAACCTCGTCGAGCTGCACGACAACGTCTGCCAGAGCCGCCATGTCACCCGTGGCAACGCCAAGGAGGCCCTCGCGCACTCGGCCCACGTGGTCACGCACACCTTCGAGACCCCCTTCACCGAGCATGCCTTCCTCGAGCCGGAGTGCGCCGTTGCCACGCCTTACAAGGACGGCGTGAAGGTCTTCTCGAGCGACCAGGGCGCCTACGACACGCGCAAGGAAGTAGCCCACATGTTTGGCTGGGACAAGACCCCCGAGCGCGTGGTGGTTCAGACCATGCTCGTGGGCGGCGGCTTTGGCGGCAAGGAGGACGTATCTGCCCAGCATCTCGCCGCGCTCGCCGCCTACCGCTTCAAGCGCACGGTGAAGTGCCACTTCACGCGCCAGGAGTCCATCGACTTCCACCCCAAGCGCCATGCCATGCTGGGCACCTTCACCCTGGGCTGTGACGAGAACGGCAAGTTCACCGGCCTCGACTGCGAGATCAACTTCGACACCGGCGCCTACGCGAGCCTTTGCGGCCCGGTGCTCGAGCGCGCCTGCACCCACGCCGTTGGCCCCTACACCTACCAGAACACCGACATCCGCGGCTATGGCTACTACACCAACAACCCGCCTGCCGGCGCGTTCCGCGGCTTTGGCGTCTGCCAGAGCGAGTTTGCCCTCGAGTGCCTGGTGGACCTCCTCGCCGACGAGGTCGGTATCTCTCCGTGGGAGATTCGCTACCGGAACGCCATCGAGCCTGGCGAGGCGCTGCCCAACGGCCAGATTGCCGACTGCTCCACCGCCCTCAAGGAGACCTTGCTTGCGGTTAAGGACGTGTACGAGAAGAACGCCGACCACGCTGGTCTCGCCTGCGCCATGAAGAACTCGGGCGTGGGCGTGGGCCTGCCCGACGCCGGCCGTGCCAACATCCGCGTCGAGGGCGGCCGCGCTGTGATCTACTCGGCTACCTCAGACATTGGCCAGGGCTGCAACACCATCTTCCAGCAGGACGTCGCGGAGGCCACGGGCCTTCCCAAGTCTGCCATCGAGAACGGCGAGTGCTCCACCGAGGCCGCGCCGGACTCCGGCACCACCTCGGGTTCGCGCCAGACCGTCATCACCGGCGAGGCCGTGCGTGGTGCCGCCTTCCTGCTGCGTGACGCCATGCTCGCCGTCGAGCGCGGCCAGGAGGTCCCGTCCTCTCCCATTTGTGCTCACGGCGACGGCACCACCATCGAGTACGATGACGACACCCCCTACGTGGACAACCATCCGGGCGACCTAACGGCCGGCCACGCTGCGGTGCCGCACGACCTCGTTGCGGCGCTTGCCGCCCTCGAGGGGCACGAGTTCCGCTACGTCTACTTCGAGCCCACAGACAAGTTGGGCGCCGACAAGCCCAACCCCAAGAGCCACGTGTGCTACGGCTACGCCGCCACCTGCGTGATCCTCGATAAGAACCGCCGCGTGAAGGAGGTCTACGCCGCGCACGACTCGGGCAAGGTCGTGAACCCCATCGCCATCCAGGGTCAGATCGAGGGCGGCGTCCTCATGAGCATGGGCTACGCGCTCACCGAGGACTTCCCGCTCAAGGACTGCGTCCCCCAGGCGCGCTTTGGCACCCTGGGGCTTCTCCGCGCCAACCAGATTCCCCACATCGACGCCATCTATGTCGAGAAGGAGCACCTCCTTCCGGTTGCGTACGGCGGCAAGGGCATTGGCGAGATTGCCACCATTCCTACGGCACCCGCTATCCAGAACGCGTATCACCGGGTCGACGGCGTGCTTCGTACCAAGCTCCCCCTCGAGGGGACGCCATATTCCCGCAAGAAGACAGCTGACAAGGGGGCGGAAAAGTCCCAGTAACAAAAGGATGCAAAACTTCTGTTTGCTCAACTGACGGTTTGATAGCTTTTGTCGGTGAAAGGCGGTAGACATGGCCGAGTTGCTGAGAATGGAGAACATCAGCAAGCGCTTCGGTTCGTTCTGCGCGAACAAGAACGTGACCTTCGACGTCCAGGAGGGGGAGGTGCACACCCTCCTGGGCGAGAACGGCGCGGGCAAGTCCACGCTCATGAACGTCCTCATCGGGCTCTACCAGCCTACCGAGGGTAAGATTTTCATGCACGGCAAGGAGGTGAGCATCTCCTCGCCGCGTGTGGCCGTGGAGCAGGGCATCGGCATGGTCCACCAGCACTTCATGCTCATCGAGGACATGACGGGCCTTGAGAACATCATCCTGGGCGATAAGCGCCACGGCTCGCCTCTCTTGCAGGAGGACGCCGATCGCAAGGCCGTCGAGGAGATCGTGGACCGCTACGGCCTTGAGATCGACCTCGACGAGAAGGTCGGCGACATGTCCATCGGCATGCAGCAGCGCGTGGAGATCATGAAGGTGCTGTTCCGTGGCGCCGGCCTGCTCATCCTCGACGAGCCCACGGCCGTCCTCACCGACCTCGAGGTTGAGGGCCTCTTTGACATCATGCGTTCGCTCACCGCCGAGGGCAAGGGCATCGTCTTCATCTCCCACAAGATGCGCGAGGTCATGCGCATCTCCGACCGCGTCACGGTGCTTCGCCGCGGCGAGGCGGTCGAGACGGTGCGCGTTGCCGACACCACCGAGCAGGAGCTTGCCGACCTCATGATCGGCCAGAAGTTCGTCGAGAACACCTACGAGAAGGTCACCAACGCCACCAAGGACGAGTTCGTTCTCCAGGATGTCTCGTACCACCCCGAGATCAAGCACGGCGGCCTGAAGGACGTCTCGCTCACCATCCACAAGGGCGAGATTCTGGGCGTGGCGGGCATCGACGGCAACGGCCAGACGCCCCTGGCCGAGGTCGTCACCGGCCTCGTGAAGCCGGACTCCGGCAAGGTCATCGGCCCCGACGGCAACGAGATCGCGGTCTTCTCGCCCGAGACCTTTATCGACGCCGGTCTGGGCAGCATCCCCGAGGACCGCAACAAGATGGGCCTCGTAGGCGATATGACCATCGCTGAGAACCTCGTGCTCAAGCAGACCGAGTCCGACCAGTTCTCCCTCGGCCACGGCACGTGGCTCAAGATGGGCGAGATTCACTCCTACGCCGAGCGCCTGCGCGAGGAGAACGACATCCGCTGCACCTCCGTTGACCAGACGGCACGCAGCCTCTCCGGCGGCAACCAGCAGAAGGTCATTCTCGCGCGCGAGCTCGAGGGGCACCCCAAGCTCCTCGTGGCGGTCTATCCCACCCGCGGTCTGGACATTGGCGCCACCGAGTTCATCCACAACCAGATTGTGGCCCAGCGCGACGCGGGGTGTGCGGTGCTTCTCATCTCTGCCGACTTCGATGAGGTGCTCAAGCTCTCCGACCGCATCGTCGTGCTCTTCGAGGGACAGGTCATGGGCACATATCCGGGCGCGAACCCTCCCATCAAGGAGATTTCGCTCGCCATGGCAGGGAAGTAGGAAGGGGTTAACGTGGCAAAGAAGGCTCTGAGCCCGGAGGAGCGCAGCGAGAAGCGGATGATGATTCTCACGCCTATCATCGCGGTGCTTCTGGCTCTGATTATTGGTGCGATCATCATCGCGTGCCTGGGGAAGAACCCGCTCGAGGGTTACGCCGCCATGATCCAGGGGTCACTTGGTGACGGGGCAAAGCTGAGCAAGACGCTCGAGCGTGCCTGCCCGCTCATCTTCACCGGCCTGTGTGCGGCGTTCGCCTACAAGTGCGGTGTCTTTAACCTTGGTGGCGAGGGACAGTTCATCATGGGCGGCTGCGCCACCGCGATGTGCATCCTCGGCCTGGGGCTTGAGGGCCCCGCCGGCCTTGCGTTGGGACTTCTCGCCGGCATAGTTGCCGGTGCCATTTGGGGGCTCCTGCCGGGCATTATGAAGATCACCCGCGGCCTCAACGAGATGATCACCACGATTATGCTCAACTACGTGGCCATGTACTTTATGGAGTACATCTTCAAGAACGTCTACTCCGACAACGGTCTGCCCAAGACCGTCGCCATCCCGCAGGGCGCGCGCCTGCCAGAGGTCTTCGGCACGCACGTGGGCGTCATTCTCGCGATCGTTCTGGGAGTCTTCATCTGGTACGTCATCTTCCGCACGTCCTTTGGCTTCAAGATCCGTGCCGTGGGCATGAACCCCATCGCTTCGAGGGTCAACGGCTTCCCCGTGCGTCGTCTGGTACTTCTCGCCTTTGTCATCTCGGGTGCCATTGCGGGCATGGGCGGCGCGGTCGAGCTCCTTGGTAAGACCCCGTACCGCCTGGCAGACGGCTTTGGCTCCGGCTTTGGCTTTGACGGCGTGGCAATTGCCCTCATCGCGCAGCTCAACCCCATCGCCGCCATCTTCGTGGCATTCTTCTTTGGCGTCCTCTCGACCGGCGGCACCATGATGCAGAGCGTCATCGGCGTTCCCACCGCCATCGTCGAGATCATCCGCGGCCTCATCATCATCTTTGCCGTTGCCGGCATGGCCGCCGTCAAGCTCCCCAAGATTAAGGCCTACGTCGCCGCAAGGCTGGATGCGCGGGCCAAGAAGGCCGAGGTGAACGCGTAATGGACTTCATGACTGCACTCCCCACCATCCTCAAGGCCATGACCATGGGTGCCGTGCCCATCCTGCTCGCCGCACTTGGTGAGGTCTTCTCGGAGCGTGCTGGACTCGTGAACATCGGCCTCGAGGGCGTCATGGCCATCGGTGCCTTTGTGGGCTTTGCCGTTGGCAAGATGACCGGTAACCTCTGGGTTGGCCTTCTCGCCGGCATGGCGGCAGGTGTCCTTGTCAACATGCTCTATGCGTTCTGCACGGTCACGCTCTGTGCAGACCAGGTTGTTACCGGCATGGCCATCAACATCCTGGCACCCGCCATCGCACTCTTTGGCTACAACCTCTTCGTGGGCTCCAACTCCGCCAACGCGACTGGCGCGCAGATGCCAAGCCTTGCCATCCCGGGGCTCTCTGACATCCCCTTCATTGGCAACGCGTTCTTTAACCAGACGCTCCTCGCATACCTGGCGTTCATTCTCGTGCCGCTGGTGCGCTACTTCTTCAAGCACTTCCGTGCCGGCCTCTCGTTCCGCTCCGTGGGCGAGAACCCCCACGCGGCCGAGACGCTGGGCATCAACGTCGTGCGCATGAAGTACATCGCCTGCATAGTGTGCGGCGTGCTCACTGCCGCGGGCGGCGCGTTCCTCACCCTGTGCTACACGCCCATCTACACCGACGGCATCGTGATGGGCCGCGGCTTCATTGCCCTGGCAACCGTCATCTTTGGCCGCTGGACCGCACTGGGCGTTCTTGGCGCAAGCCTCCTCTTTGGCTTCTTCGACGGCCTCAACGTGGCACTTCAGGCGCAGTTCCAGTCTGCCCCGGTCATGTTCTTCAAGATGATCCCGTACATCTTCACCATCATCGCGCTCATCTTCTTTGGGTCCAAGCACGCCGGCCCCAAGGCCAACGGTCAGCCGTACTACCGCGAGCAGCGCTAGCCGCTCGCAGGCCGGCGGTCCCTTACCGAGTGCAGGGGGCCGCTTGTCCACTCTGCGGTTTTATCCCCATAACGTCCGTGTAGCGTTTTGGGGCGTGGGTTAGGGATGAGGGGTGCAACCTGCACCTCTCTCAACGGGAGAAGGAAAGGGCACATCATGAGTGAAATCAAGAAGTCTCTGTCCGCCGTTATGCTCGACAGGCGCCAGGCAATCGTCTTGGGGCTCGGAGGCATGGGCGCCCTCGCCCTTGCTGGCTGTGGCGGGTCCGGGTCAAGCTCCAGCTCGTCCGATAGCTCCTCGTCTGGCTCTGGCTCCGAGCAGAGCAGCTACAAGGTTGCCATGATCATGAGCGGCATCATCACCGACGGCGGCTGGGACCAGGGCCACTACGAGTCCCTCAAGAGGGCAATCGAGAACCACCCCAAGTGGGAGATGCTCGAGCCCAAGGAGAACACGGCCTCGGCTGACGCTGCCTCTGCGGCCCAGTCCTACGTCGACCAGGACGTAGACCTCATCATCGGCAATGGGAACCAGTTTGCCTCCGACTGGGCCGAGGTCGTTGCCGATGCGGCCGACAGCCACCCCAAGGTTCACTTCCTCATCACCAACACCGACCCGACAACCGAGATGACCGACTACGAGACCCTTGACCCGGTCGAGACGGTCCTTCCCGACTTCAAGCAGACGGGCGCCCTCGCTGGCGTGGTGGCCGGCCTCATGACAAAGACCAAGAGCATCGGCTTCATCGGCGGCATGAAGCTGCCCTCCACGCTCACCAAGTACTCCGCCTACCTTGCTGCCGCCCAGAAGATCGACCCCTCCATCCAGGGCCAGTACAACTTCGAGGCCGGCTTCACCGACGCCTCCCTGGGCACCAACCTCACGCAGCAGTGGATTACCTTGAACAACGTCGACGTCATGTGGGGCGATGCCTCCGCAGTCGACAACGGAGCGCGCCAGGCCCTCGAGGCCGCCGGTGCCGACACGCACTTCGACATCGCGCAGCCGATTGACATCGTGGGCGACGACCAGCCCACGGTTGTGACCTCGACCGTCACCGACTGGTTGATCGGCCAGGCAATGGACGAGATCGAGTCCGGCTCCTTCGGTGGCGGCAAGGCCATCACCGGCAACATGGACAACGGCGGCATCTCCCTCGGCAAGTTCTCCGACAGGGTCTCGAAGGACGTCCAGGATAAGGTCAAGGAGTACTCCGAGCAGATCAAGGCCGGTACCTTCATCACCGATGACGAGGTCTCGGCAATTCAGAAGAGCCTGTAGCGCAGGCGATGTTTCCGAGGCCGCTTCCGCACGGGGGCGGCCTCTTCTTCTATCGCGGGGAACCGCATTCCTATAGGCCACGAGCATTGGCCCGCACTGGGCCGGAAAGGGGAGGGCGCATGGCGCGCAAGGAGTTCTCGCACGAGGAGGACGTGGCGCTTCTCAGGAGGGCCATCGACGTCTCCAGGCGGTCGCGCGAGCACGGCAACACCCCCTTTGGGGCCATTCTCGTCTCGCCAGAGGGGGAGGTCCTTCTCGAGCAGGAGAACGTGGAGATAGAGACCCACAAGTGCACCGGGCACGCGGAGACGCAGCTCATGGAGCGTGCGAGTCAGAAGTACGACAAGGCCTTCCTGTGGGACTGCTCGCTCTACACCTCGGCGGAGCCCTGCTCGATGTGCTCGGGTGCGATCTACTGGGGAAACGCGGGGCGTGTGGTGTACGCCATGACCGAGCGCCGGCTTCTTGAACTCACGGGGTCAAACGAGCAGAACCCGACGTTTGACCTTCCGTGCCGGAAGATCTTTGCGGCTGGCCAGAAGCCCATCGAGGTCGTGGGGCCGTTCCCCGAGCTCGAAGCCGAGGCGACTGCGGTGCACGAGGGCTATTGGGACTAGGGCAGGAAAACAGGGGGCTGCCTGGGATAAGGGAGGAACATCATGGCAGCAAACGTTACGCGTAGGGACGCACTTTCGCTTGGGCTGGCTGGCGTGGCCGCGGCATGCGGGCTCTCGCTCGCCGCGTGCGGATCGAGCTCGAGCAGCTCCCCGTCCGACTCCGCTGATTCCAGCGAGAAGAGCAGCTACAAGGTGGCCATGGTCATCAGCGGCCCCAAGAACGACGGCGGCTGGGGCCAGGGGCACTACGAGTCGCTCAAGAGGGCAATCGAGAACCACCCCAAGTGGGAGATGCTCGAGCCCAAGGAGA
>ERZ773013.961-NODE-961-length-17741-cov-4.082664_pt1 | contig 17741 bp, 16 predicted proteins | sample MGYA00511670_ERZ773013 | MGnify/ENA primary metagenome ERZ773013 (study PRJEB29015, sample SAMEA2738120) | human oral metagenome | biome: human oral; feature: human-associated habitat; material: saliva | place: China | collected 2257 ... | reverse complement strand
AAATAAATATAATAAGAAAGCATCATGATACAATTCAGAAGTGGAGCACAAGGGTATGGTTATGATCTTCAAGATGAGCTAAAGAAGATACTTTATGATAATGGTATGAAGGCCAATATAAGACAAGATGCTTCTGGTAATAATTATCTAGTAGTACGTACTGCTGACATGGTAGCAGAAAAAAGCTATAAATTGAACCATGAGCAACTTAATCAATTAACAGCATTAGGTGGTGGCCCTCTAATAGAGAAAGCTTACAACCAATTAGTAGATATTGTTAGAAGAGACTTTAGTGTACCTCCAACATTTACAAACGCACAATCCGCAGGGGTACGTGATGTTGTAACAGGAATTCATGGTTACAGAAATCCATTACGAGAAAGAGAGTGGATGATGGGCGAGAATCCATATAGACCATTATTTGCTACGCCTCCATATATGAGGAGTGTTGAACCTTCATTTGTGCGAGAGCGAAAAGATGGTAAAATGATGCCAGGAGAGTTACAATCCGGGGCTTACGGCTTCAGATACAAGGGAGATAATATTGTTATGACTACTCCTCTGAAACAAACTCAAAACCAAACTGTTCTCCCAGCTCCACGCCCAGAGGGTATGGCAAAACCTCTTTCAAAAACAGTTAATACGAACTCTCCCATGTATTTTGACAAGAATTCCTTTTTGGAAGTACTTAAAACGCATGGAATTATCGTAGACCAAGCGAAGAAAACACTCACCATACAGTCTTCAGAAACAAGAAGAGATGTGACTTACGATTTACATGATGATGAAATAAAAAAAATTACGGCATCAAGATTGGTGTCTAATGGAAAGGAAAAGGGTTACTCTATAGATAACAGACTTAATGTTATCAATAATATTATCAAGAAAGATTTTGATGGTAAGGTAACAAAAGAACAGCTTGAATCTAGAAACTTGATAAATATAAAACTTAAACCCGAAGTTAAAGCTGTAGTAGAAAAAGACTTCATAGAACAAGATCGAAGAAATGAGGCTATTCGTGAACAGAAGACGTGGGACAATACTATTAGAGTAGCAAGGGAGAAAGAAATCCAACGACTTGAAAAAGAATCAAAAAGGATCAATGAGGATAATAATGCCGTAAATGGTCGTGATATAGGGAGATTAATTACAGGTATGGGCTTTTTTACTGCAGCTGCTCATGGAAGAGAGGTCGTAATCGGTGAGATAAGAGCTGACAAAAAACAAGATGGCTCTTATGTTATGAAAGCGATGATCAATGGAGAATGGTCTAGGGAACATTCGTTGACAGCTAATCAATATGCTCTATTTTTAGCACATGATGACAAAACAAGACTCAAAGACTTTGAGAGAGTTTTCTCTAAAGAAATAGCTATTAGAAAAGCAGATCCTAGAGAACTATATCAAGATGTTATTGTTGTTGATGGTAAAAACATCATGACCACAGAAGAGGTCAAGATAGCACACTCTAAAGAACAAAGTGTAGATGGTCGTGATCTAGGAAACATTAATAGTCATAAGGGATTTTATGTTGACGTTAATAATGGAAGGGAAATAGATGTTCAAAAAATAAATGTTGAAAGAATAAGAGAAGGTAGTTATAAGATGACAGCTGTCATAGGAGGGCGCACAGAGAAACTTGAAGCAACAATATCCGAAAAAGATTTTAACAAGTTCCTAGCACAGGATGATTATCACAGAATGAAAATGTTTGCAAAACTTTTCCCAGAAGCAGATATAAAAACTCGTCCAGAATACAAAACAAATATTGGAGAAAAAATATTAGCAGCGTTAACTGTTGCCCGAGATGTTGTTATGAATTCTCCTATGGGAGGAAGGCAAATACCTGAGGTGTATGAAAATAGAAGTATGCACGAGGCTGTAACGTTTTCAAAAGCAGGTTCGATGTCGCCAGAAATGGCTGCTGCTAATTATGAGAATCTTGCGAGAGAAGAACCAAGTCAAGAACAAGCTAAAGGTATTGGAATGGGAGTATAATTATATGAACAAATTTTTTTCTTATGATAATGAATCCAGTTTTACAACTTTAGTGGTAACACCAAGTTGGAAACAGTTTTTCGTAAATGAAATACCTCTAATTTTAATCTGTAGCATTTCACTGTTCGTTGCTGGCATAGATAATATACCTTATGCGACATTTATATTTTGGACAGGAGTTATTCTTTTACTATATCTTGCTTATACATTGCTTTATCTTCTGAGAATTAAATATATAATCACGGATCAACAGATTATATATATACATGGCGTTATAGGACAAGCTAAAGACTATATGGAACTCTACAGAATAGTAGATTATAGAGAACATAGCAGTTTGCAACAACAGATAGCAAAGATTAAAACTATAACAATTATTTCTGGTGATCACAGTTTACCTGAATTTAAAATGTATGGAATTTCAAAAGATAGTCATATAACTGAAGAAATACGAAAGAGAGTTGAATATAATAAACAGAGGAAAAAAATATATGAATTCACTAATAGGTAGAATCAGTTGTCTACTCCTAATGCTTTCACTATCACTAGGAATAAAATCACAAGTTTCTTTGGAAGAAAATAACCCAACGCAGTATGTTGCATTAGAGCTGGGTTATGATTCTATTGGTAAAAATATCAAGTCACAAATAAGGAAACAAGTAGCAATAGCAGCCTTACAAGGTGCCATATACAGAGAACAAAGAAGGGTCAGAAAATGGAAAGGTTCATACCAAGATTATCTAAGTAATGCACGGAATGTAGGAAAAGCCATGGCAGCAGGGAAGAACCTCTATATACAAGCTTTGCGCATTTTAGATAACTTACTGTTATTGAAGAAGGCTATACAAAACAACCCACAAGGAATTGCTGCAAATTTTCCAATGAATGATTTATACATGGAAGTCACTGCGGAATTCATTTCAACATTTAGAATACTCCAAACAACAGTCTCAAAGGGAGGAAAAGAGTACAAACTAAATGGAACTGAAAGAGTACTGCTTATGTGGACACTGTCTGACAAGCTGACAAAATTAAATGATAAAGTACAGACTTTAGCTGAATGTATCAACCACTATACATTGATACATGTATGGGATAAAGTTGTTGCAGGGAAAGTAGGATGGACACATGGCCAGATCGCTGAGAGACAAAGGAAAGAATGGATTAAAAGGCAGAAAGATAATATGAAATTATATCGAAAAAAATGATGAAAATAAAAACATTATTACTCTTTATATGTTTTTCAGTATGTTTCCCATGGGAAGTACAGGCAGGAGTAGATCCTGCAAGGGCAGCACTTTTCTTAGAACTTAAACAAAGACAAGAAAGATGGTATAAGGCACAAGCTGCTGCTATCGCTGCAAATGTAGAGGGACATACTTTTGTCGCAAAACAGGTTAAAGGAATTACAGATTTAAATAAGGAATATGACGATTTCCTAACTGATGTAGATAGTGTTCTTAATTATGTTGGTACTTCATACGGATTGTATATACAAGTCAAGGAGTCTATAAGGGCTATTAGAGATTTGAAAACAGCCTTACGAAAACATCCAACTGGACTATTAGCAACATCACTCTCTGCAAGAAAAAATGGACTTATTTTAGATGTCAGCGATACAACAGGAAAGCTTATCAACGATATAAGGGATGTTTTCTTGAGAAAAGAAAATAGAATCTCAAAAAAATCGAGAATAACTTTACTCGAAGGAATAAGAGAAAATATAACCACCTTAAACAAAAAAATGTGGATGCTGTCAAGGGCTATAACATATACTTCTTTAGTAGATGACTGGAATGAGTTTGTAGGACTTGCTACATCATATAAAAAGAAAAGTAAAGAGACTATTTGTAAAGAGGCTATGCACAGATGGTCAAAAGCTGCTAATATGACTATAAAATAAAAAATTATGGAAGAAAGTAAGGAGATACAAAGTCTATATAAGATTTTTAGAATGAGCGTCTATATTTCTATAGGTATTGAGTTTTTCATGTATGCCTTAGACCCTGTCGCTCTCGATTATATGAATGGAATAATAGTGACATTTCACGAAAAATTAAAATCAATTCCAATATATAACAATATTTTTCTAAGTAAAATTACTACAATAGTTCTCTTGTGTATCGCAAGTATGGGGACCAAAGCCAAAAAAAACTTAGAATTTAATGCCAAGAAGATGGTAGTAATACCGCTTTCTTGTGGACTTGTGATGGTAATAGCATCTATTATAATCTTCTATATTGAAGGAGAAACAAGGTGGTATCATATAAGATCAACGTCGTGGATATATATGGCCCCTTCACTATATGGTGTAATGATGATGAATGTTGCACTTGACAACATATCTAAGTATTTTAAAGACGGACTAGTCAAAGATCCATTCAACTTAGAGAATGAAGCATGGAAACAAACAGAAGAATTAGAAGAAAATCAATACAGTGTTAATATTCCAATGGAGTACTACTATAGAGGAAAATTTAGACATGGATATATTAATATTGTCAATCCTTTTCGAGGAACATTCGTTGTCGGAACGCCTGGATCTGGTAAGACTTTTTCGCTTATAGAGCCGTTTATTAGACAACATTCTGAGAAAGGGTTTGCCATGGTGGTATATGATTACAAATTTCCAACGTTAGCAACTAAGCTATATTATCAATATAGGAAAAACCAACATTTAGGCAAAATACCAGAAGGATGCCTATTTAATATTATAAACTTCGTCAATGTAGAATATTCACGAAGAGTAAATCCTATTCAGCAGAAATATATACCAAATCTTGCAGCAGCACAAGAAACTGCAGAAACGTTAGTTGAGTCATTGCAGAAAGGAAAGAAAGATTCTGGTGGGTCAGATCAGTTCTTCCAAACGTCTGCTACGAACTTTCTTGCAGCGTGTATCTATTTCTTTGTCAATTATGATAAGAAGCCCTACGATGAAGAAGGAAATGAATTAGTAGCAGAATATAAAATAGACGAAGACACTCTTCATAAAAAGCTGACAGGTCGAGTGTTCAAAGATAATACAATGCAAGAGAAGGTACAACCATCTTATTGGGTAGGACGTTATTCTGATATGCCCCACGTGTTGTCATTCTTAAACCATTCTTATGAAGAAATTTTTGAAGTTTTGGAAACAGATCCTGAAGTCTATCCATTATTAGGACCATTTATGACAGCTTTTAAAAACAAAGCTATGGAACAGCTCGAAGGTATGATAGGAACCTTACGTGTACAGATTTCAAGACTTGCCACAAAAGAGGCATATTGGGTTTTCTCAGGTGATGATTTTGACTTAAAGGTTTCAGATCCTAAACATCCAAGTTACCTTCTCATAGCGAATGATCCAGAAATGGAAAGTATTATTGGAGCGTTGAATGCAATGATTCTAAACCGACTAGTTACACGTGTAAATAGCGGTATGGGTAAAAATGTTCCTATTAGTATTATCGTTGACGAGTTGCCAACACTATACTTTCATAAAATAGACCGACTTATCGGAACAGCACGTAGTAATAAAGTGGCCGTAACATTAGGCTTCCAGGAATTACCACAGTTAGAAGCAGACTATGGTAAGACTGGTATGCAAAAGATTATTACAACTATTGGTAACACTATTGCCGGTTCTGTACGAGGAAAAGAAACCTTGGAGTGGTTATCTAATGACATCTTTGGTAAGGTGGTCCAAATGAAAAAAGGTGTTACCATTGACAGAGATAAGACATCTATTAATTATAACGAAAATATGGATAGTCTTATGCCTCCTGCAAAGATAGCAGATATGCGTACTGGTTGGATTTGTGGTCTGACAGCAAAAGATTTTACGATTATAAAAAAAGGAAAAGATGGCTCGATAAATATACAAAAGGAAAAAGATTTTGAGACATCAAAGTTCTTTTGTAAGACTAACTTTGATATGGAAAGTATAAATGAAGAAGAAGCCGATTACGCAAACTATCCTATACCAAAGTATTATGAGTTTGAATCAACAGATGCAAGAGAGAGAGTATTATATGCCAACTTTAATCATATAAATCAAGAGGTAAAGGAAATGATTGGAAAAATACAGAAGGAATTTGTAAAGAAATAAGGGGTAAAACCCCTTATTTCCCTTGTAATTGTCTTATTAATATTTCTTGGTCCGAAATAGTTTGCTTAAGTTCATTTTGTCTAGCTATAAGCTGTGTAATTTGCTCCTCTTTCTCAGAAAGCAAAGCTGACTGATTGCCATTCGAATTATTTTTTTCTTGTAAATCGACTATCTCCTTATTCAAATCTGCAATCTTTTCTCTCTGAGCATCTCTATTTTTTTTTATCTCAGAAAGCTCTTTCTGAGCTTTAGTAAAGTCTTTTTTTACAGAAGAAAGCTCTTCATAGAGAGGTGTTTGCTGCCTCTCATTCGAAGAAGAATTTAACAAAGAGAACTCTTTAATTTCTTGAGTAGCCTTATCAAGTTTATTGATTAACTCAGAGTTTTCATCTACAACTTGGGACCAGTTTGTATAGTAGTCATTACACTTCTTTTCAGTTGACTCAAGTTTATTCTGGAGTTGGGTTATTTGCTCTTGCAATGAGGAGATGAGAACCTCACGATCATTAAGGCTCTTAACAAGCTCGTGATTGTTGTTTTCCCATTTCTCAATTTTCTTTCTGTTTTCGTCTTTTTCGTTTGAAAGTGCTTCATTGATTAAATTATCAAGTTTTGTATGCCAAGCAGCTTCATTTTCGGCAAGTGCTTTCTTTAATTCTAATTCCGATTTATTTTGTAGTTTGGTTAATTTCTCTTTTGCTTTCTTCGAACTATTCTCTGCTGTATGTAAAAGTTCAACTGTTTGAGACAGTTGTATATCTAGAGATTTACACTTCTTACGATAATCATCTAGTTCTTGGCAAACTTCATCGTAGCTTTTTTGTTTTGCCTCATTGTAAGCTGATTGACGAGCTTTTTCTATTTCGATGGGCATAACTAGTTTAAGTTCTTTAAGTTCTTTCTGAATATTCAAATAATCATTACTCATTTTATCGTATAACTGAGCAAATGATTGAACCTTTTCCTTTAATGAAACTTCTGTGGAAAGGTCATACCTTAAACTATATTTCTTTACCTTTTTAAAGTCACAAATAAAGTGAACATGGGGATTATAATGAATCTTCCCATTCGCAAAATACCCCTGTTCCTTATGTACAAAGATAGCAAGCGTTTTTATACCTAATGTCTCTTCCAAACGAGAAGATACAAAGTCGAGTTGTTCACGAGTTACTTCATTCGAAATACTCATGACACATTCTACAATATCAAATTCTCTTTCGTGTGTACAATACCAATCGTTAGATGCTTCCAAAGCTATGTCAATATCTCCAAGAGCTGCTGAAAGCATCTGTGGGAAATCTGCAACTTGCAAACAAATAGCTGATATTGCAGAGGAAGATTGAATAATAGGGGTGTTACTATCAAGCATCTTACCCACAGAAAGAGGAACAGGTAAAGAAGATTCACTTGATGTAGATTGAGAGGAAGAAAACTTCTTCTTAATTCCTTTAAAGATGAATGTCATAATAAAATATTAAATTCGTTTCTCGGCTAATTGATCATATAAATATAATTTGTTCTGCAAGATTATCTGTTCACATTTAGCGACATAATTTCCAGCTGTAGCATAACCAGCAGCTTTAATCTCAACTAGCCAATTATGATAATCCGTAGGACCAAAGTTCCAACAACGATGATAACGATTGGACATAAGAATTTTTGAATGATATTCCATGCTTTCCAAAGGGGAAGAGAAATTACAGAATTTCTCTGAACGATAATCGTCGTCATGTGTACTATATGGTAGGTTTTGGCTTAACCAAGAGGTAGTAGCTTTAATTCCAAAGAAATTATTACCGAAACGTGCAAGGTCAGAAGTTCCCCATGTACTTTCTAATGCCATTTGTGCGAGAGTGACCGAAGCTGGGATGCCATATTTAACTTGATGATCCATAGCTGCAGGAGCATACAAGTTGAAGAACTCCTTACGACTCAATTTCAAAGATCCTAAAGCATGGAGTGCCTGTAAAGCCTCAGAACGTACATTCTCGACGTATCTAATCAAATCTAATGGATTTACCTTAACACCATTACGCTTACAAGTAATATGAAGGTGAGGACCTGTTGATCTTCCTGTGTTACCACTAATAGCAACGGCATCACCTGCAAAAACCATGTCACCCCTATTAACTAAAACACGTGAAAGGTGACAATATGAAATCGTATATTTACCATATTCTAAGATGACATATAGCCCAGATCTACTATCCTGCCCTACTCCAACTACATATCCATCAAGCATAGAAAGGACCTCCTCGTAATGTGCTTTCAAATCTATGCCAGAGTGGTGACCCTGACCTCCAGAAAAAGGATCTTTTCTTGTTCCGAAAGAAGAAGTTATAATAATCTTATCTAGTGGCAAGCTGACACTAAGATATTTCTCTATCCAATAGTCTTTCTCTAATTTATCATTTACTGCTCTATGTGCAGTTGATGGAAGAAAGACAGATAAATACAGGGATAACAATATTACTATTCTTGAAATCATATTCTAAAACGATAGTGACTTATGCAAAGATAAACTCGCAATTTTTAATAAAAGAATAGAATTAATGCTATTTACTGAATTAACAATTCAGTAAATAGAAAAAAAATGGTGAAAGAGTTGCTGAAGCCAGACACGCTGTATATGGAGTAGAACATAGAGCTATGAAAGAAGATAGGCATGCTTAAGGAGTGAATACGGTGGATGAAGAAATGCTCCAGCTATGGCGTAAGCAATATGCCTTGCAGGATGGAGCGCCTGCAGTCCAAGTTTGAAAAAGTGAATGACAGAGTAGAGAAGCCCGCTTAATGGAAGTGCTGTTAAGTGGGCTTTTTGCATTATTTAGTGCACAAATACCTAATAATTCGAAGAAAATTGTTATATTTGCAGCGTGTTCTAAAACAAACTACAATTATGGCATCTATTCCTCCTAAGAAATTCACCCTACGGGCATTCAAAATAGCAAACCCATCCGTAACGTCTCCTGACTCTGGCATTCTGGGACTGTTAGAACAGATACTTACGCCTGAGCTTACTTCTGGGGAGCGTCGTATGCCACTTAATGTGGACGAGCCTGACAGGGAACTGCTGGCAAGCTACTCATGGTCAGGGAGCAGGTCTTTTCTTTTTGGGATGATGCTCCGTGTGATTCCTGCAGACAATGGTGGTATGATCAGCGAAGAACTTTTTAATCAGCCCATGATCACAATGAATCAAGTTGCATCAAGTTCTTCTTCAGAGAGCCAATACAAGGATCATTTTTATTTCGCTCTCGACAACAATTATCTGGTAACCACTCTATCTGGCAATATCAACATCAGTCGGTTACAAACCTATCTGAACTGGCTGCTTGAAAGCGTCCGCGGCACCCGTCTCTTTGAATTTACGGAGATGACAAAGGTTCCGGACGGTGTGCCTTTGTCGCAACTGAAAGAAATACAATTTGTGGGTGGTGGCTCAATAACTACAACCCGACCCACTGAAGGAGAACAGAATATCTCGCTCTCTCTGAAAGATTTATCAAGTAGTGTTCTACGCTCCGTTGTCTGTGATACAAGAAGTCTAGACACCATTCTTGAGAACCGTCTCATAGAAGCTCGTTTGCTTTTGAAAGTGAAAGGCAAGCCCAAAGACATGGCAGAAGACGAGTTCCACCGAGTTATGGGAGCGATAGTGACCAATGTCACGAATGATGACGGATTGATACTTCGGACTAAAGACGGCAACAAATATACTGGTGCAGAAATTAAGGTAAAAAAGCCTGTAAACGTAGAGTGCATAGAGGCTAATCGTATCGTGGAAGAACAATTGAAACAAGAAATGGAGAGGTTCTTAGGCGATATACAAGTAGAGCAATAAAATGAAGATTTTGATACGAACAATATTGTCCATGGCGTTCTCAATATTTCTTGCCGATGCAGGTGTGAGAGGAAACGCTGAAGTGCTGAAAGCATTGTTTACAGTGCTGGGAATTGTATTTTCGATATCTATGAGCCTTTTGTTGTCGTTCAATCTCTCCAAGATTCTGAATTCACCTGTACGCAAATCCATCCGCAGAGAGGTTACCCATACGCGTACGATGCTTCTGATTGACTTTGTGCTTTCGACTCTATTTCTTGTTGTGGCATTACTATGGAATTCTAAAAGCATTCGTTATGAGAAACACTCTTGGCTTGTGATTGATATAGAACTTATCGCCCTATTATGTATTGGACTCTCTCTCTTTTACGAGATATATAATTTCAGTTGCATTCACAAATTGCATATTGACATTGAAGATGCAGTGATAAATGAGGAAATTAATAAAAAACGAAAATAATCCGCTACTTTGTTTGGAAGTAACGGATTTTTTTGTATATTTGCAGCAACGATTCCGTAGCTAATGACTACCGATTCGTTACTTGCGGGGGCTGGCCATTGGTCGGCCGTCCGTTTTTTTATACAGTGAAGTGATGTTTCCGTTAGTATCTCTTACCAAAACTTCTTCTATATCCTTGCCTATTTTGATGTGACCATAGATACTCCTTATCATATATCTGTCCGTTAAATCGGGTCGATCTATGATAATTCTATTGGATTGTTTCAATCCATGCGTTAACATGTTTCTAAATGCTCGCTTGGGATTGTCTGACGTAAACCCTTCGTGCTCATACCACTTCCCGTCGATGAGTAAGTCGGGGCACTTTCCTTCATATTTTGTACCCATGAGTGAGTGGTAGATGTTTTGATAGACAAACTTCTGCGGACGCGACATCTTCGGCGTAAGCCTCACATCTGCACCATGCTGAGCAAAGAAGTCGGCAACACTCACAAGCTTTCCATAGTCGCTGTCATGAGGGTTAACCAATTGATGCACCTGCACCTTTCCGCCATTCGCATATTCCTTCTTCACCTCATAGCGGTTTGCTTCGCATTGTCTTACCAACCTGCATGCGGCACACAACTCATTCTCGGGCACAAAGGCAAGGTTTGTCTTCCCCTTGGCCAAATCGCAGTCATTGCAACGGCGTATGCTGTAGGGATTGTAGTCAGGCATGGCTTTGCCCTGCTTGCCGGGATTGAAGCGGAACATGCCGCGCGTGTCATTAGCCAAGGCCTCGGCCCCACGCCTGTAGGCTTCCTCGCGCAGTGTTTCGGGATATTTTGTTTTGCGCACCTGCACCACCGTGCAGCGGCAGTTCCAGCCGTTGGGCGGATAGTAGCTGTCCCAGAACGCATCGCTGAAAGGCAGCGTCGTGCCGTTAAGGGCAGCGTGCTCGGGGCGCACATGATTATCGCCCACCGTGCGGTATTGCAGGTTGTAACGGTCACCGTCCTCGGCAAACTCCTCCCACTTCGCCGCCATCACAGCCGAAGAATGCGCGAAGTTATATTCCGCCCGCAGGTAGTGCTCATTATAGGTTTTGTCCACCTTTTGAACGTCATTCAAAAACCGTTCGAACGGTTTGCGATTGCCGTTCTCATCGACTAAGGCAGGAAAGGCCTCATTGAGTTCATGGAAAGTCTTGAGTCCCGAAAAAACATAGGTGGAGTGCTCAAGGCTGTGGCGCATGGTACTACTCATCTTCGTCTGCTTGAACGCTGAATTCAACACATCGGCATGTGTTTCGATGAAGGCTTGTGCCTCCTTGGATGTAATGACGTTTATATCAAGTGATGCGCCCTTCTGCCTAAAAAGGCCTTTCATCATAGATTTGAAAGCCGCTTTCAACTGTTCTTGCAGCTTCGGCTCAATCTGTTTCGCTGATAAAGCACAGTGATGCTCACTGTTGAGCAATGCTTCATAACGATTGTGCAGCCCCACATAGGCAGCGGGGCTTAGTCGAAAAAATCTTTTCCCAAAGACTTCCCTTGCTTTCCTTTTCCATGTTGTACCAATGAAGCAGGCATTGCTGCTTCTCTACGTTCCCCTACAGGCATAGCGTATTTTTCTGCGAAATATGCCGGGTCAACCTCATAGCGGTCGGCAATCATCGACTCATAGGCCACCTGCTGCTCGGGCGTATAGTCAATGGCATCGTTCCAGTCAAATCGGCACCCCGCGAGTGGGAACTTATGTGCTACCATGCGCGGCAGCAGCTGGTTGTTGATGACGTCACGCAGCATGTCGGCATCACCCTCTACAAGGTTCTGAAGCACCTGTAGGTGCGTTTGACTCTGCGACAGCGAAGAACCGTCCTCAATGGTCATTGTCTGCCCGATGATGAGCTTCGAAATTTCGGAGTTGGCCCTGCTGACGCGCTCGTTATACACATGATAGGCATCGGCCTTCGTGGACTCTACGAACTCAAGTTCAGTATCAAGCGGCATCACGGCTGTCTGTGACGCACCCGCATCAATGAGCATCCTGTGTAGTCTGTCAATCTCCTTCTTGTCACGCGAAGAGGTTTTTGCGATGCGCATCGGCATGCCGAAGATTTCGCCGAATGTATCCCAAAACGCGAGCATGTTTTTCTTCGGTATCGTATGCAGCGTGGCTTTCAGGAGCAGTCCGAGGTCGTAAGGCTTGCCCGCCTCGATGAGCGAAGGGGCCACGGCCGGTGAATGGTAGTCTATGCCTGCACGCCAGTCCTGTCCGAGCTGCATGATGACGCGCCCGTATTCGGGAATGACGTGCTTGCGGGGAATGAGTCTCACGCAGTCGTAGGTCATGGCAGCCGTTCCCGTGCCGATGATATCTCCCAGCTCAATGAGCGAATGCCCCCAATAGCGAGAATCAAGTACATACTGACAAAAATCCTTGAACCACGCGCGGTCGAAGTAGTCGAGCAGTTCAGGTTTGTCCTCTCCTTTGTCATCTACAATCTTGAACGACTTTGCCATGACGAAGCCCTCGCGCTGCCGGATACACCCTGACAAATGACCGTCGGCATCGGTATCGCGGTAGATATCGTAAAGCGGGCTGCGGTTGGGGTTGTCGATATTGATAGCCGCCTGCCATGCACGCCGCCAGTCGGCGATGTCCTTTCGTGTGAGGGCGGCGGTGGTCTGTTGCAGCTGCATGATGACATGTTTTACGCGCGCCTTGTCATCGTCCTTGGCAAGGTTGAAGGTGCCATAAGGGGTGCGGAGTATGCGGTCGTTGTCACGGCCACGAAGCGAGGAAAAAATATCTCTGATATTCATAGAAATTACTTTAATGGATTATTACCAGTTATGTCTGAGAGGCTTTTGGGAGTGCCACACCACACCTGTCCCGGAGGGCTCGCCCGTGGCGGCATCCGTGGCCACGGGAAGTGCGGGGATAATCTTTCCCGCCTGTACACCCTCAAGCCATTTTATTGCCCGCTCGTAGCGTTCTTTTCTTATCTCACTGCCCATCTTCTGGGGCATGGCAGCCGACATGTGATACAGGGCGATGTCGCAGGCATACATGACGATGAGCTGGTTGCGGTTATCACCTTCGGCTTTGAATGCAGCCTCGGTGTCGTATACAGGGCGCAGGTACCCTGCAATCTCCTCCATGGCCTCTCGCTCGGCACCTGCCCGTATCTTGGGCGATGTCTGCGAAACGACTTTTAAAGCGGCTTCGCCGATTACTACCCGGTAGTCTTCATCTGTTACAAACATAGGATTTGCTTTATAGTGTTATATACAATGCCTTGCGCTCGATATCGGCGGCGGTCATTCCTTTTCTGAATACTCCGCCTGTGACGAACTTTCTGATATCTTTTTTGGAAATGACTTCAAGTCTCCCCTTGATCACGATGACCATGTACTTGCGGTGCGTAATGTGACACAAATAGTCCGCTTTCCTGACTGCACGCTTGAACTTCCAAGCGAAAATGATGTCTTTGATTAATTTTTTCATTTTACCAACTATTTTTTGAGGTTTTCCTTTTACTGAATTGTGGCTGAAAACTTTCCTGCCGTGTAGTGCGCTGCAACTGCCAGATAGCGCCCTCGTCTGCATCGGGGGCATCGTCGTTGCCACTCATACCTTTTTCGAAGGCAAGCGTCTGCGCAATGCCCGCCTGCATGTCCGGGTCATCCTTTTGCGAAATGTCATAATAGACAAAGCCGCGTTCCCATAGCGGGCTTACGGCCTCGACGCGCTGGAATTTGTCCGGCTTCTTGCGCTTGTCACCCGTGATGGGTAGCTGATAGCCGCGTTGGGTGCCCTCTATCGTGAAATCATCGAGGATGATGTCCTGCATGAAGCTGGCCTCCATCATAAAGCGTATAGGGATATTCTGCTCGAGGCTCCATTCATACAGGTCATAGCACCAGCGTACGAGCTCGGCCACCGATGCCTTGCGCACGAAGGCGCGCAGGTGCCACAGCTGTGATTTATACTTACCCCACAGTTTTGCTGCTTTGGTGTCATTGGTCTTTTTTGACTTCCACGACGGGTCAATGTAGAGCACGAGTTCGTCAAAGTCGCGCCATGCCGGGCACTTGGCATATTTAATCCATTCCTGCTTAAAGACCGTACCCTCGATAATGGGGTTATGCATCATTTCCTTTTCCCATGCGCGGTAGCCCACGAACTCAGCATAAGTACGGGCCTCTTCTTTTGTCCACTTTTCGCGCCATGTAGGGTTGCCTTCACCGTCGACGGCCTTCACCTCAGACACATGCACGCCTTTAGTTTTGCAGATATCTGCGAGTACAGAAGTCTTCGAAATCAGGTTTCCCACCATAATAAAACGACCACGGCCCACGTCGAGCGCACCAAAAAGGGCTTCCTTCACCCAGTCCGTCATCTCACGCACGCGCCGAGGGTTACGACAGAGTTCATCATCATCGAGGTCGTCAATAACGATATAGTCCGGGCGCGCCTCACGCTTGCGCAAACCACGCGGCGATTGTCCGCGACCGCAAGCCAAGAAGTGCACCCCGTCCATGGTGGTGAATTCGCCTTCCGTCCAATCGCCTATGGACATCTGTTTGCCGAAGTCGGCGATGATGCGCTTGTTATATTGCAGTTCCGCTTGAATGTCTCCGAGGAGGCGGTTTGCACTGTCCTCGGACTTGCCGACAACGACCATGAAGTTGATGAGTCGTTTGGGCTGAAACATGAGCCACAAAGGTGTAAAGATGTCCATATGTGTGGACTTGGCGTGTCCGCGCGGCCATTTGAACACGGCCTTTAAGTTCGGCGTATTCTTTACCTTATTAGCTGCGGCATTGTGGAACGGCGCATTGTGTACGATGCGCACGACTTCACCCGTAACCTTGTCACGCTGTTGCAGGAAATGCGGGAAATAATACTCGCAGAACGCGGCATAGTCCTTTTGTAACCTGCGGATACGCTGCTCTTTCTCAACGGCCGTCTCGCGGACGAGACTCTTCGTGTCCGTGATACTCTGTATCTGCCGGCAGTGTTCCTGCCACTCCAGCTGCATCTGTTTGAGTTCTGCAATCGTAGCCATGTTTTTGGTGTATTATAATGTCGATGGGTTCTGCATACGCTCCATGAGGAACTTGTTCTGATATTTGTTTATTGCTTTGATAAGCTCGGGTGTGATGTCGGGGTCGAAAGAGGCCTGGTCCTGAATCCAGCGGTTGAACGCCATGAAGACTTCGATGGCGTCAATGACGTTCGCCTTTTTGTCGAGCTTCTCTATCGTAGCCGAGAGCTTTGAGAGCTTGTCAGCCAACGCACCGATGAGCGTCGGGTCGTTCGACTTGTTGACATTCTCAATCAGCCCGTCGATAGTGAGCAATAGTTTGTTGACCAGTTCCGGGCGCGAGATGTTCTTTGCTGCACGCGCTTCCTTCCATCCCTCGGTGTTGACCCACCGTGACACCGTCACGCGTGAGACGTCGACCTTTTCGGCGATTTCGTTCTGTTCCATGCCCGAGAGGTAGAGCGACCGGGCGAGCGATTTTTTCTTTTCAGTTTCTTTTGTCATTTCGTTATGATAATGTTTGAATTATACCTGCAAAATTGGTCTAAAATATTGACACTTAAAAGAAAGTGTGCAATGCTTGCAGACTATACTGCAACGCTTGCACAGTTATTTGCTCTGCTGTGAATTAACTTGTAATATTGCAACATCAAATTTTACAAAACAATGGGAAAAAGAGTAAGAATTTCAAACGACAGCCTGAACTGCTACGGCTTTCGTGTACTGACAGCAGGCATTGATGTGGAACAGTACAAGCGAAACCCCGTCCTATTATATATGCACGAGCGCGGCAATGTCGTTGGCTACGTGAAAGATCCGAAGGTAGAGAATGACGAAGTGACGGGAGAACTGATGTTCGACTGCGCTTCGGAACAGAGTGAGCGCTGTCAGAAGCAGTTTGAATTCGGCAGCCTGCGAATGGTCAGTGCAGGGCTTGAGATTATTGAGACCAGCGAAGACCCTGCCTTACTGGTACCAGGACAGACCCGCCCGACAATCACGAAGAGCCGGTTGTTTGAAGTCAGCGTTGCCGATGTCGGGGCCAACGATGATGCTATCGTCTTAGAGAAAGACGGAAAGCGGATAACATTAAGTAAGGACGGAACCTGTGGGCTCCCCCTTATTACTCACAATAACAATCAAAATCAAGAAGACATGGAACAGAAAGTCATTGCCCTGCAGTTGGGGCTTGCCGAAACGGCAACAGAGAAAGAGATTAACGAGAAGCTGGCACAGCTGACGGCCGTGCAGCAGGAAAACGACACGCTGAAGGCAGAGAAACAGAAGCTGACCGACGCGCGTATTGCGCAGTTGGTTGACACTGCTATCGCTGAAAAGCGTCTTGACGCGCAGCATAAGGAACAGTTTGTGGAGCTGGGCAAGAAGATCGGTGCCGAGGAGTTGGAAAACACCTTGCAGGCCATGAAGCCACAGGTGAAGCTGTCTTCAATGCTGGGGCATCAGGGAAGTGCTCCTGTATCAGAAGTCGAAAAGACCTACACGAAACTCAGCGAAGTTCCTGCTGACGAACTTGTGAAGCTGCGTGCCGAGAATGTGGAGGAGTACAAGAAGCTCTACGAGGCAGAGTACGGCATGAAATGCGAACTTTGAAAAGGCAAAGAAATAAAAGTAAGAAAGTAAAAGTAAAAAAATGAGTAACATGAAGAGATTAGTTATGAAATTAATGATTGCATTGCTGGTCAATGTGATTGTAGGAGGCTTGATAGCCTTAGCTGTAGGCGTTGCGCCTTGGATTGGCGCGGTGGCATTGAATGTGATTGCCATAGCCATAGGTGCATGTCTGCCCAAGGATGCGCTGCGTGCAGGCGTCTTTACGGAAGTATGGACGGGCGAGTTGGTAAAAGCGCTCCGCGGTGGATTGGAAGGCTCGTGGCTGGATGGCGTACCTGATCAGAGTACAATCGTCAACAACGATGTGATACACCTCGTAGAGGTTGGTGTAGACCCTGATGTGTTAATCAACAATACAACCTATCCGATACCTTCGCAGGCCTTGGATGACAAGGATATCGCCGTGAAGTTGGATAAGTTCCAAACTAAGGTGACCCCTATCACCGACGATGAACTCTATGCGGCTTCCTACGACAAGATGGCACGCGTGAAGGAATCACATGGCAATTCCATCAACGATTCTAAGTTCACCAAGGCAGCTCACGCTCTCTGTGCACAGGAGAATACTGCTAAGACCCCTGTACTAAAAACAACGGGCGAACGCGATGCTGAAACGGGTCGCCTTCGGCTGACGATGGCCGACTTGGTGGCACTGAAAGCCGCAATGGATAAGTTACACGTG
>ERZ773013.953-NODE-953-length-17840-cov-4.620017_pt1 | contig 17840 bp, 20 predicted proteins | sample MGYA00511670_ERZ773013 | MGnify/ENA primary metagenome ERZ773013 (study PRJEB29015, sample SAMEA2738120) | human oral metagenome | biome: human oral; feature: human-associated habitat; material: saliva | place: China | collected 2257 ... | reverse complement strand
GAACGCCGACCGGGCGGGTATTCCTGTTTACGGGTCTCATACGCTGTCCGATGTGCGGTCATCCGTATACGGGAATCGGTTGCGTCGGCAAGAATAACGGCAAGACGTACTATTATTATCAGTGTCCGCAGAGCGTTTCGCCGTTTAAACCCTGTACTCACCGCAGACGAGTCACTGAAAAGAAGATTGAAGAAGCCCTTCTTGACTCATTCGATGAAGCGTATAAAGACTTCCAGTATTCTGTTAAGAAGAAGCAAAAACAGCAGCCTGTTACGACCGACATTGAGAAGTTAAAGCGAAAGCTCGAACGACTGAAAGAACTGTTCTTGAACGAACTCATCGACCTTGATGAGTATAAAAATACTCATACGGAACTGACTGCCGCTATCGCCGAAGTAGAAACGCCGAAGATACAGTCCTCTACTCCGCTTAATTATTATCTACCCGGCGGTATCCGTCCGTATTACGAGAAGATGACAAGAGAGCAGCGACGACAATTCTGGCATCAGACTGTAGATAGAATAGACATTGATGAAGACGATAGACCGAGAATCACCTTCCTTTCCTAATTCGTAGTAATGGAACTAGCCGTCAGGTTACTTATTTTACTACGAATAAAAATAGACCCCTCGTTGTGAGGGGTCTTTGTCGTTTAGAAGTATCTTTTGATAAAGGCGATCCGTTCAGCGACTTCATCTTGGTTGCAGTCATCAGCGGCCGCTTCTTCGATGACGTTTTGGAAAATCGCCGCGATTTCATCTGCGAAATTCTGCAAGGCCTTTTCTCTTACCTGTTCTTCACTTAATTTAAATGCCCAGCTTACATCAAGGCCGCCTTCGCCGCCATTATCACACGTTTCTTCATACGTGCCGTCTGAGCGGTGTGTTACGAACTCAAGAGAGTTGACTACGTCAGCCGGCCATTCTTTAGAATCTTCGGCAAATTTTACAGCCGCTTCCGTGTAGGATTCAAGACCACCAAGGCTTTGAACTTTATCCTTTTGTTTTTCTTTCAATTCGTCCATAGCCTTGAAGACAAGAGCGGAAACCCAGTCGCTCGGCATTCTTTGTTCCAGTTCCCAATCTTGCCATGTTCTTTTGGGGATATTTAGTCTTTCAGCGATTTCTTTCTGTGTCATTCCTAATGCTTCTCTTCTGCTTTTAAATTCGTTCATTTGTATTCTCCTTTCGCCTGTGGGCAATTCATATCTTTATCTTGGTTAAAGTATAGCACGCATTGCGTGTATTTGCAAGAGAAAATATAAAATTATCCTATATCCGAATGTCATGGAACAGGAGCAATGATTACATTAGGACAACAAAAAAAGAGGACTCCCGTAGGAGTCCCCATCACCATTCTTTAATTGTGTACAACAGCGTGCCGCCCTGAACGCCCGTGCCGTCGGTGTGTACGATTCCTTCAATCCGTCCTGCTTGATAACCAACAGAACCGTATATTTTACCGTCAACATATGTTACTCCGCTTTTAATCTTATGGTTATTCCTTAAGTTGATTTTATAGACGTCTACCTTTTGCTTGTCCGTATTTTCGACGATAACAGTACGGTTAGACTTAGCCGTTACGGCAGACGGCAAAGAAGAGTCATTACGGGCAATCTGCTGACGTGTTACTTCTGCCGCCGCCTGAACGGTTTTAGACGGCACATAATAAGTCGCGATAGGCGTTGCCCGTTCGACTTCTCGTATAATCGTTGCTCCGTCTTTCGGCGTAACGTTAATCGCTTTAGATAATTGTAACGGGTCTTTTGCTTGTTCTATCGTGATTACTTTCGGTGCTTTGTCGTCCTTGCGTGACTGATGTACAAAAACGCCTACTGCAATAACAACAAGTAGCAAGGCTACCACAATAATGATAGGTGCGTACCGCCTTATATATTCCATTATTCGCATGTAGCCATCTCCTTAATCAACGTCAAAGTTGAGTACTACATCGCCGTCAAATTCGTTGCCCTCGATGTTCTCACTAAACGTATATTGCCAAAGGTTCGCATTAGGATAACCACAAGAAGGGTTAAGATGTGCTACCCACAAGGCACAGCCGCCCAACTGTTCGGGGTATAAGCGGTTTTCTAACCAGTCAATATTTGCGTATAATCCCGTCTTTGCATACCCCGCATTCCACAACTTATTAATGAAGATACTACAGAAATTCGTTAACTCTTGGTTACTGGGCATACCTCTATTAGCTTTGTAATCGTCTGCATCTTCCATGTCATACCATACGCCCAAAGGCAACTTATCAGGGGTAAGCCCTGAGCTTTGCAATGTATTTAACACAAAGTCCGCTTCCTGATTGGCTGCGTCTTCATCTAAGGCGTAAGAGTAATGATATACGCCCACTTTAAGCCCCGCATTAATCGCTCCGTTTATGTTGTCATAAAAGCAGCTATCAAGCGTATTGCGTCCGTATCCAACCCGAATGATCCCGAATTGATACCCGTTTGCCGCTACCGTACCCCAATCTACTACGCCGTTATTCTCGCTTACATCAATACCTCTCATATAATCTCCTCTCTAAAACTTCACTTTATTTTCAATCTTCGTCCTGACTAAGTCTAAAAACTTGCCTAAAGTTGCATTGCCGCCGTCACGTAAATTTTCAAGGATAGAAAGAAATTCACTTGAACCTAGGTACAGCCACACCAAAGAAACGGCGAATTTACGTTGCCCACTCATCTCATCAAGTAGCATGGCGGCAAAGGTCGCCAACACATAAGTTAACACCTTCTGTACAAAGCCCTTTCTCATGTACTTGCTTGAAATGAGATGTTTTTCAAACGCAAGCGGGATGGCTCTATACTTTTCCCATACCGCTATCTCGTTCGGGTCGTATTGATATTCGCCAATCAACATTTGATAGGCTATCGCTGTCCACTTCGTGAGTAAATCAACGAATACAAGGATAATGAAAACGCCTAGTATCTGCACATGGCGTAACCCGATAAGCCACAAGGCTATGCCGCTCGTTGCACTTAACATAGCTTTTAAGATGAAATTAGTCGTGAGCGATTCCCATGCGTGAGAAAGCGTATCAAAAATAAAATTCATTGGTTCTCTCCTTTGCATAATCGTGAGGGTCGTCAAAACGTCCGCTAACTCAAAACTCCATGTCCACATCGGAACCTCCTTACAGTATGTCCTGCTTAACATAGCTGACCCCTACGCCGTTGTCCCACGTCGAGCCGTCGCAGTCAATGCCCGCCCAACTGAACACGTCATCGGCGTACCCTTCTTCTCGGCCTTTTCGTCTGAATTCGAGGTTAAGCCGCTCGGGCTGACTAGGCAACTGAATATGTCTAGGCATTTCCTTATCTCTCGGAAAATACGCTTTGCTCGTCAGCTTCGCAAGTAGCACCATACCTGTAATTGTAATGTCATCGCCACTTGAAAGTTCGTTAAGCTCAAGGCTGTCGAAGTGAAGTGAGTCAAGATTCGGATTATTATATATCGTGTCGAGTATAGCGTATACAGGGAATTCGATAACCGCTTGGCCGTCTGCACGACGATAAATCTTCACGCCGTTCTCATTGAACAACTCTTCTTCGCTTCCCCCTGTCGATACTGCCGGGATTGTAAGCGAAGCGGCCGTACCGTCGTTACTGTTCGGATACTCCATTGTAAGAATCTTTTCGTTGCCGTCGAACGGCTGCATGAGTGCAAAATCGAGTCGTCCGCTGTCGGGTATCATCTGACGATTGCCGTTTGTGTCGACAACGTAAAATCCGGGCTGACCCTCCACATGTACGACCGTATCGCCGACAGCTACCACCGTACCGTCAACGAGCTTGAATTCGGAAAGATACGAGGTATAGCGACCGTCGGGAATGACTTCACGCAGTAATGCCTTGAGAACGTCCTCGAGGCCGTCGCTGTCGACCTTCATTGCTCTAGCCTTCATCATCTGATATACAGTCGGGAAGTTCATACTGACCGGCTCGGAGCTACTGCTATTCTGTCCGTGAAGGCTCTCAAGCCATTCGTCGACAGTGCCGACAAAGCCCTGTTCGACCGCAACCTCGTAAGCACTCTTGCCGTCTTTGCCGGGTAAGCCCGGGACTTGAACGGCAATGTTCAGCGGATTCGGTAATGTCAATTCTACTTTTTGTTTTTCTTCCATTTTTGTTTTCCCCCTCTTTAATGCATTGATTCATCTTGAATAATTCGCATGTCGCCCATGACGAGCTTGTAGCTGTAGTCGGCCGCCTGCACGAATACGTCGTACTTGGCCATGCGGTACCGTCTCGGTATCTCTCGACTACGTTCGCCAGGTATCTTCACCGTGACGGAGTCTCCGTCGACAGTGCAGTCGGCGGCTACGAGCTCGATGTCATTTTCTGTGCGGACTTTCATTACGGCCGTCGCTCCTGTGAAGTCGTGGCCGTCGGCAACGTACCGCCGAATGAAGTCGGATCCACAGTGCAGTTCGTCGTCAAATATCGTCATTCGCTCACCTACTTTAAATGAGATACGTCGACAACCATGTAAACCGTTTGACCTTGGTTCTTGGTCGTCAACACCTCAAAAGCACCTTGGTAATGCCGAGGCGGTTCCCCCTTGTCTTTCTTATCAAATACGACCACCCCGTTTTGCACTTTCGGATGAACTTCTTTCCACACATAAAGATAGTCGCTTCCAGGAGCGTCAAAGATGACATACGAATAACCGTATTCTGCGCTGCATTCAATAATGGCGCATTCTTTATCCGTGGGAATGACGTATCCAGGTTTGTCTGAATAGTGAAGCACTTTAAGCGGCTGCCAGTTGCTATCATATACTACTCTTCCGGCTTCATTTATAACTTGCAATCCGACTCCATGTTGCGACGGTTCTTGAGATTCTGCTGAGAATACATAACGACGGCCCTCATTACCAGAGCTGCAACCATATGCAGTTAAGCAATTCACTCCATATGCAAAGCTTTCGTCTTTACTTTTTTCTTTGTCGTACCAAAAATTCACATATGATTCATTAATTACAATCTCACCCTCATCTGTGTATACTCTCAATCCTGTTTCTGCCATTAGTACAACCCCCAGTACAAAATCCCATTCATTCCCATAGCGGTTTTTCCGTATGAATACAAAATTTTGCCATCTTCTACAGCAATATTAGGCGGTGCCGGAACAGCCCATTCCGCTAATTCAGGCGTCCATTTAGGGAACACCGCTGCTACCCATGTGCGGTTTTTCTTTATTGCTGCATTTTCAATAACACCTGATGTTTTTCCGTCGGTCTCAACGTATCCGAGCGAATTACATATCGTGTCTGTCGTATTAACGACGATATTTCCGTTTTCATCAAAGACCTGCATGCCTTCGGCCATATATATCACCGTTCCTTTCGTTTTCTTGCCGTTGTTTATGATTGTTACCGCTTCACCCTTATTGTCTCCATGTTTCGTTGCGGTCTGTACGCTTTCTTCCTTCTGTGCAGTATCAGGCGGTTTCTTGCTTTTATTTTTTAGCAATATAACAGCTGCCACTACAATCACTAAAGCAATTCCGATTACCATAATTACCATACCCCCATTCTGACTCGTAATCTGTCATTAGAATCGTAAACTTCGATGAGATTGTCTCGTATCTCCGTCCGAGCGCCACTCGTTGCAGTTCGAAGTGTGCCGATAGTCGCCGAAATAGCCGATAAACTTTCCACATGCATTTTGTCAGCAGTAACCGCACCGGCTTGAATCATCTTCGGAGTAACAATGTTGTCATCAAAGAGCGCTTGGCCAGTAACATGTAACAGCTTGCCGTCGATTCTGGTTCCCGTCGGCGACAGGTTAATACGAGATATCAGCTCCTTGCCGTCTAGGCTATTGAGCCGTAAATCAACGCTGTTTGAGAGCTGCGTGATACGAGTCGACGTTCCGGTGACTTCGGACCTTACGACGCCAACGTCGCTTTCAATCTTGGCAATCGCTCTGTCTATTTCATCCAACCCTAGGGCTTCACGACTGATGATTGACTTATCTATCTCGAGTTTCACGGTGGCGAGCTGTTCACCGCTCTTTTCGCCTTCTCCGAAGATATCCGTATAAGCAACTCGTACTCGGTATACGCCAGGTGCAAGAATCAGCGAGAATGAGTTAGTAGGCGTAAAGTAAACCGCATCGTCAACATATACATTAGCTCCACGACATCCAAGCGGAACAGGGTCGAATGTAACGCCGATACCTGACATGCCGCCTTTGGCTGTTATATGCGTCGGTACTTTCGGTACTTTGACGTTATATTCAAGCATGGCAGGTGCACTGTATCCCTTTATCGGATTATGAGCGTACAAGTACACTCGCCCGGTTCGTTCCGTCAGTGTTCCGACGTATGTCGTATTCGTACTTTTACCGATGCGGCCTACCTCTTGCCCAGGGCTTAGGTCATGTCGAATCTCATAGAAGTCAATATCGGCGTTTCGCACCTCGAGCCAATTGAATGTAGCCGCATTCCCGAAGGTAACGGCAAAGCCTTGAGGTGTGTTCGGGACTTCACTCTTCATTTCGACCGTAAACCGCTTAATGAGGCCTTGTGAGTAGTTGCCGTGTCGGTCTTTAACCCTGATTCGAATGTCATACGTATGGCCAAGCTCACACCCGCTAATGACGATTTGGCCGTCACCGTTACCGCCGTACTTCCAGTTACCTGAGCCTTCTTTATACCATCCTTCGGCCGTGTCGAAGCTTGTAATTTGAGGCGGTGCAAAGGTTGCGATAACATCAAAAGACGAGACGCCGTCACCTAAGTCGTAATATTTCGTATACACGGCAAGGTCTCGAACTTCGGGAATGTAATACGGCTGTATCGTATATTCAATAGCCTGCACTTCGGAAAGGTCCTGCTCATTGGATCCGAACATATTCACCGAAGCGCACTTAATCCAAATCTTCTTGCCGATATCTTCCGTGCGGTACGGAGCGTGAAACAGTGCTTCATCAATACGGACGCACTGCGAACCTTCAGCGTGGTTGTTAGCTGTCGTGGCGTATTGGCCACGCACTAAGCCTGTAAGTAAATACCGCCCGTTAGACTGAAGAGTCGCCCTTTCATAACTCAGGCACTCTCCGTCAATCCAGATAAGCGTATTGCCCCGTTGAGCGTCGATAGCCGAACCGCCCCGGAGTTCACCTGAGAAGAGTTCAACCGTGCAACTCGTCGCTTCGGCTGTCATGGCTGCGGCTAGTCGTCCAATACGTGCCTGTGCCGTAATCTTACCGGCTTCTTTATACGCATCGCCCGTGTCGGATACCCATACCGTGCAACCGCCCCAACCGGACGGAGCCGTTACGCCCAACAACAGCTCGTTCCCTGATACATCTCCAGGTGTCTGCACGATTGCGTAATGGTCAATAGACGGAGCCGGAACATTGTAGTCCGTAAACGGCCGTTCATTCTCATGTACGTCGTACCGTGCCGGTGCATATGTGCCAGGCGGTTTTCCTTCTGCTGTGATTTCAAGCTCCCCATCAGCCGCTTCGTTAACAGCCGTAATAACAACGACTTGCCTGTCTAGTTGGCATAATTCATCGGTAAGCGTCACAAGGTCTCCAGGCTCTAATCTACAAAAGGCCCAATCCAAATGAAACGTGTACTGGTTCTTGCTGTACAGGCGTTTCATGGCTAATTGTTCAGCGTAATATTGCGCTCTCTTTTTTGTATATAGGTAGTGTGCAGTCTTTTTACTTGCAGGCTTCATGCCGTTCTTCTGAACGTCTGCTACTACCTCGAAGGACACCGTCTCTTTTTCGTACCCGTTGGCACGGTTAATAAATTCAACAGTAGCTTGGTTATACGTCTCCGAACTGTCTTTACGCTTGTATATAACAAGTTGTCCGTCACTACCAGGAATGAGGTCGTCGGCCGTAAGGTTGTACTGGATCTCCTTTTTAGGATTCCAGTCACCGACTGCTTTATCGGCCAAGGGTACAATCTTCAGCCGGTCATCGGACCAGAAAAGGTAACAATTAGTGATTTCAGCGATGTCGTTAATGATTTGCTGTGCCTTTTTCGCCGACTCATCAGGCGGTGTCGAGATAAGAATGTCGGCGGCCGCACAATACTTTCGGAAGTTCTCAATGCCCTCGATTTTGACGTCCTCGATTCCTGCCGCCTTTAGCACATATAGAATATAATCTGCAGGATTTACATCGACCCCGTCGCCAGTCTCAAGAAGTTTCCCTTTAACTTCAAAATTATACGTCGGAAGGCTGCCACGATTCCCGAGGTCAACGACTCCTGCCATGTATGCCAATCCGCTGTACGGCAGTGCCTTTTCAGGGTGCTTGCTAGTAACATACGGCCACGGTTCCTGTCCGTATTCGCCTTTATACAGAGACAGTTGAATGTCGGCTTGAGGGTACTCATAGACTTCCTTATCCTTCCATACCTTACCGATTCCTTGTATAGGTCCTTCGCACAAAGCAATGGCTGCAGCCACAGTATACGTATAGTCTATTTCCGTATGCTTTGAGCCGCCGCCTTTACCGGTACGGCTTGTGTGTTTGTGTTCATGCGCCGTGAAATCATCCCAATAGATGATATTGCCCGAGACTCTTGTCGTCCCAAGAACTTCAGGTACTGTTTCGCCGTATGAAGCACTGTTTATTTGAAAGTCGCCAATAATATCGGCTCGATTCGTTGTATTGTTCTTCTTGAATAAAAAACCCATTAAGCGGCACCCCCTTTCTTCGGGTTGAAGCGATACACGGCACGGAGCCTTGATTTACCTCGGTTATCGTAAAACAAAATGTCATCAATGTTGGAGATAATAACCCCAAGGTCAACGAAGGCGTGAATAACTTTGTCATTGCCGATATATACCGCACCATGACTTATACACCGACCATATTGATATAGCAAAAAGTCGCCGATTTGAGGTTTTCCCTGAACCTCGTCGGCGACTTGCTGTATATACTTTAAATACTTTTCTTCAGAACGATGTAAATGCCATTCGTTCGAGTAGTTTTCTACCTGTAATTGGTCCTTTGCTATCAAACCCGATCCGATAAGTGACGCAACAAGAAGGTATGCACAGTCGACTCCGTGACCCTTGGCCATGGCATTATTAACGTACGGAGTGCCGAGCCATTCAAGAGCCGCGTCTGCGATTTTTTGCCCTGTAGTCTTTCTCATCGTATCGTCTCCTTCAACGGAACATACGGAGTGGCCCTGTTTCGTGCGAAATTATTAAACTTCTTCTTGCACGTTTCAGGCGTTTTATCGCAACCGGGATAAATATAGGCTTCGCTTCCAACGGTTGCCTGCGTATCACTCGGACTCATATACATAACGGTGCCGTTCGAGCTGCTCATTATCTGAGTCGATTGCCCGGCAAGAGGACCCGACACCCATTCGATACCGCCTGCATTGTAATAGCCGTCTTCAAACGGCACGTCTATTCCGACGGTATTCACGCCCGTAAGTGCCGTTACTTTCATTCGCTTACGGTACTTCTTTATATCGACTCCGCACTCTTTGGAGTACACACAATAAGGGCATTGCGGATAGTACCGCTTACTCGGAAACTCTGTATTAAGCTTCTGCACAACGGACTTTACGTCAAGCGTTATTGTAAGGCCACCGCCTTGCTTTACCTCTACCGTACCCGTAAAGATATCCACAGCGTCAATTAGCGTTCCATCTTGCTTAAAGAACGCACGTTTTAGTTCCATGGTCGCTCCGTCAAGGCCGCCGTTATGAGCGACCGCCAGTATCGGCACACCGCCTATTTGGTCATGCTTATCGCACGATACCGATACCGAAAGCTTATCAACCGCCACATCGGAATGTGTTGAGGTCTTGTTACGAGTAATGACAGGCCCGTCGGCACGGTAGACATGGCCACCGTGACTTACGTTTGAGTCTGTATCTGTCCAGTAATACGCCATGCCGCTTTGGAGCCGAAGGGCATATAAGTCGCAACTGCGGAACGACTTCGCCGTATTCAAGTGTTGAGTTAATGCTTCTCCTGCCTGTTTCATTGCGCGGTCACCAACTTAAAGGATTTTGATTTATAAACGTCTTTGTACTCAAGCTCTGCCGTAAAGTCGCCACTAAGCAGCACCTTCCAATAGTACGTGTAATCTGCCGTGATGACAGCGTCAGGCGATACGGTATCACTCGTCCGAATCGTGCCGCCATCTACAGTCACGTTCTCAACAGGAACGCCGTCAGCATAAAGTTTTACGTTTTCCACGTATGCGACAGGTTCGGTGTAATCACCGAAACGCCGAATGGCTTGCCATTCGCCCTGAATACCCTTGCCGAGGACAATACCTTTTTCCTCGTTGTCTTCAGGGTCAAGCCACAAGAAAGGCTCTGTGCCGCCTTGAATCTGCGACACAAAGCCCATCATTTTCTTATACTCTTCAGGCTTGAGGTAGGCAAACTCCGTCGTAATCGTATACTGCGGATACCGCCACGTCGTCATAGTTCGTACTCTTCCGGATCCGCTACGTTTTGACTTCGTATCCCAGTGCTGCATTTTAGACGATTTCCACGCAAGTGACTTGATACGAGGGAATTTCTTCAATTTTTCCATGTTCTACCACACTCCTGACGTACCGATGAACTCACGGTCTTGGTTAACGGTGAACTGACGCAATACTCGGCCGCCTTTCGACTCGAGCCAATTACTGAAGGACTCGGCATCAAGAGCCGATACATTCAGCGTAATACCGCCGGCCGCACCGCCGTTTGCCCGTGCGATGCCTGCACCCATTTCGTCATACGTCTGCGTCGATAACGGAATGACCGCTTCGGGGTATTTACCCTCGCCAATTTCGGCATACGTGCGGCCTACTGCCACGCCACCACTTGCCATGTGTAAATTCGGAGCGCTTCCCATAAGCGTGTTTTTAGCTTGCATGGCAAGTCCTGCGGCTGCACCGATTGCGGACTGTGCCGTCCATGCCGCCATGCCCGTTGTTGCTGAAACACCACCGGTCGCCATTGCTACCTGCTGGGCAAGCGTCGTCCAAGGCGGTATTTGAGCGTTGGCCGCTGCGACGCTTGCAGCCGTTTCTTGCTGTTGAAGTGTCTTTCCGAGAATGGCTTGTTTAAGCCTTGCCGCCGCCCAATTTGCAACATAATCGGCCAGGGATTTAATAAGGGCCTTGCCGATGTTCTCAAACGCTTTACCCAGGCTTGTCGTTCCTTGAAGAAGTCCGGATAACCCCTCTTGAAGTGCGTCAATTCCGGACATCATGGCCCCCATCCACATTTCTTGTGTATTGAAATACGAATCCATCACAGCCTGCTGATATTCGTCCAACATCTCTTTGCGGAGATTGTAATTGTCTTGAGTCATGACGTATTCATCAGTCAAGGCTTGCTGCAAAGACGCAAAGTTTTGTGTCCGCAAGGCTTCGTCAATCGCCCACTTCTCTTCGGACATCTGTCGATACAGGTCGTTACGCTTTAGCAGATACTCTTGTTCCTGTGCCAGGAGTTCTTTATTCTTCTCCGCTTCAAACGTGATTTCGTTCTTCCCGACTATTTCGTACGCAATGCCGTTAGCGTCAAGAGCCGCTTTATATTCGGCCTGTTGTTGCTTGGTCATCTTGATGTATTCGTCGGAGAAGCCTTGCCACTTGTCTGTAATACTGTTTATCGCTTCTTCATGGTCATGTTCAAGCTGTGTAAGCGGTGAAGCGCTGCCTGTTGAATCCTTCGTACTAATCGAAAAGTTAAAATCCTTAGACATATCTCGGACTTTATTCCACACTTCACGGATGGCCTGTTGCTCTTCATGTTCGGCCTGGATACGCTTTTCAGCGTAAATAGCCTGGAGATTCGTCAGGTCTTCTTGGTAATGTTCGTTGGCGTCTTTGGACTTGTTGAGTTCTTCCAGTTCCTTTTTGTACTGAAGTTCAACCAGTTCGCTCTGCTTGCCGAACATTTCGAGGTAGTTCTGTTGAATTTGCTCATGGATCCGTTTGGCTTCTTCGGCTAATTGGTTACCGGCACTACCTGCACCGCCGCCACCTCCACCTGAGCCGCCTGACCCACCGCCGCCACCGGCTCCTCCGGCATCGTAACCGCCGCCACCTCCGCCGTCATAGCCGCCGCCGTCAATTTCACCACCGCCCCCACCAGACAGTGCGTTAAGAACATCTCCGGCTGCGGATTTAATGGTATCGCCGTACGCCTGTGCTTGTTCAGGACTAATGCCTTCAATATTATTAATAGCCGAGAAATCAAAGTCGAATACCTGTGCAAGCTTAGCCCCGACGCCGTTTACAGCGTTAATCAGCTTGTTAATGAGAGCGATAATCTGATTAATCGCCCAGGCCACGGTATGAACGAGCGTTTCCCACACTGCCGACGCCGTTTCTCCAAATCCTTGAGTCGCTGCGGCACATGTACCGAGAACTCCGGCCAAAACGGACAATATCGTAATAACAATACCTACAGGATTGGCCCTCATGATTGCGTTCATAACCTTAGTTGCGGCCCCTAGTGCCATTGTTCCGACTTTCGCCAAGTTAAGCGTACCGGATAAGGCCATCATAACGCCTCTTACTCCGGCTGTTGCAATAGCACTGGCTATCATGGCCGCCTTAAGCTGAATGGACGCAAGCGTAACGCCTATGGTCGCAATCCTGGACGCTATCATTTGCCCCTTATATAAGGCCTGTGCTGTGGCGGCCGCCTTAGTCGCTACCGATACGGCTAATATGGCCGTCTTCCAAGTTGTGAACGCTACCGCAACCCCGGCAATTATAGGCTTAATCTGATTGCCTATTCCAATAATGACGGAAAAAGCGGCCTTCATCGATGACGCCACATACTTTATAACCGTAATTAAAGCCGAAAACGACGCCTTTAACGTCGCAATGGCAACTTGTGCGGCTGCGGCCATTACCTTAAAGGATATCCCGATACCCTCAACAATACCCTGGAAATCACTCGAAGCGGTAATAGAGCTAAGCTGTTCGAGTACAGGCTGAAACGCCTGCAGGGCCTGATTAGAGAGCTGTTGTCCGATTTCAGCAAACGTCATGGGTATTTCTGCGAACTTGGCGTTCGTTTCTTCGGCACTGTTGAAAAGCGCTTCTTTGATAACGTCGGCCGTAATAAGACCTTGCGATGACATCTCTTTTAACTGCCCGACGGTCATACTCATTTGCTGAGCAATCGCCTGTGCAAGCATGGGGGCATTTTCCATGATTGAGTGGAATTCGTCGCCCTGTAATTTGCCTGCTGCCATAGCCTGAGTTAACTGGTACATGGCTGCTGTCGATTCCTGAACACTGGCCCCTGAGATTTTAAATTGCTTATTTAGCTGTTCAACAAAATAGATTGCTTCGTCATTAGATGAAAAAGCGTCTTTTGCAAGCATGTTAAGCTTAGCCACGCTGTCGGCCATTTCGACGTACCCACCTCGAGACCGCTGTGCTGCCGCATAAACCTTGTCCATGATTTCGGTCGTCGTCTGCGTGCCGTCGTTAATGAGGTTTATACGGGACTTAAGCTGTGCCATTTGGTCAGCCGTGTCGGATACCTTCCCGGCAAGCTGAGCTACCTCTTGAGCCACCAAAGCTACGCCCGCCGCCGCCGCTGCCATTGGCATCTTCTCTAGTGCCTTCTTGGCGATACCGCCCATTTTTTCGCCCAGGGCATTTTCAAGCTTACTACCGACTCTATCAATCGCCTGTTCGGCACTTGAGCTATCGCCTTTTATCTTGACGTGAATGTTTGCGTCTGCCATTACAACTCACCCCCTTCTTCAAGCCATTCTCTCATAAATTCCATTTCCTCTCTTTTACGATCCAGTCGTGTCGGCGGATGTAAATCCTTCATAATGTCCTTCACTTTAATTTGATTCTTCTTATCGAGCTGGACGTTAACAATAAGTGACGTCATATACGCCGTTCTGGCGTCTTCAATGCGAGTCCGAAGGGCATATCCCTGAACCATCTTCTCGAACTCCATAGGCGTAAGCTCATAGAATTCTGACGGCTTTAAAGCCAAGATACTATAAGCCACTTTTTCGGCTTTTCGTACCCATAATGCAAAAGAAGAGGGGGCATTATGCCCCCCGTTTAGTTTTTTACTGCTTCGTCTTCTTCGGCTTCGATTTCGGCATCATCTTCGGGTGTTTTTTCTTCCGGGAACGCCATGAAGTATGCTTTTTTACCGAGAATTCCGCTACCGGTAATAGCCTTCATAATCGGCATAATGATATCCTGTAACTCAACTTCTCCATTATCGAATAATTCCTGCAAGCGATCAGAATAAAACTGAACGCTACGACGGCCATACTGACGAAGGCCAATCTCATATGCGGTTATAATATCCGATAAGGACAATTGCTGAATTGCGTTGTAAATAGGCTTGCCGACTGCCGATTCAAATTCAGCCAGGCGTTGGATATTAAAGTATAAGCGTTCACCCTTGCCGAAGAAGTCGCATTTAATCTGTTTCATGGTTTATATTCCCCTCTCTAGGCTTTCTTTAACTCAGACAAAGGCCCGATACCTGCCAAGGTACCTTTATAAGAAGCTACGTCATCATGCGGTGCTTCGATAGACAGTTCTGTAATAGACGCCCAACCGGTTACATAAGATTTGTCGGGATATTCGAACTTGAGGTGTACGGGCTGGTCTTTAAGGAAGGCATCATTCAACGCTTCCAGGCCGTCATCGTTAGCCATGAGTAACGTATCTAATTCAATGCTCCATTCCTTAAGACCGGGCAATGTAGACTTCCAACCGCCAGAGTCTTTGTGCGATGCGTCAATGGAGTCGGCTTTACGGCTAATAGAACCGCCCTTCTGACCGCCGATTTTCGTCCATACCGCACCCGTCGTTTCGTCGGTGCCTGTGTTTAAATAAATAAAATAATTTTTACCCACCGTCGCTAAAGAATTAGCTGCCGACGGTGCCAGTGCTTTCTTTGTTGTTGATGCCGGCATTAGTATATTCCTCCTTCACGAGTCAAATCAAAAAGGCGACACTCAATCGTATACTGCGAGCCGAGTAACGGTCGCAATGCGTCGAGGTCGCCCGTTTTTTGCTTAACTTTTAAATCTAAAATCTGATAGTTACTGCCATTAAGTACGCATATATCCTCATTCAGTGAGCCGACGGCTTGCCGCATTTGCTTTAAGGCTGCGTCGATTTGTCCTTCAAGCTCACTAATGCGAGCGTATCCAGCGGATAAATCCGGGTCGTCATTTCGTACCCAGGCTTCAAGATAAATCGTAACAAGAAGCTCGTTTTCGATACTTTCATCATTTACTGTTTCGGACCCTCGAACAAGCATAATTTTGCCGATTTCGTCTACGTCTGCATGCTGCGGGATAACTGCCCCGAGCTGTACAGGTGCAGATACTTTACACGTCATAAGAACATCCTGAATCCGTCTTAAAAGCTCAAACCACATGATCATATCGGCTACCCCCTGAAGATTTCACACGACCGATAACCGGAATACTGCGTCGGGTCACCTGTAAGGTCTTCGGGTGTAATCGAGCCTTCTAGTTCTTTTATTCGACCCTGGATATATGCAAGTTTTTTGCCGTAAAAGTCGTCCGTTTCACCGCCACGCCCATAAGCCCCGGGCAAACTGTACGCCTTTCGCACACAGGTCTCACGATATGTATACAGCGTTACAAGCTCGTCCGCCACAAAGCTGCGGATAACCTTCGCTTGCTCAACTCCAAGACGCTGTGCGAACAAATACAGCCACTTTTCGGCAATAGCGAGGTCATCACGACTGACATTCTTTCCGAGAAGTTCGTCAGAAAATGTCATTTCGGCCAAGTCATATAACATGTGCATTCACTCCCTTTAAAATTTGAATTCAATCTCACATGCTTGGCCATTACTATACTTTTGCTCAATGGCATCACATATGTCTTTAGTGGCAAGCTTGGTATACTGGCCGAATATCTTAATGATGTCCGGCCTTTTCGTATCTAACGCTCTATACAAGAACGGATCCATGCGATTGCCGGGATGAAGAACGTTTTTTGCGAACAAAAACGAGTTACCGCCAGTCGGGACCCATCTTAAGGCCTTACGATTCTTAGGCCGTATCATGTGCGGCCGTGTGCCTTCGTGAACAAACGGACCATAATCGGCCAAGCCCTCATCAAGATATATAACGGCACTCTTGTCGGTTAGCATTCGCATGTCAATAGAACGAGTCAAATCGCCCGTTCGTGACGTGTAATTGTGATGCGTTTGGGCTTCATCCTGGACTTCAATGGCCGAGGCCTTTACAGCCTGTCGTATTCTCTTATCGAACACATCCCGACTGACGCCCATACTACTCGCCTACCGGTTCTGTTTCTTCAGCCTTCTTCGCCTTTGTCTTTTTCGGCTTTTCTTCGACCGGCTCTGTTTCTTCGGTCGGCTGTTCGTCCGCCACAAAGCCTTCAGCCATTAATTGCTGAAGACGGTATTCAGAATCAGCGTACTGAACTTCGTTAAGCCGAGTTACTCGAGTGTTCATACGGTACCTCCTTATGCTCCGGTATTAACGAATACGCCTTTAAGCTTGTTGCTCGGAATCCACAGGTCATGGAATTTTCTGTAATCAAGCTTCCAAGCGTCTGCCTTTTGGTTTTCGTCCGGAGTGAAGATGCGGACCTTGTCCGTTTTAGATACGGCAATCGGCGCACGCTGTGCGATTACGATCCAGTTGATATCTTTCGCCTGGGTGTCAGCTTTAAAGCCGCCCGCTTCCTGTCCGCTTGTCGTGCCGTTGTTGAATACGTACTGCGTTTTCATACGAGCAGACGGTACGCCAATGATAGGAATTTCATTGTACGTCCGCACTTTTGTTGTTACCGTACCGGCAGTGAAGTCGCCCGTATCGATGAACTTTTGAATGCCTTTCGCATTGTTAAGAATCGTGCGTACCTTACGGTTCATCACGATAACAAGCGGTTCGTCATCGCCTACAATATCCTGTACTGCCGTAATATCATCGTCGAGCTGTGTCAAGATATTATCCACCGTCGGCGTAAACGTTGCCTTTTCTTGGCTTGCCCCTTTCGCCAACGCCGCAATACGGCTATAACGATATGCGTCTACTTCAGGAACGACCTGTAAACGTTGAAACTCGCCCATAACATTACCCGAAGAAGCCACAAAGTTCGTTTCGTCAACACTCATTGCGTCGAGCGAAAAGCTTCTGCCACGGTCCTGAGTAAGCTTATAGGTACCGAATTTCAACGTAACTGCCCCTTGCACAAAGCCGCTGTCACGGTCATATGTCGCAAGTCCTGCCGTCGAGATTTCGGGCATTTTTACTTCATCACCGCCGTTATAAATTACCTGTGTTGCATTGGCTTCCATCCAAGCCGATGTTGCTGTTGCAAGCATTTGTGCGTCAAGCCCGTCTTGGAAAATTTTTGCACATTCTAACGTATTAATTGCCATTATTTAGTCTCCTTTCGTTGCCTGAGGTATCCCCAGTGCCGCTTCAAACTGTGCTTTTACATCGTTACCGGCATTCTGCCCGGAACTTCCTTGGCCGCTGCCGCCATTTTGGTTATCCTTAACCGCCCAAGGCTTACCCTTGAGCCATGTGGTGGCTGCGTCTTCAATCGTTCCGACAGTACCGTCTTCTTTTTTAAATCCGTACTTGCCATCATCGCCGACTTCAATGCCGCCAACGATAAGCTTGGCGAACTCTTTCGGGTCCATTGCGTTATGTTTCGTTAACGCATCAACCGTCTGTGCCATGATGTCTGTCTGGATTCGTTTTTGTTCGGCTTCTTGCCTTGCAGCCTTTTCAGTCTCGAACGATTTGGAAAGGTCATCGAATTTTTTAAGCAGAGTCTTATATTCTGCCGTTTGCTCTCCTGCTCCCG
>ERZ773013.951-NODE-951-length-17866-cov-4.582337_pt1 | contig 17866 bp, 21 predicted proteins | sample MGYA00511670_ERZ773013 | MGnify/ENA primary metagenome ERZ773013 (study PRJEB29015, sample SAMEA2738120) | human oral metagenome | biome: human oral; feature: human-associated habitat; material: saliva | place: China | collected 2257 ... | reverse complement strand
TAAAAATTATATATTAGGTGATATTGAAATAAAGTCGATCAAGTCTGCCTAAAAAATTTCTTTAGGCAGACTGAAACTAATTGACCCATTTATTATTTAATTACCGAGCTAAAATCAATATCTTTTGCAGTGTAAATATTAATTAAACTACCTTGCTCAATAGTTACGGTATTAGGTCTGGCATTATTACGATCTAATTGGTTAATTGCTAACTGTCTTAAAGTCTCAGCAGTTTCACTTTCATAAGGATTCTTTACTGTTGATGTTGATGTCGTAACAGTTTTACCTTCTGGCCCATATTCTGATGCAGCATATTTAAAAGCATCAGAAATCATACTAATCATTAATGCAGAACCTAAGCGTGATGGCCAATGTGACTTAAATTTACCTACATGACCTGCTGCTCCTAAATTATCGACACCAGGGGACTTAAGATTTACATCAACCCCATCTGGTGTAATTATCCTATCCCAAATAACACCTAGACGGCCACTTGTCGGATTGCTAGAACCATATTGCCCCATAACCTTAGATCCTTTTGGCAATAACATATATTTGCCAGTAGAGGAATAAACTGGTTCGGTAACAATACATGAAGTAAAACCAGGAACCTCTGAAACAATTTTTGTTTCCAAAATGCATCTTAAATAGGTCCCCTGAACTAATAATTTATCTTTATTATGCATATGATGAGCAACAGTAATTTCAGCAGTGGCTGTTTTTTCCGAATCTCCCTCTTGCACAAAGGCCCCGTCAGATCTATTGTCAAATTTACTACTGTCCCCATTAGCTCCTAGCCCCTGCATTTGATAAGGAACGTCTGCTGCAGTTGGATAGCTTGGAGCTATTTGTTCCGGAGGTTCTGGTTCTGAAAGTACTGAAGTCACATTATCAACAGTTGACAAATCCGATATACCGGATTGATTGTTAGCATTAGCTCCTTTTTCATCGATCAAAGGAATAACTTGTTGACCCGCATTAACCTGCAGAGGATCAGGCGGAGGCAAGTCAGGGATGCTGACAACTTCTGCTCTTACTGGCTGTGGCTCCTCCTCTTCCTCACTGAAAAGATAATAAACAAATGCTCCTAAAGCAGTCATTCCTAACCCTGCTAGAATGATGAATAGAATAGCTTTTTTATTTACTGCCCTGCCTACAGGACTATTTAATTTAGGTGCATTTTCTTCTAAGCTTGCTAGTTGCTGCTGTTCATATTGGCTCTGATATAAATTTTTTTTACTTTCAGCGTTATTATGCTGAGCATCTTTTTGTATAAAGTTATCATTATAATTTTCTGACATTATCAATTTCTCCTTAAGCCAACAACATCATTTCCATGTCGAAGAACTAAAATAGGATAAGTACCGTGAACGATAATAATATTACCTTCCACATTACTATTTAATATGAACTCTTCAGAGTTCTCATCTTTTCTACCATAAATAGTAGGAAAATCCCCTGTGAATTTTCCTTTATTCAAGTGGATATACGTGAATCTTCCATCATCATAGACTTTCAAAGGCATAAGCCATTGAGACTTTTTGTCTACTGCGACATCATAAGCGGTATGATAGTACCTTGAGGGATCAAATTTAAGGCTATAACCTGCTAAAGACTTTAACTGCAAACCAAAATCTATAGAGTCAGGATATTTAAATTTAATCTGATAATTAACCCCTTTTTCTGTTGCTTCTGATAGTTTTTTCCAATTTCCTTTAATAACTTTTAATTCAAAAATATATTGATGGGATTGGGTGCGGACAATCAAATTTGTATCAGCCGTTTCTGTTTTTGGTCTTAAGTAAAAGACATTTTCTCTCCTAGCGAGATCCCAACTACTTGATAAACCGGAACCAAAATCTTTAACAACCTCTCTTGGATCTAATTCTATTTGAGTCACCAGCCCCAAAGTTGTATAAACAGGGTATGTTTTATTTTCATCAAATAAATACTCTTGGATTGGCGCTGCATGCAAGTCCATATGTAAAATAGATGATGATAATGCGGTGGCTAAAATTGAGTAATGTTTAAATTTTTTGAACATTATTTACTTTCCCTATTGAACGATAGAGGTAGGCGCGGAAGCACTCTCTGCAACATTTCGTGTAAAACTTTTACTAGACTCAATAGATTCTATCTGTGTATTTGAATTTGAAGGGATTGGATTGGAAACAAGCGGATCATTTGTAAACTCTTGATCAGGGACTGCGCTAGCATCAGGATCAACCCTATAAGACAATACTTGGAAACCAAGAGGATTTTTTAACCGATATTTTTCATCCATTTTTAAATTTTCATTATAAGTATAGGTTAAAGTTGCGACATTACTATCAATAAATTGTGAGCTGCCTGTACTTTTATTAAAAAGGAAACGTTGGAAACGAACTGTAGCACTTGGATTGCGGCCATCAACTCTACCACTATCATCTAAAACGATACTGAGTATCTTAACACGTATGGATTGAGCAGAACCATATAGATTAAAGGGGCTATTAGGATTACTTTTATTCATCAAATTACGATAGGAATCAGAGACATTGGGAACTGACATAGAATAAACAGTCGCCCAATCGTTATCATAAATAATTTGACTATCAAAAGATTCTCTAGCAATGATGAAATGAGATATATTACTTTTATTAATTGCTTCGTTTTGAGTAATAGTCATATTATTCCAGTTACTTGTTAATTTTGCTACTGTAGATTGTCCCGTATAGACATCTGCCATAACTAAATAAGGCACTTTCTCTTTTAAAGGAAGAACATAAAATATTCCTCCTAATAAACACAATGATGAAAAAGTAGAAATTCCAGCAATTATCCATGCTCTTTTTTCACTTTTTTTTCTTATATCAACTAATGTATTTTCAAAGTCTATAGACTTTTTCAAACTCATTTGAACATTTTGATCTTCTGTAAATTTTTTTTTGTTAAACATAAACATTCCAAAAAGAATTAATATAAAATGATTTGATTATTTACTTTTTTGCCCTGACATTAGACAAAGTAGCATTGTTAACTCCATTTAATTTTCTATGAGCCATAATTACGCCATTTTGAATATAGAAAACCATCTCTTTATCTGAATAGAGATTTGTCAATTCATCCAATGCAACTCGCAATTCTACTGTCCGGATATTTTGAACTTTTTTATATAGAGTGAAATCAGATGGATGATCATATATCACAGGCATTTTAGCCGCTTCCCCCCATCTCTCTAACAAACCTTTTACGGTAGAATCCAAACGAGTTATCTCATAGAAATGTGGTTTTATTAGTGGAATCTCGGTAATTTGATCAGATAGCTGGTTCATAGGTTGCCATGATTTTGGAAAATCAGGAGCTGAATGAGAAGTACATCCTGACATCAGCATTAATGTACCAATTGCAAATGGCAAAACTCTAGAGACATTCATTATTTTAACGCCTTTAATTTAATTAAAGAAATTTTAAGAAATTAAACAAAATTTAAAATTTTACTTTTATTGTAAAGCAATATTAACAGATGATATTTTTTTTGAAATATCTTGTTAGGCATTCTAGTGTGTGATAAATTCTGCGTCAATACATTACCTAAAATATTTCCAATCGTCATGATTTTTGCTTGTTCTGGCTTAGCCGTTTCGCCAACTATAATGCAACATATAGTTCGCATTGAGTCATCAGGGAATCCATATGCTATAGGCGTAGTTGGTGGGCGTTTACAACGTCAACCTAGAAATATTAATGAAGCCATTGCTACCGCCAAGATGCTTGAAAAGAGGGGTTACAATTTTTCACTTGGAATCGCTCAAATCAATTGGTATAATCTGAGAAAATACGGTTTGCATACATATGAGCATGCTTTTCAAATATGTCCCAATCTCAAAGCTGGGTCACTAATATTAAAAGAGTGTTTTAACCGCTCAGGAGATTGGGGAAAAGCATTTAGCTGTTATTATTCCGGAAATTTTGTGACAGGATACAAACATGGTTATGTGCAAAAAATTTTTGCATCAATGGGTCGGGTCGTTCATTCATCTTCATCAAATCTAAAAAACACGCTCGCTTTGCAAAACAAAGGGGCAATAGTTGTTTCTCATAATTATGACTTACTAAAAAAAGAATCATCAAAAGACTCCCAAGAGTCTTTTCAGAATGGTACTATAAAATCAATTAAAACTAAGGTGGGAGAGAAATTACCCCTCCAGAAAGGTTCAGGTATTGCCATTGAAAATAATATAGATAGTTCATTTGTTTTTTAAATTCTTATTTTAATATTCTTCAATATGTTATAGTATTTTATATTATCATAGAGTGATTTAACATGAAAAATTCAGTACTACAAAAAAAAACCTGGCTTAACACAGAAAATATTGCTACAGCTACTTTTGTTGCAGTAACCATACTGGCTTCTACAGCCGGATTTGCAGATGACTTGAACTTCACTAGCAAAGACGGAGGGGCCTGTACATTCATTAGGAATATTCATACTGTATTAAACTTGATGTCTGTTGCTGTCGTAACCATTGCTATTATTTTTGCAGGTTATCAAATTGCGTTTGCTCATAAGCGTATTTCTGACGTAGCTCCTATCTTGATTGGTGGTGTTTTAATTGGTGCAGCAGGTCAGATTGCTAAAATGTTGGTTGGCAGTGCTGACTCATGCTCTGCAACAAAAACCGCAATGATTCACCAAGTTATGCAACTCTTTTCATAAATTTTATATGTAAAGTTTCATATGCAAAAAAATATTGTTTTTCGTGGATGTACTCGACCTGCTTCTTTTTTAGGTGTGCCATATATTCCTTTCTTCATTGGTGCAGGATCTGGATTGCTAATGGGTATGTATTTCAATATGTTTTTTCTATTGACTATACCTTTTATTGTCATGATCATGCGACAGATGGCAAAACGTGATGATATGATTTTTCGTCTTCTTGGCTTACGTTTTAAGTTTCGTACGAAGGTACGACATCGTGAAGAGTTTTCAAATGTATGGTGCTTTTCCCCTAATGAATATCGGCATCCACCTAGAACAAAATAGATAAAGTAAATCAAGCTCCGTACATGTATCTAGGAATACATTTGGAGCTTGTATTCATCCTAAATAAATATTTTAAATAATCTTACGAACAAAAATGTTTACTCCTGACGCATCTATTAGTCAATTCATACCACTTTCTACACACGTCTCACCCACAGTCATTAAAACGACTGGTGGAGATTATCTGACAACATGGCATCTTGCTGGACTACCGTTTGTTGGCAGAGAAGAATGGGAGTTGGAGCATAAGCACAACACCTTCAACCGTCTTCTTCAATCTCTCAGAGCACCTGACTATGCCAACGTCTCTTTTTGGGTACATGATATCCGTCGTCGCCATGGTATTAATCTCAGACCAAAATTTAATGAATCATTCAATCAACAGCTTTCTGACTACTATTTTCAACGGTTATCTCAAGAAAAGCTCATGAATAATGAGCTCTACCTTACACTAATTTACCGTCCCGTTGTTGATGGAAAAAAATTGGCTGACAAATCTAGCAATATCGATCGACTTAAAGCTGAACAGGAACAGGCTGTTTCAAAGCTGGATGAATTAGCAACTAATCTTGAGGCTGTTCTAAAAGACTATTTACCTTATCGTCTTGGTATGTATGAGGGGGGGAATGGAATTCTATTCTCTGAGACTTTGGAGCTATTTGGATATATTCTTAATCGTGTAAATGAGCCTGTCCCTGTTCTCTCTGCTCCTGTATATAACTACCTACCATTAAGCCGTCACCTATTCTCATCAAAGACCGGGGATTACGTTGTTAGGACTCCCGAAAATAAAAATTACTATGGTGCTATGCTCAATCTTAAAGAGTATCCTGACGGTACTTTTCCTGGTGTGTTGAATGGCCTCAAATATTTGGATATGGAATATATTGCCACACACAGTTTCAGTCCAATGAGCCGCTATGATGCAATGAAAACCCTTGAACGTACCCGAGGAATGATGATTTCCTCTGGTGACAAATCTTTTACACAAATTGCCGAACTAGATCATGCGATGGATCAGCTTGCTTCAGGCAATTTTGTATTGGGTGGGTATCACTTCAGTCTAGCGGTTTATGCTGATTCCCAAGAACAACTTTACCAAAATATTGCGGCTGCCCGAGCAGAACTCTCTAATGCTGGCTTTGTTACAACTAAAGAAGATTTAGCTATCTGTTCTGCATACTATGCACAACTACCGGCTAATTGGAAATACCGTACCCGTATAGCTAACTTGTCTTCATTGAATTTCCTCGGTCTTTCTCCTTTACATAACTTTGCCACAGGGAAACGTGACCGTAACCCTTGGGGACAGTGTGTTACTGTTCTTCAAACGACTAATGGCCAGCCTTACTACTTCAACTTTCATGCCACACATGAAAGTGAGGACTCTGAAGGAGAGAAAGCTATTGCTAATACCATGGTAATTGGTAAATCTGGTACAGGTAAAACAGCACTAATTAATTTCCTCTTGAGCCAAGTTCAAAAATATGATCCTAAACCTACAATTTTCTTTTTTGATAAAGACAGAGGTGCGGAAATCTTTGTCCGTGCCTGTGGTGGTACCTATATGGCTTTAGAAAGTGGGCAACCAACTGGTTTTAATCCATTCCAATGCGAAAATACTGAGGCAAATGTCCAATTTCTCTGTAATCTTATGAAACAGCTCGGAGGCAAAGATCACTACTCTGCTTCTGAAGATGACGATATTCTTCGTGCCGTTCGAGCTATATTGGATACACCACCACAATTGCGCAGCCTATCTAACTTCCAGAAATCGCTGCCAAATACCGGAGATGATTCGCTCTACGCAAATATTCGAAAATGGACGCGTGGTAATAGCTTAGGCTGGGTATTTGATAATCCTGAAGATAAAATTGATTTTGAGGATGCTAACATTATCGGCTTTGATTACACTGATGTAATAGAAAATCCACAAGTACGTGATCCTGTCATCGGTTACCTCATTCATCGCATGGAAGAGCTGATAGATGGTCGTCGCTTCATCTATGTCATGGATGAGTTCTGGAAAATTCTCGATGGTGAAGGAGGTTTGAAAGAATTTGCAAAAAACAAGCAAAAAACCATCCGTAAACAGAACGGTTTAGGCATTTTTGCCACTCAGTCACCTGAAGATGCGCTTAAAAGTGATATTTCCGCAGCACTAATTGAGCAAACCGCTACTATGATTCTACTACCTAACCCTAATGCCGATAAAAAAGACTATATCGATGGTCTCAAGCTGACGGAATCAGAATTTCAAGTAGTTAAGAGTTTAGATGAGCGAAGCCGATGCTTTCTTGTCAAACAAGGTCATGCTTCGGCTGTATGTCAGCTCAATTTACGTGGAATGGATGATGAACTGGCAGTGATCTCTGCAAGTACGGATAATATCGATATTATGGATCGGATCGTGAAGGAAACAGCGAAGGAGAATAGAGTATCTATCGAAAAAGTCTCACCAGAAATGTGGCTGGAAAAATTTTATACGCAGCGTAAGGGTTCAGGCAAAAAAGCTGCCATAGGAGTACTCCGTAACGGAGAGTGATGAAATAGATCCGCCTGAGAAGTTTCAGGCGGTTCCGTCTAAATAAAAGTTTTAAGCAGACCTATGGCAAAGGATACGACACATGAAAACGGTAAAAATGAAAAACAAAAATAGATCGAGACAAATTGCATCGGCAATGATTGCGTCTATTATGCTGATTCAGGCAGTTCCTCCTGCACACTCGACAGGTATTCCAGTACTTGATGGAGCGCAGCAGATTCATTCTAACTTTATGCGAATCTGGGAAACGGTAATTAAATGGAAGCAGCAATTAGAGAATTGGAGAAACCTTCTTCGAAAAGGTCTTTCTAAGGTATTGGGAATTGATTTAAGCCCTAAATTTTCAGAACAGGACTTAATTATTTTATTGGAAAAAAGAAAAATACGCTGTAGTAAATTAAAAAATAGCAAATCTGAAGCGTTGTGCTCTAAGATGATTGATTTAGAGATTGAAAAAGTTGAAATTTATATGGAAAGAGAAAAATGGGTACAAGAACAGTTGAGAATTATAAACCAGAAAATTCAGAGACATTCGGCAGAACTTAGTAGCAAAAATAATTCGGGCAAATTAGAATCTAGGGAGCAGGATATTGAAAATAATATGCAACATGTGAATAATATGATGCAACTATACGAACATAAAATCAAACTTATTGACGAAAAACTCGAATGGATGCGCAAGGCACGTATTGCTATAGCCAAAGAACAACTTACTGGCAGCAATATTGCGTCAACTAGTGCCAAGGCTAGTGCGATAGCATGGCTAAAAGCAGAAACTCATGAAGTTCGTACTAAGGCTGCTAATCTCCGCGACGATAAGACAATAGATAATAAAATAAAGAACAAACTTAAGAGATAAATGTATACTCATATAAAAGCTGCTAACTTGGTGGCAGTATATAATTTTTTTAAAATAAATATTTAATAATAAAGAGAATTAAATACCATGAATGGACTAACTGAACTTTTCCTTTATTCAAGCATAAGAGATTACATATATGCCCGAATAGAATTTTTTACAGAACATGTTTTATCTCAAAACCTGAAACTGGCAATAGCAACCATACTTGGATTACTTACCGTTTGGGTAATGATACAAGGATATTTAATGGCGACTGGGAGAAGTCAGGAAGGGATTAAAGGGTTTGTATTTAATCTAGGAAAAAACTATCTCGTTATCCTTGTTGCGCTTAGCTTTGCTGCAGGAGGTAGCTTTAGTGTACGTGCAATGACGGATAAATTTACCGACAATATTTCAGAGATAATGTCAGGTGATGCAAAAGCAGGGAGTGTCTGTCTCACACAAACCAAAGGCAATGTCGCTACAGGAAATACCCTCTCTTGTAAAATAGATCGCAATCTCACCGCAACACAAGCTATTATGGGGGTAATGAACTCTATTGACACTGCTGATGACCCTGTATTAGAAGAAAACATTGCTAATGCCAAATGGTTCGCGGGTATCGGCTCGGCAGGACCTAGTGTGGTTGCTGGTTCGATGTTGATTATATTCCGTATTGCCATGGCTTTATTCATTGGATTTGGCCCTATATTTATCCTTTGCCTTCTTTTCAAAAAAACTGCTCCGTTATTTCAGAAATGGTTGTATTATGGATTGGCAACTATATTTTCTGGGGTATTGTTGGGAGTAATGGCAGAAATCTCTATGGATTTAGCAAGCAAGGTGGCTACAAGTTTGTTTATCACAGATACCGCGTCATATATCATAACGGGAGAAGGTGCGGCGGGTGTGATGCAGGCAGCAACACAGCAACTCGGTTTAGGGCTTATTCTCTCTACCCTATTGATAGTAGTACCCCCTATGGCAGGTTTGTGGTTCAACGGTATGATGGGAAGTTTCTCGCCATATTCAGCATTTAGTGGTTGGAACCCGCAGTCTGCGTCTTCCGGCAGTATGAGTGGGTCGACTCAAGTTGCGGGAGCGCTGCCTCCTGGTGTGGCAGGCGGTGCACAAGCTCCATATATTCAACGGCAACAAGTTTTTAAGGATAATTTAAATCAACAATCAAATGCATCAAGTATGATGTACTATGGCAGCAGTACTGAAACTGATGTTAATGTTCATAATACGCAAGTTAAAACTTTGGAGCAGGCGAAACAATCTGCAGTAAAGAATGATTTCACCTCAAAAGATTGACAGACTATTATTAGGAAGGAAGAAGGAAAATGATGAAAAAACAGTTTTTTCTACTCTTTTCAGTGTTGTTGGGATATTCCGCAATTTCTTTTGCATATGACCCAACTCGTGGAGCGCTGCAAAATGCCCCGGAATTGCGTAGTTACGGTTATAACCAGCAAGATCTTTATAATAGAAATCATCCATCAGTGAATAGTGGTAATTCTTATAATAATAGCGGCAATTCCTATAACAATATGAATCCAGTTATTATCGACGTGCCATCGAAATATGGGGCGATAGTTTATAGTAAAAAAACAGGACTTATTACAGATTCTGCTAATGAGGATTCATTGGAGGAGGCTAAGCGTGTTGCTATTCGAAAATGTGAAAAAGGGGATCCCAGTAAATCTTGCGTAGTTTTTTCATGGGTTAGGAACGGTTGCCTTGCAATGGCTACGGGACAAAAAAATGGGCGACGTACTATTATGACAGGGTCTTCTAGAATGGAAGGAAAATCAGAAAAAGATGCTTTAAAAAGATGTATTTCCAGTAAGTCCAAGGAGTGTACTATTATTGCCCCTGAACGATGTTCCCTGCCTGCCCCACTCTAATTTATATAATAGATTGTCCCAACCTTTTTCAGACGACTGATTACAAAATTTAATTTTATTATCTCTGGATATTACCTATGAAAATGAAATCCTTTTCTGCTTTTGCTTTAACTACAATCTTGATTCCATTATCTTCTTTTTCTACTTATGCTTCAGATAATAGCGCTTTTAAATTACTGACAGGCGACAAAAAATATGCCTGCGAAGCGATTACCTGCCTGACTTCGCCAACAACACCTCCTATCGAGTGTCGCCCGTCTTTGCATAGGTTTTACTCCATCCAGTTTAAATACGGACACGACACGATCAGTGCGCGCCGAAGATTCCTGCAGCAATGTCCTGCTTCCCGAGAAAAAGAGATTGCTGCTATTATTGAAGTAGTTGTTCATAAATAAGATATTTCCTCTTAATCAGTAAAAAGGTCGTCTGAAAATTTTTTCAGACGACCTTTTTCTTCTTAACTGTATAAATTTCGAACAAAATAAAAAGCTACTTTAAAGTTGTTTTACCTTTCATGAAAGGTGTATGAAACCGGGTATCATAGCTTCAAGATATTAATATTTATCCTGCAATCTACCATCCTGCATGGTCATTACCCTTTCAAACCGCATGGCAAGCTCATCATCGTGAGTAACAACAATCAGGCTCGTATTTAATTCCGTTTTCAAATCCATCATCATGTCCAAAATGTTCTGGGCATTTTTTCTATCTAAATTACCTGTCGGTTCATCAGCTAGAAGACATTTGGGGCGTGTAACTAAGGCTCTTGCAATGGCAGCGCGCTGTCTTTCACCTCCTGACAGTTCGCTTGGACGGTGTAATATCCTTTGTTTCAATCCAACTTTTTCAAGCATATCGGCAGCTTGTGTTTCTGCTTCCGCTTTGTTTTTTTTGCCGATTAAAAGCGGCATCATCACGTTTTCAAGTGCAGAAAATTCAGGCAGCAAATGATGGAACTGGTAAACAAAACCCAGATAATTATTGCGCAATTCTCCCAGTTGTCTCTGAGACATATCGCTTATGTCTTGATTCATCAAGGTAATTTTCCCCTCTGATGGTTTATCCAAGCCGCCTAAAATATGTAAAAGGGTTGATTTACCGCTACCTGACGAACCGATAATACTGATACCTTCTCCTTCTTTTACTTCAAGATTCAGGTTTCTCAATACTTGTACATTTAATGAGCCGTCCCGGTAACTTTTTCCGATATTTGTGCATTTCAATACTATATTGTTATTCATATCGTAAGGCCTCCGCCGGTTGTGTTTTGGCTGCACGCCAACTTGGATAAAGTGTGGCAAGGAATGCCAATCCTAAAGAAATACAGGAAATAACCGCCACATCCCGCATATTGACGTCGCTGGGCAAATAGTCGATAAAATAGATTTGTGAGTTGATAAGGTGGACGCCGAAAATTTTTTCAAAGAATGCAACAATTTTGCCGACATTCCAACCGAGTAATACGCCGCATACCACGCCGATAAGCGTTCCAAAAAAGCCTGCAAAAGCCCCTTGCACCATGAAAATTTTCATAACTCCTGATGGCGCAAGACCCAATGTGCGCAAAATGGCAATATCGGCTTGTTTCTCCGTTACCGCCATCACTAAGGACGATACCAAATTGAAGGCTGCAACGGCGATAATCAACGTCAGGATGATGAACATCATGCGTTTTTCCAACTCTACTGCTTCAAAGTAGCTGCGGTTATTGAACGTCCAGTCTCTAACCCAAATTGAATCTTTTTTGGAAGGCGGGATTAAATTTGCAGTAAACGAGGGAGCATTTTGCGGATCAGCCAGTTTCAGGCGCAGCCCGCCGAAATTTTCACCCAATCTATACAATACTTGGGCATCTTGGATATGCGTCATCGCCAGGGAATTGTCTACTTCATATACGCCTGTTTTGACTAAGCCTACGACGTTGAACTGTTTCAGACGAGGTACGACGCCTGCGGGGGTAACATTGCCCTCAGGGGTGATAACGGTAACTTTTCCTCCGACTTCCGCGCCTAAAGCTTGAGCCAGGCCTTCTCCTAAAATAATATCGAAGTTACCGGGTTTCAGACTGTCGAAACTGCCCGCAGGCATATCTTTTCCATAATCTACAACATTCTTTTCTTCGGATGGTAAGATACCGCGGATTTGAACCCCTCTAACTTCCCCCGCATTGGCAAGCAAGGCTTGATCGGATATGTAAGGCGCGCTTGCCAGCACTTCTTTTTTATCTTTGACGATTTCACGAAGGTTTTGCCACCCTAACCCATTGCCATTATCGTAATAACCGATTTCAGCATGAGGGGCGACATTCAGTAACTGCCCTCTGATTTCCTTTTGAAAACCGTTCATTACAGACAGTACGGTAATCAGAGCGGTAACGCCTAATGCAATACCGATAATTGAAATCATGGTGATAAACGACATGAATCCATTGCGTTTTTTCGCCCTGAGATAGCGAAGTCCGATCCATGTTTCCAAAGAAACCATCCGAATGCTCCAATGTATGTTGAAAATCGGATATTGTACCGTAAAATACCGCCCTAGTCCGAGTCATTCCGATAAGCCGACATCCGTATGTAAATGCCGACGGTCAAATTGCCAAGTACCGTAAATTTCGCCCTGAAGCTTGCATAATCCGTCATATGGCCTTATTCTGAGCAAACGGTACACACTACCGATATTAAAAAAGGAAACAACCTCATGAAAATCAGTAAAATTTTGGTTTTGCCCATCATTGCTGCCGGCTTGGCTTTGAGTGCCAATTCATACGCAAAAGAAATCAAAATTAGTTCAAATAACACATCTTACTCTGATGCAGACGTCCAAAAACTGGCTGCGACTGCAGTCGGGATGGGTGTTAAAGAGCCTGTCAGCCTGAATGCGGGTAGCGGGATTGTTACCGTATCCGGCAACAGCGCGACAACCTGTACATTTAAAGTCGGCAGCGGTTCGTCTCCGCAAATTCAAGGCGTAAGCTGTAAATAATTTATCCGATTGATTTCGTTACATCATGTTTTCATAACAAAGGTCGTCTGAACATTTTCAGACGACCTTTGTCATTGTTAGCGTTGATTGCCCTACTCTTCCATCGAATCGGTTTTCAACATACGCCGTTCATATACTGCCTGTGCCAAAGTACCAGCATCGACGTATTCAAGCTCTCCTCCTAAAGGAATGCCTCGCGCAAGGCGGCTGACTTTATAGGGCAAAGGTTTGAATAGTTCTGCCAACACATAGGCCGTCGCATCACCTTCGGCGGTAAAGTTGGTTGCAATAATGATTTCTTCAACTTTGCTGTTTTGTAGGCGTGCAACCAGTTTGTCTAAAGAAATATGAGAAATATCCATACCTTGGGCAGGACTGACCTGTCCCATTAAAACGAAATAAAGTCCGTCATGGCAATTGGCGGTTTCCATATTGGAAACATCGGCAGGCATATGTACTATCATCAGCCTGCAGGGATCACGGTTGGCATCCGAACAAATCTCACATAAATCACTTTCGCAAAAATTGTTGCACATCCGGCAATGCTGAACCTGTAACAAAGCGTATTGCAAAGCCTCAACCAAATTTTGGGCTTCCTGCCGTTTATGCTGCAAAAGTTGATGTGCCATCCTTTGTGCAGACTTGGGACCGACATTGGGCAGAACTTTCAAAGCGTTAATCAGGCGTGTCAACGCATCGGGTGATTTACTCATTTTTTCAGACGACCTTTGAGGGATTTGTAAACGAAACGGTCGGGAATATCCGACCGTTTGCTTAAAATGTGCCGTTTTATTCGGCAGAATTATCCAGTTTTTGCGAACCTTGAACCTGCTCAATCTGCTTACTCAGATATTGCAGCAACCGGCTGAATATATTGGCAGATTGGTTTTGTACCAAAGCCTGTTTGGCAGCGGGAATTTGTGCAGAAACATTTTCCGGTGCAGCAATGCTTTGAACTTCCATAATAACCGGCGAAGGCAGCCCTTCCAACAAAGCAAAAGCCGGTTTGCCATTCGCAGGGCGGGCTTTGACCAATTCGTTGTAGGCTTCGGGTGGCATGGATTTTCGAGCGTCCTGTGCTGACAACTGCTCAACAGGCGACCATTGTAAATCTACGTTCTTTCCTACTTTCAAGTCCGCCAAAGTTTCTTGCGCTTTCTTCTCGGCAAGTTTAACCGATTCGCTACGGACATAGGCAGTCTGAACTTTATCTCTCGCTTCGGTAAATCCGGCTGTTTTTTCTTCACGGACTTCTTTGGCGCGAACGACCCAAACGGTATTGTTGTCAATATTGATAATGTCTGAATTGTGTTTTTTCTTCAAGACATCTTCGCTGAATGCTGCGCTAGTCAACGCATCGGGCATACCTGCCGCTTTGGCATCGGCCTGCGTCAGCCATTGATCGGAAGTTTCGATTTTCAAACCTAGTTTTTTCGCCGCCTCATCTAAGGAATTCGGATGATTAAACGCTTCTTCAGCGAGTTTTTCTTTGGCGGCATTAAAATCGGCGGAGGCTTTTTTAAGTTTCAAAGCAGCCTCAATGCGTTCTTTTTCTTTATCGAACTCAGGCTTGGGGGCATTTTGCGGCAATGCGGCAACTTCTTCGTCGAATGCTTTTTTGACCTCATCCGCACTGACGCTTTGTTTCTCCGCCAAATGAGCTGCATTAAGGGCAACGTATTCAAGCTTCACGGCTTGGGGAATCAGATAATCTTTTTTATGCGATTCATAATAACGTTGCAAAGTGGCATCATCCGTTTTGATTTGTGCCGCAAATGTTTCCGGTCTGAATGTAAATGAACGGATGGTACGGTTTGACTGAGTCAGCTTAATCAGCTGCTCTGCCTGAGAATCGCTGATAATTGCCCCGTTTTGAACCAAGTTAATCAAATTTTGCAAGGCAAACTGCTCGCGCAAATCATCGATGAATTGGTCTTCGGACATATGGCGTTGGCTCAGATATTGCGTAAACAATGCCTGACTGAATTTACCGTTGGCATCATGAAATGCCGGATCATCGACAATAGCCTGCTTAACCTGATCCATAAACACATCTATGCCCATCATCTTTGCGCCCTCTTTCAGGTAGGCACGCTGAACCAGCCCGCTAAATATGGCTTCGCGGCTTTGCCCGCCGCCTGCGGCCTGATCCGCCTGTACGGCATTATTCAAGGTGTGATCGCTTATTTTTTCGCCACCGACCTTGACGATATAGTCGGAGCCGGAGTTTCTCGCAGTTTCGACACCAAAGCCGACAAAGGTCAGCGCGATCAGACCCAGTAGGATTTGGGCGGGAGTTTTATATTTTTCAACGGTATGGAACATATTGGTTTGAGGGCGTAATGGTTAATGGCAAACGCGCATTGTAGCGTTTTTTCAAGGATTCCGCATCTTTCAGACGACGTTTTATTCCGAAAAAATCTTCTGATAGTTTTCGACAGAAAATCCGACGTAAACCCTGCCCTCTTTACGCAAAACCGGACGTTTGATCAAACTTGGATTTTTCGCCATCAGTCGGACCGCCCCGTCCGGACTATTTTCGGCAGCTTGACGGTCGGCATCGTCAAGTTTGCGCCATGTCGTACCACGTTTGTTGAGCAGGATTTCTAAAGAAACCTGTTCCAGCCATTGGCGGATAACTGCCTCGCTCGGGGCGTTTTTCTTAAAATCGGAAAATTCGTACACAATATTATTTTCAGCCAACCAGTTGCGTGCCTTTTTAACAGTGTCGCAATTTGTGATTCCATATAATTCGATCATGCTGTTTCTTTCTTGTTGATGCTTGGTAAGCTCTCATTTTACTACATTCCCCAAGTGAAATAAGCTAGAATACCTGTCCGCAATCCCTTAATCGGGAAACAGGTTATAGAAGGATTCCCTATGCAAAGCCGTTTACCTTTTTTCAGCGTCATCCGTGTCGGCGGAGAAGATCGCGCTTCATTTCTCCATGGCCAACTATCCAATGATATTAATCACTTAACTGTAAATCATTCCTGCTACGCGACTTACAACACACCTAAGGGACGTGTTTTGGCGAATATGGTTGTATTAAACCGAGGGGAAGATTTATTGCTGGTTATGGCAGCGGATTTGGCTGAATCGATTGTGAAACGGCTGCGTATGTTCGTATTGCGCGCCAAAGTTGAATTTACCCCCCTACCCGATTTTGCCGTTGCAGGCATGCTCGATGAAAGCTGCCATGCTACCCCGCCCGACTCACCCAGCCTTTCTTTCGAGGCATCGCTGGAAAACGGTGTATATACCATTCCCCTGCCCCATAAAGGTCGTCTGAAAATCGGTGAGGCGGCGCAGCTGCCCGAATATGATGCCCAAGCCGAAAATGCGTGGAATCTGCACGAAATCCTCAGCGGCTATCCATGGATTTCTGCTGCGACCAAAGAAACCGCCGTTGCGCAAATGCTCAACCAACACATCATCGGCGGCGTACATTTCAAAAAAGGCTGCTATCCCGGTCAGGAAATTATTGCGCGCGCCCAATATCGAGGCCAAGTAAAACGCGGGCTGGCGGTATTGAGTGGAGATTCATTGGAAGCAGCAGGTGTAGGCGTGGTTTCCGAAGGTGCGGAAGCCGGACAAATCATCAACACTGCGCTAACTGAAAATGGCAGCTTAAGCCTTGCCGTCATCAAGTTTTCCGCAGCGCAATCCCCTCTTACGGATGCAGACGGCAACGTATTGAAACAGGAAAAACTTTTCTTTTCCGTTTCTGAAGAATAGCCTGTCCAACATAACATGGTCGTCTGAAATCTTTCAGAATAAGGTTTCAGACGACCTTTTGTCTCCTCCTTACATCCCGTTTCGACGGCTGTTATATAATTCTTCCTCACACACTCCCCTACTCTTTCCCCATGAAACTCAACCCCCAACAGCAAGCCGCCGTCAAATACCTCGGCGGGCCTCTGCTCGTGCTTGCCGGCGCCGGCAGCGGCAAAACCGGCGTGATTACGCAAAAAATCAAACATTTGATTGTCAACGTCGGCTATCTGCCGCATACCGTCGCCGCAATTACCTTCACCAACAAAGCCGCTACGGAAATGCAGGAACGCGTCGCCAAAATGCTGCCCAAGTCGCAAACGCGCGGGCTGACGATTTGCACGTTCCACTCTTTGGGCATGAAGATTCTGCGCGAAGAGGCGAACCATATCGGTTACAAAAAAAACTTCTCCATCCTCGATTCCACCGACAGCGCGAAAATCATCGGTGAACTTTTGGGCGGCACGGGAAAAGAAGCCTTATTCAAAGCGCAGCACCAAATTTCCCTGTGGAAAAACAATTTGAAAACGCCCGAAGACGTACTTCAGACGACCTCCAACGCATGGGAAGAGCAAATCGCGCGCGTGTATGCAAGCTATCAGGAAACCCTGCAAAGCTATCAGGCGGTGGACTTCGACGACTTAATCCGCCTGCCCGCCGTGTTGTTGCAGCAAAACAGCGAAGTGCGCAACAAATGGCAGCGGCGGCTGCGTTATCTGTTGGTTGACGAATGTCAGGACACCAACACCTGCCAATTTACGCTGATGAAGCTCTTGACCGGCGCGGAA